>Ga0315291_10004406_pt1 | contig 17941 bp, 10 predicted proteins | sample YL17G12_20_MG_FD_203070 | JGI IMG/M metagenome (GOLD analysis project Ga0315291, IMG submission 203070) | Sediment microbial communities from Yellowstone Lake, YNP, Wyoming, USA - YL17G12_20 | ecosystem: Environmental > Aquatic > Freshwater > Lake > Sediment | place: USA: Wyoming | collected...
CATATAATGATGTTAAAGGTCTGATTTGTAAAGCAGTAGACACAAGTGGTAATAGGGAGTTTATGTTATTGTTATCTGGATACTGGGATACTGGTAATGGCTATACAGAGGGTGATATTGGTAATGGTATAGTTATTAAAAATGTAAAAGATGTAACGGATAGTTCTGCTGGTGTTTGGAAATATAGTGTTCTTAGAAAAACTCGTGGCACAACTTATGACACTTTGGATTTATTTGCTAATGGTAATTTGAAAAACACTACTACTGTTCCAGACCATGGTTATAAGGGAACTGCATCTGTTGACATGGGTCGTGTTTCAACCCACTCTGATAATACAAGATATTTTGATGGTAATCTCGATGAGGTTCGTATATCTAAAATTGCTCGTAATTATAGTTGGATTAATACAACATATAATACGATTAGTTCTCCTTTTTCTTTTCTATCTGTTGGACCGGAGGAAACTCCTCCTTAAAAAAGTTATTAATGGTGGAGAATTTATGAATAGAAATAATTTGTTTAGGAAGACGCTGGTTTTCATAATTATAGCTTTATTTTTTGTTATTAATATTACACCTTGTTTTAGTGTTGTTTCTGAGGATGTTGGAACGTGTGATGTTGTAGATTCTCAGGGTGAGAGATCTGTTACTTGTTATGTTTTTGATAGGTTGGTTAATAGTGAGTCTAGCGTGGTTTTATCTTCTGGTGATTTTAGCAGGTTTTTTTCTGTTTTTGAGGAGTTGAATCATTGTGTTGCTTATGATCCTTTTAGTGTTGAGACAAGGGGTTTAAAGGTTGAGTTTGTTGATTTGGTTGATGGTTTGGGTTTGTTACCCGTGGGTTCTTCTAGGGATGATGTTGTTAGGTTGATGAACCCTGTTTTTAATGGTGGTAGGTCGTTGTTTTCTTTACCCTCTGTTGGTGTGTCTGGTGGTAGGGGTTCTGCTTTTTTTTGTAATTTTGCTACTTTTGGTGAGGGTTCTCAGTTTCCGGTTATAATCCTTCCTAGACTTATTCCTATTTTGCTGCTTCCCATTCCTCGTGTGATTATGCGTTGGGATGCTATTGATGGTATTACGTCGTGTGGTGGTCTGCGTTCTGGTAAGGGTTTTATTGCTATGGGTGCTCAGTGGGGTATGGCTTTGGGTTTTTGGGGTATTGGTTTTAGTGTTTTTCTTCCTCCTGTTATGAGTTTTGGTTTTATTGGTTATGCTCTTTTTGCTACGGCTACTGCTGATGAGATTGAGCTCTGGCCTCCTAATATACCTCCTGTTGTTTCTGATGAGAGTCCTTTGGATGGTGCTATGAACGTCCCGGTTGATATTGGTGAGTTGAGTTTTAGGATCGAGGATGAGAATAAAGATCTAATGGATTATCAAGTTACAACTGAACCAAAAATCGGTTCTGGTTCAAGTCTTAATAAAAAAAATGGTATTTACAAGGTTTCTATAAACGGTCTTGAGACTGATACTGAATATTCTTGGCGTATTGTTGTTTTTGATGGTAAAGAAATGGTTGAGAAGACTTTTAGTTTTACTACTGTTTCTCAGAAACCTGTTGTTTATAACCCAATTCCCTGGGATGAGCAACGGGATGTTTCTTTGTCTCTGTCGAGTCTTTCTTTTGCTTTGAAGGATTATCAGGGTGATAATATGGATTATACTGTTGAAACTTCACCAAATATTGGATCAGCTAGTGGTGTTAATGTTGGTGATGGTAGATATACTTGTGATGTCGGTGGTCTTGATTTTTCTTCTGAGTATTTTTGGTTTGTTAACGTTACTGATGGTGTTCATTGGACTCGTGAGGTTTTTAGTTTTCAGACTGGTTTGAAGCCGCTTCTTGATCCTTTTGAGGAGGGTTGGCAGTATAGGAAACAAATTGTTATTGATCATGATTTGGTGGATGGGAATTTGGTTGATTTTCCTGTTTTGATTAGTACTGTTGATTCTGATTTGCGTGATAAGGCACAATCTGATGGTGATGATATTTTGTTTATGGATGGTCCTGGTTTTGCAAGTAGATTGTATCATGAGATTGAATTTTTTGATGGTTCTTCTGGTGAGTTGGTTGTTTGGGTGAATGTTTCTGGTCTTTCCAGTTCTTCGGATACTCTTTTGTATATGTATTATGGTAATTCAAGTAGTATAAATCAAGAGTACCCTGAACTGGTTTGGGATTCTAATTATATGATGGTGCAGCATTTCGATGAGGTCTCTGGAGTTCTTGAGGATAGTACTTTTAATGGTAATGATGGAATTCCAAATGGAGAAATAACGCAGGATGCTGTTGGTAAGATTGATGGTGCTTATGGTTTTGATGGAATTAATGATTATATTGATTTGGGGAATAAAGCAAGTTTAAATCCACAAAATGAAATAACTGTAGCAGCGTGGTACAAAACCATATCCTTTAAAGGTAGTGGTAACAATCCCATTATAGACAAAGGTTATTATTCGCATACATACCCTTATTATCAGTATCATTTGGGAGTTACTGGAGATCTATATGAACCCCCAAGTAAGTATGCTCATTTTTTTTGGGGTGTAGCTACTGGAGGTGAACAATATGGAATAGTTACTGTTAATGGTTTTTGGACACCTGGTAATTGGTATTACATCGTTGGAACATATGATGGATCTATGTCAAGGTTGTATGTAAACATTGGAAATGTAATGAACTTGATCGGAGCTGTGCCAGCAAGCGGTACAATGCAGAACTACGGGAAAAATGTATATATTGCTAAAAATTCGAATTGGGATTCTTTTACGCCTGGAACCATTGATGAAATCCGTATAAGTAATATTGCACGAACGCAAGAGTGGATTTCAACAGAATTTAACAATCAGAATGATCCTTTAGATTTCCTAAGTTTTGGACCTGAGGAATCACATCCTTAAAAAAATATAATTGGTGGAAATTATGAATAGAAATAATTTTTTTAAAAAGGCGCTAGTTTTCGCAATTATACTTTCATTTTTTAATATAAATTTTACATCATGTACTAATGCTGTTATCTGCAATGATATATACGAAAAAAAGAGCATAAGTGATCAAACTAGTTATGTTGTTTTAAATACTCTAAATTCTGTGACAGGTGATGATACTGCTTCTTTGACTTTTTATACTTTTGATAAAACTGGTAGAAAACAAAATTATGTAGAACTATCTTCTGATATTGCTATAGAAATAAAAAATATGTTTGATGAATTGAGATATAAAATTATTTATGAACCTAATAGTATCGAGACACTGGAGTTGAAAAATAGTTTTATTAATTTATTAGATGAGAATGGTTTACTATCTGAGAAACAATCTAAAGACAAGGTGTTTTCACTTTTGGATCCTACTTGGTTGAAATTGATTAATAAAAATAATAATTTTAAAGGTTGTGAACTGTCTCCTAATTCTTCGAAAAGACGTTTTTCAAATTCTTATTTTATTTTTAATGTCTTTTGTACAATCACTAGTGCTGGATCAGGTAAGATGATGCCTTTGTTTATGCTTCCTCGCCCACGGGCTGTTGCTTTTTGGTTTGCTTCTGATGCTGTTACTTCTGTTGCTAATTTGTTTACTGGAATTGGTTTTTTTGCTAGTGGTATTCAAAGTGGATTATTATTGGGTTTTATGGGTATTGGTTTGACTTACGCCATTCCCGGTGTTACTCTTTATGGTTTTATTGGTTACTCTATTTTCATGAGTGGTTTTGCTGATTATATATACTGGTGAAAAATATGAATAGAAAAATTTTTTTTAAAAAAATGCTTGTTATCACAATTATTACTCTGTTTTTTTGTGTTAGTATTGCACCATGTATTAGTGCTTTTATCTACAATAATATAGATGAAAAAAAGAGTATAAATGAACAGATTAATGATATTGTTTCGAATCCTTTAGATTCTTTATTAAATGATGATACTGCTTCTTTGACTTTTTATACTTTTGACAAAACTGGTAGAAAACAAAACAAAATAGATATACCATCCTATTCTGCTATTGAAATAAAAAATGTTTTTGATGAATTAAATTATAAAATTGTTTATGAGTCAAAAAGAATTGAAACACAGGAATTAAAGAATGAATTTATCAATTTATTAGATGAAAATGGTTTATTATCTGAGAAACAATCCAAGGATGAAGTTCTTTTGCTTTTGAATCCTGGTTGGTTGAAATCGGCAAATGATAGTAATAATTTGAAAGCTAGGAATCCGTTTTCTAATGTTTTGATTAGGCCTTTTTTTGTTTCTTATTTTGGTACTAGTGTTTTTTGTAGTGTTTCTAGTGCTGGTGCCGGGATGATGATGCCTTTGTTTATGCTTCCTCGTCCTAGAGCAGTTGCTATGTGGTTTTCTTCTTCTGATTATGGTGTTACTTCTGTTGCTAATTTGTTTACTGGACGAGGTTTTCTTGCTGGTGGTGCACAGGGGGGTTTGTTGCTTGGTTTTATGGGTATCGGTTTAACTTATGCTATTCCTGGTTATACAGTGTATGGTTTTATTGGTTATTCTTTGTTTGCTGGAGTTACAGCACAGTATATGGAGTTTTTACCTCCTAATAATGCACCAGTAATTTCTAATGAAAACCCGGTAAATAATGCGGTTAATGTTCCTATCGATCTTGATGAGTTGAGTTTTAGAATTGAAGATCCTGATAAGGATTTAATGAGTTATACTGTTACTACTGATCCTGATATTGGCTCAGGTCAAGGACAAGCAAAGACAAATGGTGTATATAGTGTTCCAGTTAGTGGTTTGGAACAGGATAAAAAGTACAGTTGGACTGTTGAGGTATCAGATGGAAACATTTTGGTAGAGAAAAAATTCGGTTTCATTACTATGGGCAGGCCTCCTTTTGATCCTTTTGATGAAGGTTGGCAGTATCGTAAAAAAATCACTATTAATCATACACAGATTGTTGGGAATCTGGTTGATTTTCCTGTACTAGTTAATGTTGTCGATGTTAATCTTCGTGATAAAGCACAGGCTGATGGCGATGATATTTTGTTTATGGATGGGTCGGGTGTTGCAGAAAAATTATATCATGAGATTGAATTTTTTAGTGGTTCTTCTGGTGAGCTGGTTGCTTGGGTGAAAATTCCAAGTCTTATTAGTAATCAGGATACAGAATTTTATTTATATTATGGTAATCCTGGTTGTAGTAGTCAGCAATTTCCTGAGAAGGTTTGGGATTCTCATTATATGATGGTGCAACATATGATGGATGGAAGTACTAATACCATTACAAAAGATAGTACAAATAACTATCATGGCACTAAGGGTGGAACAGGGCCGATTCAAACAATTGTTGATGCAAAAATAGGATATGCAGAGGACTTCACTGGTGATGAATGGATTGATGTTACAATAGACAATGGTCAAACATATTCAATAGAATTCTGGGATTACCCTCGTGAAATTGGTACTAACGGTCAAATTTATAATGGGCAAGGCACAAACCCTACATACATATATGCACCAAATATCGCGTATTGGAATGGTGCTAATCCACCAAACCTTCAACAGTATGCTGCAGCTGCAAATCGTGATGGCTCATGGTTCTATACAGGGCAACATAGTGCCCCTGAAAATCAATGGCACCACATAGTTTTTACTGTAGCAGGAACATCAGCTAACCTTTATCTTGATGGTTTATTGAAGGTATCCCAAATAGAACAATATAATCCAACAACTACGGGTTCTCATTATATTGGATATCGGGCAGACAAAGAAGTACATCATAACGGCGTCATAGATGAGTTTAGATGTTCAAACATAGCTCGTAGCCCCGAATGGATTTCAACAGAATACAACAATCAGAATGATCCTTTTAGTTTCCTAAGTTTTGGATTGGAGGAATCAGCTCCATAAAAAAATATTGATGGTGGAAATTATGAATAGAAATAATTTTTTTAAAAAGACACTAGTTTTCGCAATTATAATTTCATTTTTTAGTATAAATTTTACATTGTGTACTAATGCTGTTATCTACAATAACATATACGAAAAAAAGAGTATTTGTGATCAAACTTGTTATGTTGTTTTAAATCCTCAAAATTCTGTTACAAGTGATGATACTGCTTCTTTGACTTTTTATACTTTTGATGAAGCTGGTAAAAAACAAAATTCTGTAGAACTATCTTCCAATATTGCTATAGAAATAAAAAAAATGTTTGATGAATTGAGAAATAAAATTATTTATGAACCTAATAGTATCGAGACATGGGAGTTGAAAAATAGTTTTATTAATTTATTAGATGAGAATGGTTTATTGCCTGAAAAACAATCCAAGGATCATGTGTTTTCACTTTTGAATCCTACTTGGTTGAAATTGGCAAGTAATAGTAATAATTTGAAAGCTAGAAATCCACTAAATAGTAATTTTATTAGGTCTTTTTTTGGTTCTTATTTTGGTACAAGTATTTTTTGTAGTATTTCTAGTGCTGGATCGGGTATGATGATGCCTTTGTTTATGCTTCCTCGTCCCAGGGCAGTTGCTATGTGGTTTTCCTCTTCTTCTTATTATGGTGGTGTTACTTCTGTTGCTAATTTGTTTACGGGTAAGGGTTTTCTTGCTGGTGGTTCACAGGGAGGTTTGTTGCTTGGTTTTATGGGAATAGGTTTAACTTACGCTATTCCTGGTTATACAGTTTACGGCTTTATTGGTTATTCTTTGTTTGCTGGTGTTACTGCTGAGTATATGGAGTTCTTTCCTCCAAATAAAGAACCTATTATATCTAGTGAATCTCCTGATAATGGTGCATTAGATGTTCCTGTTTCCCTATCTAAGTTGAGTTTTAGAATCGAGGATCCTGACAAAGATCTCATGAGTTATACAGTTACTACTGATCCTGATATCGGTTCAGGTCAGGGGCAATCAAAGTTAAATGGTATTTACAGTGTCCCGGTTAGTGGTTTGGAACAAGATAAAAAGTATAGTTGGACTGTTGCTGTATCTGATGGTAATGTTTTGGTGGAGAAAAAATTTAGTTTCATCACTGTAGGCAAACCTCCTTTTGATCCTTTTAATGAAGGATGGCATTACCGAAAAAAAATTACTGTTAATCATTCTCAGGTTACCGCAAACCTGGTTGATTTTCCAGTATTAATTACTACTGTTGATGTTGATTTTCGTGAAAAGGTTCAGGTTGATGGTGATGATATTTTATTTATGGATGGTTCTGGAGTTGCGAATAAGATTTATCATGAAATTGAGAATTATGAGGTTTCTTCAGGTGAATTAATTACTTGGGTGAAAATCCCAAGTCTTAGTAGTGGTGAGGACACAGAATTTTATATCTATTATGGGAATCCTAATTGTAGTAGTCAGCAAATTTCAGAAAAAGTTTGGAATTCTAACTATAAATCGGTTCATCATTTTGAAGAAACAGAAGTTGGGGACGAGGCTGTTAAAGATTCTACTCAATATACTGTAGATTTCACTACTACTAATATGGAAACAAGTGATTTTATTGCAGGGAAAGTAGGTAATGCAGTTGATTTGGATGGTACTAATGAATATATGGGTCTTACACATGATAGCCCTGAAGATTATGCCATTTATTCTAAATGTAACACACCTTGTGCATCTCCTTGGACTATTTCCGCTTGGATAAAGGTAGATACAAATAGTCAGGAATCAGCAATTGCTGGACGTTTTGATGATTGGTATTGGAATAATTATGGTACGGGTTTCAAATATGTTAATGGAAACTTAGTGTTGATGAGTGAATATGATGATAGTAATCCTACTATATCTACTACGTTGAGTGATACGTCAGATTGGCATTACATAGTGGGAATTACTCATTCTTCTACTGGGAAAATATATCTTGATGGTATTCTTAAGGTAACAGGTGATTTGGATGCTGGTTATTCCTATAGGTTCTTAATAGGTGCTCAAAACTATGATGGTGGACTTAATCATTGTTTTGATGGAAAAATTGATGAGTTCCGAACTTTTGATATAGAAAGAGACGAAAGTTGGATTTCAACAGAGTATAACAATCAGAATGATCCTTTAAGTTTCCTAAGTTTTGGATTGGAGGAATCAGCTCCATAAAAAATATAGATGGGGAAATTATGAATAGAAAAAATTTTTTTAAAAAAACGCTTATATTCACAATTATATCTTTGTTTTTTTGTATTGAGATAATACCATGTATAAATGCTGTCAATCATAATAGTGTAAACGAAAGGCAAATCAGTGCTATAAATCCAATTCTTTTAAAACCTGCAACAAATGATAGCGTTGCTTCTTTGACTTTTTATACTTTTGACAAAACTGGTAGGAAACAAAATACTGTTGAATTATCTTCTCTTTCTGCAATTGAAATAAAAAATATGTTTGATAAATTGGAGTATAAAATTGTTTATGAACCTAAAAGTATTGAGACAAAAGAGTTGAAAAATAGTTTTATTAATTTATTAGATGAAAATGGTTTACTATCAGAGAAACAATCTAAAGACAAGGTGTTTTCGCTTTTGGATCCTACTTGGTTGAAATTGGTTAATAAAAATAATAATTTTAAAGGTTGTGGACTGTCTCCTAATTCTCCGAATAAGCGTTTTTCAAATTCTTATTTTATTTTTAATGTCTTTTGTACAATTACTAGCGAAGGATTAGGTAAAATAATGCCTTTGTTTATGCTTCCACGTCCAAGAGCTGGTGCTTTTTGGTCTGCTTCTGATGCTATCACTTCTGTTGCTAATATACCTACTGGAATTGGTTTTTTTGCTAGTGGTACACAAGGTGGTATATTATTGGGTTTTTTAGGAATAGGTTTGACTTATGCTGTTCCTGGTGCTATTTTTTACGATTTTTTTGGTTACACTATTTTCATGACTGGTTTTGCTGATTATATCTATAGGTAAAAATTATGAATAAAAATAAATTTTTTAAAAAAACCTTGGTTTTGACAGTTATTGCTTTGTTTTTTTGTGTTAATGTTATACCTTGTATTAATGCTATTGAAAAAAATATGAGTGAGCAAGATAGTGATATTGTGATAAATCCTCTAAATTCTATGATAAGTGATTATACTGCTTCTTTGACTTTTTATACATTTGATAAGACCGGTAAAAAACAAAATTCTGCTGAGTTATCTTCTGATGTTGCTTTGGAAATTAAAAATGTGTTTGATGAATTAAATCATAAAATTGTTTATGAACCTAATAGTATTGAAACACAAGAATTAAAAAATGAATTTATCAATTTATTAGATGAAAATGGCTTGATACCTAAAATGCAGCCCAAGGATGATGTGTTTTCGCTTTTGAATCCTACTTGGTTGAAATTGGCAAGTGATAATTATAATTTGAAAGCTAGGAATAATCCATTTTCTGATGTTTTGATTAAACCTTTTTTTAGTTCTAATTTTGGTACAAGTGTTTTTTGTAGTATTTCTAGTGTTGGGTCGGGTATTATGATGCCTTTGTTTATGCTTCCTCGTCCCAGGGCAGTTGCAGTATGGGCTTCTTCTTCTTATTATGGTGGTATTACTTCTGTTGCTAATTTATTTACAGGGCGAGGTTTTCTTGCTGGTGGTGCACAAGTTGGGTTGTTGCTTGGTTTTATGGGTATCGGTTTAACTTATGCTATACCTGGTTATACAGTATATGGCTTTATTGGTTATTCTTTGTTTGCTGGGGTTACAGCTGATATTATGGAGTTTTTACCTCCTAATAATGCACCTGTTATTTCGAATGAAAACCCAGTGGATAACGCGGTTGATGTTCCTACTGATTTTGATGAATTGAGTTTTAAAATCGAGGATACAGACTTGGATCTTATGGATTACACAATTACTACCGATCCTGACATTGGTTCTGGTAGCGGAAAGAATAAACTAGATGGGACATATAAGTTACAAATTAGCGGACTTGAACCTAATTCACATTATGAATGGACTATTAGTGTGACTGATGGAAAAGCTATAGTAGAAAAAACATTTGGTTTTACAACCGAATTGTTACCATTTGATCCTTTTGTAGACGGATGGCATTATCGTAAAAAAATCACAATTAATCACTCGCAGGTTGCAGGGGCTTTGGTGAATTTTCCTATACTTGTAAGTATGGCTGATTCTGATCTTAGTGTTCATGCACAATTTGATGGTGATGATATTTTGTTTATGGATGGCTCAGGTGTTGCAAATAAATTGTATCACGAAATCGAAAAATTCGATAGTTCAAATGGTGAACTTACTACATGGGTAAATATAGAATTAATGAATTCTAATGTTGATACAATTATATATTTATATTATGGAAATTCCGATTGTATTAATCAAGAAAATGCAGCTGGAACCTGGGATAGTAACTATATTCATATTTGGCATCTTGGTGAGGATTTAACAGATAGTAAAGGAAAAAGTAATGGGAATAATCACGGCAGTTCCATATCAACAGGTAAGATAGGTGATGCAAGAGATTTGGAAAGAGATGACGGCGATTATATTGATTTTGGTGATATGGCCCAACCTGGAGATGGATTGTTAAGTTCAATTACGTTCGAAGCATGGATTAAACCTGAATCGCTACCATGTGAAATAGCAGATAAATATGATGCTGATAGGGATAAATGTTCATATGAAATTGTAGTGAATATTGATGGAAAACTAATTGTGTATGCCTATCCTTGGTATGGAAGATATACGGGTAATTATACAGAACCAGGTACTGTAACAGCAGGTAACTGGTATTATATATCAGGGCTTTATGATTTAGCAGGTTCTCATAATAAAGTTGACTTATTTTTAAATGGCTCTGAAATTTCTTCTTCACTTGATAGCAACGGGGAAGTAGATTATATGATAAATGTGGACATTACAGATGATCTGGGGCGAAAAAAAGCAGCACTACATTATGGCGATGGAATATTTGATGAGGTTCGTTGGTCAAAAATTTTAAGAAGTAAAGAATGGATAGAAACAACATATAACACTATTAATGATTCATCAAATTTTTTAAGTATTGGACCTGAAGAATCATCTCCATAAAAAATTTTTTTTTAAAATTTATGGCTCTTATAAGTTTAAATAAGATAAAAAGATAACGGGGGTAATGCTAGACCAAAATATTTACGGTGGAATATTCTGGATTTTTGTTTTAGCAGTTTATTCTGTATTTATTTTTTTCATAACAAAACGATTGTACGATTTTATGATCAAAAAAAATTTTAAACAAAATGTTGCTATTTATTTTAATCGTAAATTTATTCATATTTTTGCAGGTGGAGTTATAGTTCTTGCCGTTCCATTTGTTTTTTCTAATCCTTGGTACCCATTGTTTTCCGGAATTGTTTTAGCAATATTTTTGCTTATTGCTCATAAAACTGGTAGAATCCTTTATTGGTTTCAAACCAAGGATAACATAAATGATGTAAGTTTTTGTCTTATGTGGGGGCTGGCTATTTTTATTTTATGGTGGATCTTTGGAAACCCTTGGATCGCTATTATTCCTCCTGCATTTATCGCATTTGGTGATGGTATAACAGGTATTGTAAGAAATATTGCTTTTAAGGAAAGAAAGAAACACATAATAGGTAACATCTATATGATGGGTGTTTGTATTCCAATAGGTTATTATTTTGCTTATGCAAGTACTCCTTCTATTCCTCAATGGGGAGTTATTGCCGCAATTGTTGCATCTTTTTTTGAAAGATATGAATTTGGGATTATTGATGATAATATTTTGGTAACAATAGGTGCGACAGTTATTCTTTATATAGGTGGTATATTAGGACCAATACATTTTTAAAAAAATATTTGAAATAAATTTATAAAAAAAAGAAAAGAAGAGCTCAGCTAAATCTATCTGCTGAAATAAATTAATATCTTCTCTTTTTGGAATAACATTCCTTGCAATAAATTGGCCTGCCTTCTGATGGCTTGAATGGAACTTCGCACTCTTGTCCGCATTCAGAACAAGTCGCTTTATGCATCTCTCGAGGTCCAAAATCTCTTTTAAAACCGCCCTTATTAAATTCTCGCATGTTTTTTATTACCTCTATATTTTTTTACATAAAAGAAATACATTTTTTCTATTATGTACAAATCCAGGGTCAATATAACTGTATTTAAAAATCTTCCCATTTGCTAAAATCCATAATATTTAATAATTATTACTAAACTATTTCAAGGATTTTGATTTTAAAAATCAAGGTTTTTCCTGCAAGTGGATGATTCAAATCAATTGTAACATTATCCTCAGAAATGCTAGATATTTTGACAGGCCTCTGACGGCCATCTTGCATTACCATCATGAAAAACATACCTGGTCCTATTTCCTGGTCATCAGGGAAGTACTCCTTTGATATTTCTTTTAAAAATTCAGATTTGTGTTCTCCATAGCCATCCTCAGGAGAAATAACTATTTCTTTTTCTTCACCTGTATTCATACCTATTACTGCTTCTTCAAATTTTCTAAGTAACTGTCCTGAACCTACTTCAAATTCTAAAGGACATCCTTTTAGGCTTGAGCTATCAAATACAGTTCCGTCCTCCAATAAGCCTGTATATTCGACCTTTATCTTATCTCCTTTTTTTATAACACTCATAATTTGATCTCCTAAATTATCTACACTAAATCAATAATTTGTCCTTGATAAAAGAACAAAAAACAAAAATTTCATTAATAGTTAGAGTATGAAATCCCTGTCTCCATCCTTTTATAAAATATTAAATGACTTTTTAACTTAAATATTTTTTTATAAGAAAAACTTTTAATTTTATATTACTTTTTATTAGAGACAAAATATATATATGGATTATCATTCGGTTTTTCATGGATAAGAATTCAATTAAAAAACAAATTGAGAAAAATGACATTCAGTGGATCCAACTACATTTTACAGATTTAATCGGAAGACTACGCGCGGTCCATATTCCTTCAAAACAGTTTATTGAAAATGTTCTAACAGAAGGTAGTGGTTTTGATGGATCATCGGTAGGTATCGCTAGTGTCGAAAAATCAGATATGATTGCCATGCCTGATTCACAAACATTTCTTGTTCTTCCTCATGAAAAAAATGAGGCAAGAGTAATTGCTAATATACTTGACTCCTCAAGACAACCATTTTTTGGTGACCCAAGAAATATTCTTATTAAAGCTAAAAAAGAAACGTTAAATCAAGGTTTTGATGAAATTAGGTTTTCTCCAGAAATGGAATTCTATGTTCTTGATGATTGTGAAGAAGGTAGTTATGAAAGTAATGAAAAACAGGGTTATTTCTCCCCTTCACCTCTTGATAATGCCAAAGCATTTCGTAAAACACTTTCTGAGATGGTGCTTAAAAGTGGATATGATGTAAAATACCATCATCATGAATCTGGAAAATACCAGCATGAGGTTGAGATTAATGCACTTGATGTTTTAGACGCTGCGGATTACTGCATATATTTCAAGTATTTAACCAAGGAAATAGCAAGTCTCTATAAACTTGTTACTACTTTTATGCCTAAACCATTTTCAAATGATTCAGGAAGTGGTTTACATGCACATATTACATTTTACAAAAACAAACAAAATATATTTTATGATAAAGACGATCCGTACGAACTTAGTCAAACTGCACGATACTTTATTGGGGGTATACTTGAACATGCTCGGGGAATGGCAGCTATTGCAAACCCAACATTAAACTCCTATAAACGTCTTATACCCAATTTTGAGGCACCAATTTACATTGCTTGGGCACGATACAATAGAAGTAGTCTTATACGTATTCCTGCAAAGAAGAATGTCGATATTGAGATTAGAAATGCAGATCCTGCGACAAATCCATATCTATTTTTTGCTGCAATACTTTATGCTGGATTAGATGGAATTAAAAAGAAAATACAATACGAACCAACTGAAAAGAATATATACAAAATGAGTGAAGAATTCAAAAAACTTAAAATAAAAAAATTACCAACAAATCTTTTAGAAGCTTTAGAAGAACTTGAAAAAGACGATGTTATCCTTCGTGGTATAGGTAAAGAAACAGTCGAACTTTTTGTTGATAAAAAAATGAAAGATTGGCAAAAGTATATAGGAGAAATTACAGATCTTGAATATAAACTGTATTTCCATTGCTAATTTTTTTTTAATATTTATGTTACTTTGAAAAATTTGAAATTGGAAATAACACTGTTATTTGCAGAATCAATTGCTTTAATCCAATAAATTACGTTTGTACCAGTTGAAAACTGTCCTAGTTCAAAACCATACACAGGATCATTTGATTCATTTATTAATGGATCTTCCTCGTGTCTTGCCTGTATCGGATAATCACCATATCTAAACATTTCCACTGATCCTCTTTTTATACCATCATCCCAGTACAAAATAATCTTTTGAATTGTAAAAGGACTATTAGTAGTAACATTTGCAAAAACAATTACATTACTTGTATTTGTAGGATTTATAGGACTATTATAAAAAGTGTTTACAATGGGCGCCCATGAGTGACCACTTTCATTTAAAACAATTGTTATATTATCATAAGAAACACAACCTGAAACATCAAAAGCTCTAGCTGAAATATTGTGGAAACCTAAGCTTAAATTAGTTATATCCCAATCTATCGACCAATAATTTGTTCCATTTGCTAACTGATATTCACCATTATCTATACTCAGTTCAACTACTTGAACTGCTTGATTATCAAAGCATTGACCTAGAATTGCTATTACTTCCGACTCAATAATTTCTTTATCTCCAGGCGAAGTAATTTTAAGAATCGGCGGTAGTTTATCAATCAATTTAATCAGTAGTTCATCTTTTGCATTTCCACATTCTGCTACAATTGAATAGTTACCAGGTGAAAGACCAATTGTTTCCCATTCGTAACTCCACTCATAATCTTGAATGGAAATTTCATGAGGCTCATCGTTGATATACAGCGTAATATTATTTGTTGCAATGCCATTGAAGATTATTTTTTCACCAATATTTATGATAGGCTCATCAAAGACATTAGTCTCAGGTTTTACGATTTGAATTTTTTCATCAGTTATTTGCATTTCAGCTGTAACCGTAAAATTTAGAATGATATTACTTGTTCGACCAATATTTCTAAATACAAAATAATAAGTATTTAGTGGTGCAGAAACAGAGATATCGCTACTACAATTGCTTAAATAGTTATAACAATCGAAACGTAAACCTTGATTGTATTTTTCAAAATTTTCTTCATCAACAATAAAAAAATCAATTTTTCCTTCTCTTTCATAAACTATTTTTTTTGGATTTTGTGATAAAGTATTTTGAATCTGGTATGATTTTGTATTAAAAGATATATTGAAAAAAACATCACCATTTTGCATTTCAATATTTTTATGTTTATTTTTTATTGGTCTGATAAATGAATCCAAAATAACAAATTGCTTGTCTCTTGTGTTTTGTAAAAAGCGAACAGTATTGAATTTTACTGGATATAAAGGTTTTTTTAGATTACCGTACTGAATAATGAAAATATAACTACGATTCTTACCAAGTTCAAACAAACAATCTCCATTCATATCGGTGTAATTCCATATACAATATATTGGTCCATTTACAGAGTCTGGGGTTTTGCTAATTCTTTCCTTTACTTTTTCATATAACATTTGAAAAATTTTTATTTTTTTAAGCCAAAGAAAAGATCTGAAAATCTTTTCTGCTAACTCAAAAATTTTGGCTTTTATATATGTTATATCTTTAGGCCCCCATACAGTTACAACAATTCTTGCTCCATCAACAGGATTTAAAGACCTATCAAGCACTTTAAAACTAATGTTATTTCTATCCTCAGGATGAATATAAGTGGGGGTCACCTCATAAACTGAGCCATCACTATTTTTAGCAAGCAAGGCAGACATATCTTTTCCCCAACCATATGCATAAATATCTGGTTCGTCAACAGCACCTCCGCCATCAGCCCACCAGTTATCATTCTCATGCCACCCTCTTTCATAAAACTCGCGCCAAACATGGTCCTCACCCAAATCATAAATACCAATTGATGGAATGAGCGCTGTTCGCTGCGCAGCAACAGCAATTTTTTGAAGTTCTCCGCACCATCCATTGTGTTCATGAGCAATGATATTTGGCTGACCTGGTCTATCACCAAGCGCTTCTTCAGTAACAGTTTTACCAACCCAATAACTAATTATCTCAATAGCAGTCGGGTGATTAGTTATGCTCCAATTCCAAGTTCTGTATTGTTCTTGATAATATGATTTGCAGTCCCAGAGGTAATAAATATTAGATAATTTCTCCTTAAGAAGGGGATAACCAATATCGTTATGATTAAAAAGATAATTTCTCCAAAACTCTCCGTAAACATAATCAGCATTTTCGCCTGTAAGTTGTGGATGAACCACATACCAATAATAAATTTCTGGTGGATGCTCAAATTCTTTTAATGTTCCATTTTCAATGACTCTATATTTTATCGTGGAATAAAAATTGCCATACCCATCATCATAATCTACAATATCAGCATATTTAATCCACTCATCATTTTCATAAAGAGTTAAAACATTATCTCTGATAATGTCTATAGGTGGGGCATTTCCTATAGGAGAGCATGCAATAGAAAAAGCTATTTCGTCTACATATTTCTTACTTGTTTCAAGTATTAAATCAGCATATCTTTCGTCCTTAATTGCTTGAAATTGCATTGTCAACTTTTGTTGGATCCATTTTGGCGATTTAGCAATAGCATCTTTTATTTTTTCAGATAGACCTGATGAAAGAGAAGATATATTTTCCCCTTCAAATGTTAAATTATCTTTTGAAAATTTGATAAAGTAATCAGAATCAATAGGTATTTCTATTTCCTTTGAAATTTTCCCTATAATTTTTTGATCATTAAAATTATTTAAAGAAAAAACTGAGTAGGATAGACCAGGGAGAATAAGAAAAATCGATATTAATATTACGAGTATTTCTTTGGTACTCGATATTAATTTTTTATTGTATTTTATTTTGCTTCCCCCCAATTTAAATTAATCCAATAATTATTATCAAAAAGGTATATATTAAATCTATTGGAAGAAAATTTAATAACTAACTAAGATAATTATATATTTTATTAAATATTTTCCTGATGAAGCAAAAATATTGATTTTTTCTATGAGCTTGGTCAGAATGGTGCAGAAACCTTTGGCGCGGCTTTTCATGGTTCTATCCAAAATTTCATTGAAGAAAATACTATCGGAATAACAGAAGCACATGCTATTACAATTTGGAATGCATTAGGAGATCCATCATTAAAAATTAACTAATTTTTTTTCTTTTTATTATTTTTTTATAACGGGCAGGTCCCAGAAGGGCAATCTCCACTATATCCAAGTTTTGCAACAATTGGTTTACCCGTGCCCATATAAAGTACTTGTTCTGGCTTACTTCCATATCTATATATTGTCACACCTTTACACTTAAGCTTCCATGCAAGTAAATAGATTTTTCTCACATCGCTAATAGAAGAATTTTTGGGTAAATTCACTGTTTTGCTAACCGCATTATCCACATGTTTTTGAAAAGCAGATTGCATCCTTACATGTAACTCAGGAGCTATACCCAATGAAGTGATAAATATTTTTTTTATATCTTTTGGAAGGTCGATATTTTTTATATTTCCTGTTTTTGAAATATTTTCTATTAAGTCATCTGAATAAAGATTTCGTTTTATTAATTCAAGTTTAAATATCTCATTTATTTCTATGAGTTTTTTTCCTTCCATAACCTCCCTTAGAAATGCAAGGGCAAATAACGGTTCAATTCCTGAAGAGCATCCAGCGATAATACTTATTGTGCCAGTTGGTGCAATACTTGTACATGTTGCGTTCCTCATAGCAGAATATTTTTTAGACCATATGCTACGCTCAAATGTTTTAAAAGAACCGCGTTCTTTTCCAAGTTCTAAAGATTTTTGTCGCGCTTCTCTTGCGATAAATGAAATTATTTTTTCACC
>Ga0315291_10004408_pt1 | contig 17936 bp, 16 predicted proteins | sample YL17G12_20_MG_FD_203070 | JGI IMG/M metagenome (GOLD analysis project Ga0315291, IMG submission 203070) | Sediment microbial communities from Yellowstone Lake, YNP, Wyoming, USA - YL17G12_20 | ecosystem: Environmental > Aquatic > Freshwater > Lake > Sediment | place: USA: Wyoming | collected...
ATTTAAATATGATGCGGGCAACTCTTGAATTTCCCCTTGGCAATTGAGCAAAACAGACTTTTAGCGAAATTCAAGATAAGATATAAGAGCTGAGTTTTGTGAACCCACTAAACCTGCACGTTCATGCGATGGGGTGTCTCGTTTTGCCTGTGGTGTTGTACTTTATTTAGAAATTTAGTTTATATTTTCTTTTTATAAAGGGTGTTGTATCTTTAATCAGGCTTGAAAATAGCTTTATTTTAGTCTTAAGCTCGCGGGATTTATTGCCTAGCAGATAAATTTTCTCCAGTCGTGCCACACACTCTTTTGGCTTGTATTTGAATGCTTTAATTTCCTTATAGGCCCACTTTTGCGACATGTCTGTATAAAATTTATTATTTATTGCGTAAAGGCAAAGCAAAAATCTGTCAATATATGTTTGCACTAGCTTACCCGTCCAAATGTAGTTCTTCCTCAAAATTGCCTGCCCAATACCTGCACCTTCAGGCCAGTCCTTTTCGCTGAAATCTATCAGCTGATTCCACAGCAATTTAACTAGCCAATTTGGTTTTGTCTCAAATTTTGCAAGTTTTTCCTTTAAATTTGCATAAACTCGCCTAGGATCCCAAACTATTTTGGCATTTGAAATCGAGCCGATTAGTTGCTCATCATCTTTTGCTATAAAACCTCTTTTTTCAACTAATTCTAATTTTTTTACGAGGTCACCTATTTCTTTATATTCTATGCCAAAATTTTTGGCTTTATACGTAAACAAGTCTAACCCTTTTTTCCATTCTCTAGAGTCTTGATTTCCTTTATACTTCAATTTGGAAAATTTAGCCAAAACCCTTACTCTCTCGTTTATAGAAGGAATTTTGCTGCAAAGGCACATCAAATCTATATCTGAATACTTATCGGCAAATCCGGAAGCTACTGCGCCATAGAATGCGATTGATTTGACGCCATTCAAACTTTTGAGGGCATCAGCTATTTCATTCCCAAGTTTTATGTGAGCGTCCATAACATAACTAATTTCAGTTGTTATTTATAAAAACTCGTATGAATCCTCTAAACCTAAACATTCATGCGATGGGCGTACTCGTATTGCCGGTAGTCCTATACTTTATATAACATAGTTAAAATTACATTATATGGCCAAGATTGTAAAGGCGTACTGGGAGTCTCTGGCGAAGGCTTACTTCAAAAGAATCAAATATCTTCCAAAAACCGCGAGCTATGGCCCATATATGCCAGAAGAGAGCAAATTGAAATTGATTGGAAATGTTACAGATAAGAAAATTTTAGATGTTGGGTGCGGAGCTGGGCAAGCTTCTATTGCATTTGCTAAACAAGGTGCGCATTGTACGGGAATTGATATTTCTGAAGAACAATTAAAATATGCTAAGGCTCTGGCGCGGCAAAACAAGGTTAATATTAGGTTTATACAAAAAGATGCGCAGAATCTGAAAGGTATAAAATCGAGCAGCCAAGACGTTGTATTCTCCTCGTTTGCGTTCCAATACGTACCAAACCTAACACCAGCTTTTAAGGAAGTTCATAGAGTTTTGAAAAATGGTGGGCTATTTGTCTTTAGTTTGGACCATCCGTTTAACCATACAGTGTCTATGACGTCGCCAATTCCGAAAAAACCGCCCTACAAACTAGAAAGAAGTTATTACAAAACTGGTAAAGTTTCACAAGTTAAAATTTTACCGGACGGTACGAAGCAAAAGTTTGTTATTTACAGCAGAAAAGTAAGTGATATTTACAATAGCTTGGTGGAGGCTAATTTTTTAGTAGAAAAGATTCTTGAGCCTTTGTCGCTGGAAAGCTTGTGGAGAAAAACTACGTATCCTAAAGAACTGGCCAAGCTCATTGGCCCCGGAATAATATTCAAGGCTAAGAAAGCCAAATGAACCTTAGAAACCTGCACGTTCATGCAATGGGTGTGTTGGTAATACCTGTTGTTTTATATTTTATTTAGGGGTAATGGAAAGCTTTATATATGCGGTGTATATATTTGTATATGTGGTATAAATGGTACAGGCTGTAATTAATATTTCGGAGCAAGCCAACAGGGTTTTGGCTATCGTAAAGGCTAAGTTTGGGCTTAAAGACAAATCTGACGCCATAAATTTGGTTGTGCGGGAATATGAGGAAGAATTCCTGGAGCCCGAGTTGCGTCCCGAGTATAAGGAAAAATTAGCAAAAATTACTAAGGGCAAGTACCTTTCCAGACTTGAATTTGAGAAAATCGTAAAGGGCGTCTGATGGCTTACGCCGAAAGGTATAGTGAAGTTTTGGCCCAAAAGCTTGCGAAATTGAACAAAAAAGACCCCGCCAGTTTTGAGCGAGTCGAGAGGAAAATTAAAGAAGTTCTGGAGCATCCAGAGCACGAGTATAAAAATCTACGGCACGATATGTCTGATTTCAAGCGAGTCCATATCGGGCACTTTGTCTTGACTTTTAGGGTGGACCACAAAAACAAAATCGTGTGGTTTGATGATTATGACCATCACGATAACATATACAAAAGATAGTTGGTGAACCCTCTAAACCTGCACGTTCATGCAATGACTGATTAGAACTTAGGCATTCCGCCCATTGGTGGCATTCCGCCGCCTGCTGGCATTTCTGGCATGGCACCTGCTCCTGCACCCATGTCTGGCATCTTCAGGTCGGATGAAACTCCTCCGAGGCTGTCTTCCTCTCCTGGCGGAGCTGGCAATAAGCGATCGAAAGCTTCTCCGACTCCATAAAAGATTGGGAAGAATAGTAGAATTGTTGCAATTGTAATCATGTCTGGCGCTATAACTCCGTAGAAAATTGGCGTTGCAACAATCATAAAGTAACTTATTTCACGAACTCTGCCAATATAATGTGCAATTGGTTTGGCTCTTGCACTTTCTACCATTATGAGCAGTCCCCAAATCATAGAAATTACGCAGATTATGGTCTTGGTAATAAAAAGTGCATTAAATTCTATGGTCTTTATTGTCTGACGTATCCAATCAATACCAACCCAGAGCTGTATGACTCCATTTGTGATTGCATTTCCAAAATCTGTGCCTTTTCTTTCCTGAAAATAATCTGTGAAAACCCAATTAAGGTATATTGGAATTATAATCCATAGCATGTCTGGATTTTTTAATGGAGCTGCAAGTATCTGTCCAAATCTTACTAACACTTGTACCAACACGTCTGCTATGACCATGCTCTAAAATTAGCTTTAGGTGTTAAAAAGACTGCTTAACTACTAATTTGTGGGCTCGAGCAAAGCAAGACCCACTTTTTGATGCAATTCTTTTGAAAAAAGATTGCTAATCAACGGCCTTGTCTCGGTTGAAGCAGGTGTCGTTGAATTCGCAGTATTTGCATAGCCAGCTTATTTCCTTTGCCGGAGGTATTTTTTTGTTCAAGGCGTTTGTTAGTATAGCTGCTCTAGACTCCAGATAAGCAGTAATGTTTCTCTTGGGAATCTCAAAAGTCTTAATTTTCAGCATGCTTAAATAAACAATTAAAATTCTGGCAATATTTTTCTGTTCTTCCTCAGACAACATTGAGAAATAGCCCTGTGCCTGCATGACGTGATGATGCTGTGGCTCTTCAGGAATGTTTGTCGTTGTCTTAAATTCATATATTGTGCCGTCATGCACTGCATCTATAAAACCAATCACATCAAAGGCGGGAAATTCTTTTCTCACAAAGATTTCTTTTTCCTTGTCTACTAAGGTGTGTGTTACAAAATTATGCATTGCTGTACCGCGTGAAAAAATCCATAATTTGTCTAATTCGAGAATTTGTTCTTCTGTTAGTTTATAGTAAGACTGGCGCAAGCATTCTGAAACAAGGGTACCGACACCGTAAGCAGGCTTTTCCTTCTTCGTACGCTCGCGATCTCTGCCCGCAAGCAATGCATGCAAGACTGGTTTTGGTATTTCGTGCAGGCAATGAGGGCAAGTCCTGCTGGCATCAATGCTGTGTGCATCTCCTGCGGGACATTTTATTTTCACGCTAAACACCTCGTGTTTAGCGGGCTGTTAAAACGCCCCATGTATTTTTGTTTTAACATCATACAACCGCGCTCCGCCAACTGCAAACAGTTGACATTTGAGCCATCTTTACGATGGCTCTTAAGCATACTCGGATTTGCGAATCCGGATGAGCGGTCGCATTCAGCTCTACTGAATGCAACGAACTTATTGTCTCCATTTAGCCTCCGAAAAATTGTTTTAGTTCTATTTGCTTTGTTTGTTCTTTTCCAAATATGGATTCTATCCTTCTTTTCAGTATTTCCATGGACTGCTTCAGGTAATTAGGAACACCCGGCATTGAAACAAGTTTCATTGAAGCATCCAAATACTTTTTAATTGTTCCTTCTGAAATTGTAAACAATAATCTGCCACCGCAGGTGCAAGTTCCTGCAAGAGGAGGCCTGCGGTATTTATTATTGCATACTACGCAGCGGAATTCCTGCTGCGTGAATTTTCTCAAGTTACCTTTTATGTCCCTGATGAAGTGTTTGTCAATAACAAGGGCTGCAACATTCTCGACACTTACGCCGCGAAGTTTTCTTGATAAATCAAGCTGTCCTTCCAGTTTTTCAAGCATTGTCGGAATTGACTTGTAGGCTGAATAGCGTACGCCTGCATTCAAGTCCGTGCTCTCGCGCGTGTATTTGATGCCTTCATACTGCTCCTGCTTACCTAATCTAGATTTTACCTGCTCTATTGAAACTTCCCAAGGCCACGCATTCTTGAGCGCAGCCTCATAAAATTCCAGCGGATAGTAGCTTACAATATCCATGCCGTGAACTTCTGTATCAACTTCAGTTGGATCCAAAACTGTTGTTAACACGAGCGGAGCGTCCATTGCTCTTCCACCTCTTCTGTCAGGCAGATATTGCCTTGAGAAATTAAGGAACGCTTCCAATGCAAGTATGATGCACGTCTCATCACCGTCAAAATTCCTTCTTTGGGCTGCGTGCCAGTATGGATGTGCAAAACATCCCTGTGTTTTTGAAAAGCCAATGATTCTGCCGATTGTTCCGCCCGATGTGTGCGGAGCGAGACCTATTACTAAATGGCCTATCAAATCAGCACGAGTTTTGACATTGTAATATCTTTGCAAACCATAGAACTTTTCAAGCAAATCATCAACAAAACCGCAGATTCTTATCAAAACTTTGTCTGCACCTTCTTCTGCTGCTTCAGGACACGAAGGAAGAATAACGTCTTGCGGTCTTATTTCCACTATCTGATTTTCGGATTCTAAAGGCAAGCCGTCTTTGTCAGTCGTATAGCCTAATTGCTTTAATTTTTCAACTGACACATCTATTTCAGAGGCTTTGAAATGCGTGCAGCCCATTTCAGTCATATCATATCTTATTGTACCATCTTTGTTTATGGTAAGTTTGTGCATTGCGCGCAGAATTCCTTTTGAAAGATTCTCCAAAATATGGTCTTTATTCCAAGTCCCGCGCACACCTTTAATCAAAGGCGGGAGTTGCTGGATGTTCATTGATTTTACAGCCGCGTCAAAATACTTGCTTACGTTGATTTTCCTTTTCTCATAAGCAACAGTGTCCGTGTGGCATTTGAGTTTCTTTGTTTTCCTCTTGCAAAGAGGACAGACGCGCCACGTTTCTGTTTTAGCACCGCATAATTCGCACGAAGGATATATGGTCATATTCTGGCATTCATTGCACTCACGTATTGGAAAATCTGATGTGACTTCCTGCTTTTCAATGGCTGCAGTCAGACTTCTTAATCTGCCCCCCTCTTTTCCAACAGGGAAAAGTACTGCGGGGCTTCCCTTTAATTTGCGCATCTTTGCTTTTTCGGGCCTGCCCATTCTCGTGCCAATAAAAGTGCCTGCCTTGTCTCTGATTTTTACCTTGGAAATTGAATTTATACACTCAAGACCATTGTTTCCTGCGAAACCGTCTTTCAAGAGGTACTTCAGGATTGCAAGTTCGTTACCATCAAGAACAATTCTGCCGTCAACAACTTTGTGCGGACAGCCTATTAACTCCAGGTATCTTTTTGCTGAATCTGCAGGTAAACTGTTGCCATCGAGTTTTTTGAACCACTCATGAAGTGCTTTGAACTCATCCGCACTTAAACCGCTCCAATAGTAAGTATATTTGGGGTGCAAAGGAACACCTGTTTCTTCGGAAATTTTCAGGGCATCTTCCGTAGACTCTGGCTGTTTTGCTTTTTTCCCAGTTACTTTTTCATATTCCTGCTCCCACCACTCTTCACAGTAGCCAGCAGGCACGAGCCTCTGCCCGTTTTCAGAAAAATCTCCATAATTAACCAGCAAATCACCGATGAAAATAATTTCCTTTATCTTACGCCTGATGGCGCGTGCTTGCACTTCTGATGACAAATATAACACAGAACCGTCCTCTAACATTACAATTGGGCCGTCAATGCTATCGCAAGGAGCAAACACTGTTGCCTTGCCCGGCCTTTCCATTTTAATCTGGGTGCCTGTGGCAACATAGTCATTAAGTATCTGCATTGTTGCCGGGTGTATTGCGGTTGCTGCAAAACCCGAAAACCTGCAGCGCCCATAGCGCAATCTAAAACCGCCTGAACGCATTGGATATGAAAAAATCGGTCTTCCTGCAACCAAGTCTGACAGGTAAGTGTCAACTGGTTTTGCCCCAATTCCTTCTTCTTCTGCTTTTGCTGAATGCAACTTTTCTTTCAGAGCAATAAAATCCTTAAGCCATGACCAGTCTTCAAGTCCAAAATCTTTACCCCATTTTGAAAGCTGCTTCCATAATTTTGAGGCTTTGAGAGACGGGCCTTCTGTCATAACAAGGGCCATTCCGCCCCTTATGGTGTCTGTTTCAACTCTTGGCAGTCTCTTGCACTGGCTTACTTCAAATTTTTCAGTCGGGTCTCCAGTAATTTCAACTTTAATGCCGCGCACCATCATCTCAAGTTCTTCAGCGGAGGGTTTGTACTGGCGGTGCGCAACTTTTGTCAAATAATCGTCAATTTCTACCTGATATCTTTTGACTTCTTCATCTGTCGGATCATAATCAGCTATTCCAAATTTTCTTCTGACATAATCCGCTATCACTATAGCAACGGCTTCTGCTGTTCCACCGGCTGCACGTACAGGACCTGCAAAATATAATGCCAAGTAGTCCTTGCCGTCAAGTCTTTTTTTCAGCTTCATTTCCACTAGTCCTTCTAGAGGTGCTGCTACTACACCTAATGTAATGTAAGCAAATCCAACTCTTGTTCCGACTTCAATTGCGTCTTTTATGTTTGTAAACTGGCAGAATTTCTGCTCTGCAACCTCTGCTGCTACTAGTAACGCAATTCTCCAATCACCGGGGCTGTATTTCTTTTCGAGCTCTTCAATCCTTTTTGAGAGGCCTGAATTCAAGAGTTCGGGCTTTACAGATGCTATGAGGGCTTCAACTCTCTGGGCAACTGATGCTGCCAGTGGAATATCGACAAATGGTTCAGGATCAAGGTTCTTGGCTCTGGCTTGATTTGCTATTTTGTGCAGCGTTGTGACTTCCGCTGTTAAAGAATCAAAATACTGCCTAATCTGAGATGAACAAACTATTACCATGCTACTAACAGCAGTATGTAAAAGCTGCTGGGTTTGTTGAATTTTGTAAATTTCTATATAAAGAATAGTATATTTGCGAATACAATATTATGTGAAATTTATGGGAAAAAGTAACCAAAAGCCTTAAATATGTTTCAATATGGTATTTAGACATGGCAAAGCGTGGAAGAGTAGTTGGCTCCGTTATAAGAGATAATTTGGTTGAACTTTTGTTCCATATAAACAAAGCTCACGCATACGAATTATATAAACATTACAAGAAAGTTTATGGTCCCGTAAGCATCAGGTCAATTTACTATAATTTGACAAAAGGAAAAGACCTTGGTGTTTTTGAAATAAAGGAAATACAAAAAGTTGAGGGCAATTTCAGCTGGGGTCCAAGCGCGCAAAGAATTATTTTTGCTTTGGGCAAGACAGCCCAGCCAAAAGGCGATTCTAAAGTCAAGGATGTATTGGGTCTTTAACCCCCCCACCCTATGTTTTCTCTTGGAAGTTCAAAGATTTTGATATAGTGCTGGTTGATTTAACCCCCTCGTTTCATATGGAGAAATGGAAAGAAATGACAATATAGTAATATATTATTATATTATAACTAAACAACAACACAACAACAACAAAGCGATTCTCCAAGAGCAAACTAGGTGTGCGGGTGCGATAACGCTTGCTCTTCTTTTGGAGATTATAGATATTTTTTAGGAAACAAAAATTTATTAACCACTTATTGCTTTTGCAGCCAGTGTAGTAGAAGGAGGAGGTGCAATAATGGCTGGACAAGTTGGTTTAACAGATTTCTTTGAACAGTTTTTAGGTAAACAACCCTTATTCATCAACAAAAAAGTTCTTCAGCTTAACTATATTCCTGAAGTAATCCCACACAGAAAAGCTCAGATTGAATTATTGGCATCAATACTCGCACCTGCATTGCGAAAGGAAAAACCATCAAACCTTTTCATTTACGGAAAGACAGGAACAGGAAAGACCCTTTCCGTTCAATATGTCCTATCAACACTTGAACAAACAGCCAGGCAAAAGGGCGTCCCTCTCAAAACGGTATATGTCAACTGCAAATTAAAGAAAATAGCAGACACAGAATACAGAATAATGACGGAGCTAGCGCGTGCAATGGGTCGTGACGTCCCAACAACAGGCCTGCCGACAGACGAAGTCTACAACATATTCCTGTCAGCGGTTGACGAGCAAGAACAAATTGTCATCTTAGTTTTGGATGAGATCGATAGGCTTGTTGCAAAGGCTGGAGACGAAATTCTTTACAGCTTAACAAGATTAAATTCTGAATTAAAACACGCTCAACTTTCCTTGATTGGAATTTCCAACGATGTTCGCTTTATTGAAAACGTGGACCCTCGAGTGAAATCAAGCTTAGGCGAGGAAGAGGCAATATTTCCACCATACAATGCAGCAGAACTTAAAGACATACTCGAAAAAAGAGCAACGCTTGCTTTCAGACCAGGTTCTTTGGGTGAAGGAGTTCTGGAGAAATGCGCGGCTTTCGCTGCAAGAGAACACGGAGATGCCAGACGTGCCGTGGATTTGCTAAGAGTCGCCGGTGAAGTTTCTGAAAGGGAAAACAGCGACATCGTGAAAGAAGAACACATTGACAGAGCTGAAGAGAAGATAGAAAAAGACAGAGTATTGGAAATTATAACAACACAGCCCAAACAATCACAAGCAGTGTTGTACGCTACCATAGAGTTGCTTACCGGAACAAAGAAAAAAATTGAAACTGGAGAAGTTTTTGAAAAGTACAAAGAAATTTGCAATCAAACAGGCCTTGTTGTGCTCACGCAAAGAAGAATTTCAGATCTTATAGCAGAGCTTGACATGCTTGGCCTGATTAGTGCGAAAGTGCTCTCAAAAGGCCGCTATGGCCGCACAAGGGAAATATATACGTCAATGCCTGACGACTTAGTAGAAAAAATACGGCTGAAGCTGAAAGAAGAATTACAATAATTATAGACTAATTATGCGTTGTATTCGCTTGCGAATACCAAGCAAAATCTCTGGGATTTTGCTGGATCCATCGGAACATTGTTCCGATTGGCGACCACATCCCAGGTTTGTGAAGCTGATGGAACAACAAGAGGCGGTAAAACTACTGTTAGAACGAGGCGAGTTGCCAACAAAGGAGAAAGTAAACAGACTTCTCAACCCTGCACCCCTCGTTCAAGTTGAAAAACCAAAGCTGAAACATGATAGTGAAAACCCAATAGAGATTGTCCAGCATTTTGAGTATGCTCCAAAAAAATTTATTGCTGCAGATTTTACGAGCTTTTTCAGGAACCGTTATTCGTATATGAAAAATCTTCTCGTGAACAGGCCCGAAACTGAAAACGCGATTTCAATATCAAAACTTTCAGGTCTGAGGGAAAAAGTTACCTTGGTGGCAATAATACTGGATATGAAAAGATTGCCTACGGGCACGTTAAAGTTAACACTAGAGGACCTCTCAGGAACCATTACGGCAATTATTACAGCAAAAAATCCCGAGCTCGCGCAAAAAATGCAGTGTTTGTCTTATGATGAAGTGCTTGCATTCAAAGGCTCTGCTGGAAAAGGCGTTTTCTTTGTTGATGACATTGTCTGGCCGGACATTCAGCAAAAGACCATGCCGACCTGTTCGGAAGAAGCTTATGTAGCTTTCTGCGGCGACATTCACGCAGGTTCGAATATGTTTATGCCTGCAGAATTCAGCAAATTTGTCTCGTGGTTGCGCGGAGAATACGGCAGCCCAGCGCAAAGAGCAGTTGCGGATAAGACAAAGTATGTTTTCTTTCTAGGAGACATTGTTGATGGCGTTGGAATTTATCCTGAACAGCAAAAAGAACTGCATGTACAGAACATATATGACCAATACGCATTCATCGCAAAATATCTTGAACCGATACCTTCTGACAAAAGACTGATTTTCATACCTGGAAACCACGATGCAATGAGGCTTTGCGAACCACAGCCCGCATTGTACAGGGATTTTGCAGAGCCGATTTATAATTTGCCTAACGTTACTTGCGTTTCGAACCCCGCAGTCATTAAGGTCCACAAAAAGGATGATTTTCCTGGTGTAAACATATTGCTTTATCACGGCTATAGTTTTGATTATTTTGTTGATTCTGTTGAGTCCCTGCGCATGGCAGGCGGCTATGACGCGCCAGATAAAATCTGGGAATATCTGTTGAAAAGAAGACACCTCGCACCAACGTATGGGTCAACATTAGTCCTGCCATTGATTGATGACCCACTTACGATTAAACAAATTCCAGATGTTGTGGCTTCAGGCCATATTCACAAAGCAAAAATCGGGATGTATCGCGGAATAACAACAATTTCAAGCAGCTGCTGGCAGGCAAAAACAGCATTCCAGGAACGTGTCGGGCACCACCCAGACCCCGCAATTATACCTTTATTGAACTTACAAACCGGAAAAACATCAATGCTGCAGTTCAAGTGAACAGATTCGCAAATCTGGAGTGCCGCCGTATTAGCCGAAGCTAATACAACGTAACTGCGGTACGCTACAATTCGGTCTTGAATTCAGAATCTAATATCTTCCTGATGAGTTCGGCTCTCTTTTCTCCAACGCCCTCAACTTTCTGCAGTTCTTTGGCATCAGCAGATACAATTTTTGCAGGAGTGCCGAAGTGTTTCAGCAAAGCTTTTGCAGTATTGGGACCTATTCCATGCAAACCCTCGATGAAAAACTGTTGCTGGTCAGAAAAACTCTTTGGTTTTATTTCTGTTCGCACTGAAATTCCTTTTTTCCGGTCTAATTGCTCTCTTTTTGCGATTACAGCAAGCAATTCAGCGGTTTCTTTGGGTGATGATGAAAACAAAATCGGGAATTTGTAATCTATAATCAAACTAATAAGTGCGCCCCAGATGGCTTGCGCAGATACGTTGCGCACTTTGAAAATATCTTCAAAGTTTCCCTCTACGATGTACATGGGCTGCGTAAAGTTCTCCTTCATTTTTTGAGCCTGCTCAAAAAGTCTTTTATCAATAAGAGAAGCAACAAAATCTGAAATGATTTTTCTTTCAACGCCAACATCTTCAGACAAAATAAAATCGCCAGCTTTCAGCTGCCCGGTTCTTACCTTGATACCCTGTGAATAAAGATAGTCAACAACGGGCCCTTGCTCTCTGACATCGGCAAAAATAACCACGTCTTCCTCTGGTTTAGGCTTTTCTGCCTTTACAAAAAAATGCTCTAGAGTTGGCTTATCTGAAGATTCAGACATATTTTTTATTGCGATATTCATTTTCTTTTCTTTGTTTAAGGCAATCCAGTAATATCTTTCATCTTTTGTTCCTTTCGCCATCAACACAGTTAATTTTCCGATCGCCTGCCTGCCAGTTCTGCCTCTGCGCTGTATGTTCCTGATAGCAGAAGGCACAGGTGCATAAAACACTACTAAATCAACTTGCGGTATGTCAAGACCCTCTTCAGCAACAGCAGTGCACACGAGGCAGTTGAACTCTCCGGCTTTGAATCTGTTTAGGACATCAATTTGCATCTGCTGATTCATGCCTTTGTCTACTTTAGAGGCCTGGCCAATGAATTTATGCACCTTAACACCAGATAAGCCCTCAAGTGCTTGCAGGATTCTGGAAATGTTTGCCCTGAATTCAGTGAAAACAAGAATCTTCGAATTGGTTTTTTCCGAAATCTGTTTTGCAACAACTCTTTGTAAAGCTTCGATTTTTGGATGTTCCAGCCCTCTGTCTAAAGCAGACATAGTCAAAGAGTAGGCGCCTCTGACGTGGAAATCAGATACTAAGTCCTTGACTGCCCGCACTTTTGTAGTTTCAGACAAGTGCCAGAGCGCGTCAAAGTAGTTTTTCAGCGCAGTCAAACTTTCAGACTCTAGAAGCGCGCTAGCGTGGTACAATTTTAGCAAGGCAGCGCATATAGACAAGCCGCGGGCGACTTCAAAACTATGTTGTGTAAATTTAGCCTGTAATTCGCGCTGTAAAACAATCAAAGCCTTTTTGTTTATCTTGCTTAAATCAGATGTTGCTATAAACCCGAGGCTCTTCAGGTCCTCCAGTCTTGCTTTCAGTGCGATGTCTATATGTGATTTTATGGCTTTGAAATCTTCGGGAAGCTCAACGAATTTGTAATCAACAATAATTTTCTTCACAAAGGGTTTGACTTCGGAACTCTCCCGATCTCTGGCTTCAATTTCCTCTACAAATAAATTCCTGCAGATTTCATTAATGTCATCAACATTTCCGCCTGGTGATGCCGTCAGACCGAGAATTCTTGGAGAATTTGCCTGTTGCATATATGTTTTTGCTAGAAATACGTACGCATAATCTCCGACGGCCCTGTGTGCTTCGTCAAATACTATTAATGACACATCACGCAAGTTTAGCTGACCTGCAAGTAGGTCATTTCTGATAGTTTGCGGTGTTGAAAATATGATTTGAGATTTCTGCCAGAGATCTTTTCTCGTTTCAGGTTCTACCTCTCCTGAAAAAACCTGCATCTCGGAAGATGGCACAAAACATTCCGAAAAAGTCTGCAAGTGCTGTGAAATCAAAGGCTTTGTCGGCGCCAGAACAAGAATCTTGCCCTGCGGAAATCGGAGTGCAGCAAGTGCAATGGCAATATGCGTTTTCCCTAAACCCGTGGGCAGAACAACGAGAGTATTTTTTTCTGTAGCAGTATTGAGGATGGTTTGCTGATAAAGTCGCAATTGCAGTTTGTCTTTCAGGAATTGCATGCTTTGTTAACAATGAAAACGCAGTTAAAATTTCTCTTTTTTGAGCATCTCATAAGGTGCCGCGCCTTCTAAGAAATAATGCCACGCAATCCAGACTGTAATGGCCAGCGCTAAAGCGATTGCGATGCTGGCAGCCAAGGATAAGAAAATCAAACAGAGTCCGCCGACTACGATAAAGGTAAACGTGAATGCCCATAACAGTCTTGAGCCAAAAAATACGAATTCACCTTCAACATAAGGCATTGACCGCAATCTTTCTCCAATGAACGGCGACATTCTGGCAAAAACAATTGGGAATAATGTGAAAAACGGGAATAAGTTGAATGCTGCCAAAGCAACATTAATTACAATCAGTTCTTTCGCAACTAAACCTAACGAAGACGAAAACAATTTTGCAATTATGGCAAGGCAAAAGTTTGCGAGCGGCCCGGAAACAGCTATTAATGCAGTATCATGAGGCCCGATGTGCTGTTTTGCGTATGCCTGTCCAGGTCTTATCAAGTACCATGGTGTTATACTGACTGCCCAAGGTGCAGCAAAGACAAACCATCCACCAGTCACTAAAGATGTGATAAAAGTTGCTGCTACTCCCGATGGCCAGACGTTTGAGTGAACTTTTGCCTGCAGTCTTGCCGCAACATACCTGTGTGCAATCTCATGTACTAAAACAGAGAAGCTGACTAAAACTAGTCCTAAAAGAAAGTATGAAAACCAGCTGCCTAGCGTAGGTTCGCCGGGATACAACACGCTGAAGCCAAATGCCAAAACAATCACAGCGATAGCGAGATCACGAAATTCTTCAGACTCTATGAATTTCGGTTTTGCCAGGGCCATGCTGAAAATAGGCTATCCCGATTTAAAAAGTTAAGGTGCAGTAAAAATCTGCTGTAAACCTCTTACGTGGCCTGCGCCCACAACAACAAGGATTTTCTTATCGGGATTTTCTGAAATTAAAAGATGAATTTGCTTCGCCATGTATTCGTTTCTCTCCCTCACAAGAACGTTGTAGATTGTTGGAAATTTATGTCTTAATTCGAACGTCATGCGTGCAACCATTTTTTCTTCGGGTGCTGCACTCAAATCTATTTTCAGCCAGTCAGGTGCTGGCATGACAAACCCACCAATCAGGTAGCCTACAAATTTTAGCTTCTCCCAAAGTCGCATTTCTGTTGAAAGTCTCCGCATAGTTATCATAATTGGCCTGTCTATTAGCGCAATAGGAATTTTCGCATACTCTGCAGCTTTTATTGCGGCCCTAATGTCAGCGCCGGGCACCAAGCCGACTTTTTCACCAAGTTTTCTTTGTAACCAGCCGCCAACAGCATTAAACAAGAAGCCCATAAGTCCAAGTCTTTGAATGTCCTGCAGCCGTAGCTTAGACCTCGGCGCGAAAAGATAGGGCAGCCTATATTTATCGAGCTCAACAGCAATAATGTCCGGTCTATATTCGTCAATTTTATTCCTTATTGCAATTATTGACTGCCTCGCTATATGCGATGTACCTAATATTTCAACGCTGTGCATTTGTACTGTTAAGTAAAGAAAGATTTATATTGAAAAGGGTTTTGTTGCTTTCAATAAACTCACAGGAGTGTGAACTCATGTTAAGAATGAAAAAAATTTCTGAAACCGCAAACCTGAAGGCCTACACAGATGATGGTCTTTACTTCGGAGACATTGAAGACGCTATTGTCAATAAAAACAAAGTTGAAAGCTGGAAAATTAAAGCTTCAAGGGATTCTTTCCTTGCAAAAGCATTAGCTGGAGCAAAAGGAGTAATTGTACCGCACCAGCTCGTAAGGGCAATTGGCGACATAATGATAGTTTCAAAAGCTGCAGCACCAAGTTACTCTGAAGAAGAATCAACCGCAACTTAAAAAACCACAAACTTGCCACCAGTTTTTTAAGACAGAGCCAAACTTTGTTTGGTGAGTCTCAAAAAAATGCGTCGGCATTTTTTTAAGGCTATTTTATTTTTTATAATAGATGTCTAACTTTGATTTCAAGTCTACAGCGAATATTAATGTCCCTGGAAGAATCATTGACCAGATCATTGGCCAGGACCGGGCTGTTGAAATCATAAAGAAAGCGGCAAAACAAAGAAGGCACGTTATGCTTATAGGAACTCCTGGCACAGGCAAGTCAATGCTCGGCCAGGCCTTGGCGGAATTACTGCCAAAATCAAAACTGATGGACGTTCTCGCAATTCCAAATCAAGTCGACGATTCTCAACCGCTGATTAAAACAGTGCCAGCGCAACACGGGAAAAAATTAGTTGAAAGAGCAAAAATTCAGGCCTTGACGGGAAGCAAAAACCAGCAATTGTTATTTGTAGGATTGTCTTTATTCGTTTTAATGACGCCGTGGTGGATCCGCTCTACTTATGGTGACATAATGGCTGCAGCGTCTTTAATTGCAGGAATGCTCTTTGTAGGAGTCCTGGCGTTGTCAATGGGCATGGGTTTGAAAAAAGGAAAGCAGATTGAGCCCAAATTAATTGTTGACAATTCTGATATTGAAAAGTCGGCATTCATTGATGCGACGGGCGCACACACGGGCGCGTTGCTCGGAGATGTTTTGCATGATCCTTTCCAGTCAGGAGGTTTAGGAACTCCCGCGCATTTAAGAGTTCAGGCAGGCGCGATTCACAGAGCAAATGGCGGCGTGCTGTTCGTGGACGAGGTCGCGACTTTAGACCCGCACAGCCAGCAAGAACTTCTGACGGCTATGCAGGAGAAAAAATATCCTATCACGGGCCAATCGGAAAAATCAGCTGGAGCAATGGTTCGGACCGCACCAGCACCATGCGATTTTGTTCTTGTTGCCGCTGGAAATACAGAAACCGTTCAGAGGATGCATCCTGCTCTCCGTTCAAGAATACGGGGTTATGGTTATGAAGTCTATATGAATGATACTATTCTAGATACTCCTGAAAACAGAATTTTGTTTGCAAGGTTTGTTGCACAAGAAGTTGTGAAAGACGGGAAAATTCTTCATTTCTCAAAAGAAGCGGTTGAAGAAATCATAAACGAAGCAAGAAAACGCGCTGAACGAAAAGGGCACCTTACTCTTGTTTTAAGAGATCTGGGCGGACTTGTCCGCGCAGCCGGAGACTTGGCATTAGAAGAAGGTAAAAAGTTAGTTGAAGCAGAACATATTATCAGAGCAAAGACTCTGGCCAGAACTTTGGAACAGCAGATTGCCGACAAATATATTGAAAGGAAAAAAGAGTATGAGGTAATAAGGATTGATGGAACCGCAATCGGAAGAGTCAACGGCCTTGCAGTCATTGGCGGACACGGCGCTTCCTCAGGAATTGTTTTGCCAATTGAAGCTGAAGTAGTGCCCGCGGGCTCTGAAAAGAAAAAAATCTCTGCGACAGGAAAATTAGGTCAAATAGCAAAGGAAGCAATTGTGAACGTTTCAGCAATAATCAAGAAAACTTTCAAGGCAGACATAAAGAAATATGATGTTTATGTTCAATTCTTACAGACGTTTGAAGGCGTCGAGGGAGATTCAGCGTCAATTGCTGTTGCAACAGCAATAATTTCAGCTTTGAAAAACAAAGCAGTAAGGCAAGATACCGCATTAACTGGTTCTCTTTCAATTCGCGGTGAGGTCCTGCCAGTTGGCGGCGTGACTCAGAAAGTTGAGGCTGCGATCGAAGCAGGATTAAAGCAAGTTATTGTTCCGGAAGCAAATGTTAGGGATATTGTATTGTCTCATGGAGCAAACAAAAAGATAAAAATAATTCCAGTCAAGGATATCAAGGAAGTGCTTAAGCACGCACTAGCATAAGGTTGATATGGAAAAAATAAATGTTTCAGACGAATTGATAGCAAAAATCGGCAAGTATGTAAAGGAAGGTCGATTCGCAGATTACAGCGATTTTTTCACGCAGGCAGTAACCCTGCTTTTGATGGCAGAAGACAACAAAGGTACATTCGAGCAAGTCTTTAAAAAAGAAAACTAAATAGAAATTTTTGTTCCTTCTATTTTGAATTTTTTGTCAATAAATTTCTCTGTCACCCAGATATTTGTTTTTGCGTGCATCGTAATTTCAGATGTCACAAAGCTTCCGCCGAACAAACCCAAAAATGGAATTAGCTGGTCGGCAAGGTGTTTGTCTACAGTAGCAGGAGATTTGATTTCTTTCAACAAATCAGAAGCACACTCCTTTCCAACGTCTTCAGCTGATTTTCCTTTCTCGCCGATTGCAGAGCAGCCAAGTTTGCAGTTGTCAAACAAAGCATGTGCAGTAATCGAGCTTCCAGTAGAGAAGGTTTTTACGTAAGATGGAAATCTCTTGGCTGTAAAATCAACGGGCAGATTTTTCCTGAAACCATCAATCTGCCTTTCAGCAACCTTCGCGTTTTGCAAGTCCTCAGAAGCAATCGAAAACGCCTTGATATCAAGAAGCTTGCCTCTTTTAGTCAAATTTAGTGCTTTACTTTGTTTGATTGGGCTTATTTCAACTTTAACTGAACCGCCACCTTTAGGATAAAACCCATATTTTTCAACTTCACAACTGATATTTAGGCCAAATTTCTCAGCATAGTCGCAGAAAATGTTCCGGAAATATTCAATTGTCGGACTCCAGGCGACATTTGTACCACC
>Ga0315291_10004409_pt1 | contig 17936 bp, 13 predicted proteins | sample YL17G12_20_MG_FD_203070 | JGI IMG/M metagenome (GOLD analysis project Ga0315291, IMG submission 203070) | Sediment microbial communities from Yellowstone Lake, YNP, Wyoming, USA - YL17G12_20 | ecosystem: Environmental > Aquatic > Freshwater > Lake > Sediment | place: USA: Wyoming | collected...
GGACCGAACAGGGGCTGAAGAAAGGCATTGAGTACTTTAAGAGAGCGACAAAAAAAGACGCACACTACGCTCTTGCTTATGCAGGGTTAGCCGATAGCTACTCGTTGCTTTGTAGCTATCATATACTTTCGCCAGAGGAATCCATCCCAAGAGCAGAGACAGCCGCGAAGAGGGCTATGGAGATAGACGACTCGCTCGCCGAGGCTTACGAGGCATTGGCACATGTGAGAATCCTTTACGATTGGAACTGGTCAGAAAGCGAGCAAGAGTTCAAGCGAGCCATTCAGGTGAACCCTGGTTTTGCGACAGCACACCAGCGTTATTCTCTGCTTCTAACGGTGACGGGGCAGCTGGATGAAGCGATCGTACAAATAAAACAAGCTCAGGAACTTGATCCACTCTCACTTATCATCAACACAGATGTGGCATTGATTTTCTACATCGCGCGGCAGTACGACCGAGCGATAGAACAATCTCGAAATGTAATTGAAATGGACCCAAACTTTGGTGTGGCTCACTTCGTCCTCGGGCTGGCTTATGAGCAAAAGAAAAGCTACAAGGACGCTATCGAAGAACTTCAGCAGGGGATAAGCGCTTCTGGAGGCATCACGGTAATGACAGGAGCGCTGGGGCATACCTATGCGGTGTCGGGTAATAGAGATAAGGCGCTGACGGTACTCAATGAGTTGAAGGAACTATCCAAGCGACGCTATGTTTCACCGTACAGCATAGCAATAGTCTATATAGGTCTTGGAGAGAAAGACCAAGCGTTCGAATGGTTGCAAAAGGCTTATGAAGACCGATCTGTGTGGTTAATTCACCTACACCTTAAAGTCGACCCAAGACTCGATAGCCTGCGTCGGGACGCGAGGTTCAAGGCGCTATTGAAGAAAATGGGGTTGGAAAAATGATTGGTAAAACAATTTCTCATTACAAAATCCTCGAAAAGTTAGGTGAAGGTGGGATGGGTGTGGTGTATAAAGCCCAGGACATTCAGCTTCAACGTCTGGTGGCTTTGAAGTTTTTACCTCCTCATATTTCTGAGCATCCTGAAGAGAAAGCTCGTTTTGTCCACGAGGCACAGTCTGCATCTGCTTTAAATCATCCGAATGTTACCACCATTCATCAGGTTGATGAGTTTGAGGGGCAGATGTTTATAGTTATGGAGTATGTGGAGGGTAAGACAGTAAAAGAGATTGTGGAGAAAGAGACTCCCTCAATTAAAAAGATTTTAGATATTGCCATACAGGTCTGTGAAGGTTTAAACTCAGCTCACAAGAAGGATATTGTTCATCGGGATATAAAATCGGACAATATGATGGTTACCAAGGAGGGTCAGGTTAAGATAATGGACTTTGGTCTGGCGAAGCTGAAAGGAGCTACCAAGCTAACCAAGTCAGGTTCAACCTTAGGGACTGCCGCTTATATGTCCCCGGAGCAAGCTTCGGGTGAGGAAGTGGATCAGAGGAGTGATATTTTCTCCTTTGGAGTGGTTTTGTATGAGCTTTTGACCGGGCAGTTGCCTTTTAAAGGAGAGCATAGTGCGGCGATCATCTATTCGATCTTAAATGATGAGCCTCAGCCAGTAGCACGGTTTAACAATAAGGTTTCAGCCAAGTTAGAGGATATAGTTTTCAAGGCATTAGCAAAAGAGAGGGAGGAGAGGTATCAACATGCTGATGAATTATTGGCAGATTTGAGAAGGGAGAAAAAGAGTCTTGAATATGTGAAGACAGCCGTAACAGTTCAGCCGACCGAGCCTCCAAAACCAGTCAAAAAGAAGACCGTTCCATTGATTATCGGGGTGCTGGCGGTTTTGATTCTGATGGTAGTTTACTTGGCATTTCTCAAACAAAAGGGACCAACCACAATCACCGGGAAACCTTCTATAGCAGTGCTATATTTGGAAAACCTCTCTGAGAATAAAGAAGATGAATATTTTGCCTCTGGAATGACCGAAGATATTATCACTCAGCTATCCAAAATTGGCGGATTGCTTGTCGCTTCGCGAAGTGATATTGAACAGTTCCAAAACAAAGCGGTAAACCTTAAAGAGGTGGCTAACAAGTTAAGAGTGAACTATATAATGGAAGGCTCGGTCCGCAAATATGGAGATAAAATCAGAATCAGTTGCCAGCTTATCAAAGCCAGTGATGGCTTTCACATCTGGGCCGAAAGCTATGACCGGCAGATTGAGGATTTGTTTGCTATCCAGGCGGATGTAGCCAAGTCAGTAGCTCAGGCATTGAAGGTGGTTCTGGTTCCGGCTGAATTAGAGAGGATTGAAAAGAAACCCACGCAGAATGTGCAGGCTTACAATTATTACTTGCAGGGACGGGAATATTATTTCGGAGGAGGAAGTTCAACTAAAGAAGGCTTGGAACTATCGACCAAGATGTTTGAGAAGGCTTTAGAAGCTGATTCCAATTTTGCTTTAGCTTATGCCGGGTTATCGGACTGTTATTCGAGCTATGTGATGTTCTGGGTAGACCCCAAGAAATCCTGGCTGGAAAAAGCTGAAAAGACTGGACTTAAAGCATTAGCTCTTGACCCTAACTTAGCTGAGGCTCATCGCTCCCTCTCCAGGCTCTACTATACAGAGGGTAAGACCGAAAAAGCCATTCAAGAGGCTGAAGAAGCAGTCAAAGTCAATCCTAATTATGGAGAAGCCTGGAGGCTTTTGGGACAGTGGTACACTAATGTCGGTCAATATCCCAAAGCTGAGAGTGCGTTGATGAGAGCGTTAGAGGTGAAACCTACTGAAGCCAACTTATTTGGGGCTTTTATAGGGTTATACTCAGCCTGGGGGAAAAAAGAGAAGGTAGAGGAGTATTTTAACAAGGGATTAGAGGCTCAACCTAACAATCTGGTTATATACGCTGATATGAGTGGTTACTATCTGTCAAGGGGTGAGTTGGAGCAAACAAAAAGAATGGCTCATAAATCTCTGAATATCAACCCACAATATACTGCTCCTCTATTGATCTTGAGGCAGATTTTCATGATGTCAGGAGAGGCTGACAGTGCCCTTTATTATTTAAATGAATACCGCAGACAAAATCCAGGTGGGGACTGGTTTGTGGAATTGAGTTACTCAGAACTTATGAAAGGAAACCAAAAGCAGGCGCAAATATATTTGGATTCCTCTATCCAGTTCAATCGACCTTTAGTCAAAGAATTTGAAAATCTACTATCTGAATATTATGCTCGCTTAAGAATAGCCTTAGCTTATGCATTAAAAGGGGAGTCAAAAAAAGCCCTGGAGCAAGTGAACAGAGTGAAGAAGAGTATAGGGGAATCACTGCTAACTGTGGAGTGGTATGACTTGGTTTGGCAACTCAGTTTTATTTATGCACTCACAGGGCAAAAAGAAGAGGCAGTGCATATGCTGAATTTCTTGGTGAAGAACAATATTATGACTCCAGCTTACATAAAATTGGACCCTTATTACAAAAATTTAGCTGGTTATCCAGCTTTTGAAGCTTTGATTAACCGAAGGACATAGACAGAGTATCCTTTGGTTTTAAGTTATAGCACAAGGAGTGAAGATGTTATGCTGTCTTTGCGAGCGATTGAAAGGAGCGAAGCAATCTCAAAAGAAAGATTGCTTCGTCGCTTCGCTCCTCGCAATGACATTCTTTTTGATGTTTTTTGCCAAAGTAAGGAACGGATAGTAGAAAGAAGGCAGATATGATTGGTAAAACAATTTCTCATTACAAAATAGTCGAAAAGTTGGGTGAAGGTGGGATGGGTGTGGTCTATAAAGCCCAGGACATCCAGCTGCAACGTCTGGTGGCTTTGAAGTTTTTGCCTCCTCATATTTCTGACCATCCTGAAGAAAAAGCTCGCTTTATCCATGAGGCACAGTCTGCTTCAGCCCTGAATCATCCCAATGTCACGACTGTTTATGGGATAGAAGAGAGTCCCGAGGGGTTATTTATAGCTATGGAATATGTTGAGGGAAAGACAGTAAAGGAGATTGCAGAAAAAGAAACTCCCTCAATTAAGAAGATTTTAGATATTGCCATACAGGTCTGTGAAGGATTGACTGCAGCACATAAAAAGGATATTGTTCATCGAGATATCAAATCGGACAATATAATGGTTACCCAAGAGGGGCAGGTTAAGATAATGGATTTTGGTCTGGCAAAGCTGAAAGGAGCTACTAAGCTAACCAAGTCTGGTTCTACCTTAGGAACTGCTGCCTATATGTCGCCAGAGCAAGCTTCTGGTGAGGAAGTAGATCAGAGAAGCGATATATTCTCCTTTGGGGTGGTTTTGTATGAGCTTTTGACTGGGCAATTACCTTTTAAAGGAGAGCATACTACGGCAATCATTTACTCGATTCTAAATGATGAGCCTCAGCCGGTAGTCAGATACAACAATAAAGTTTCATCTGAGTTGGAGCGGATAGTGTCCAAAGCATTAGCTAAAGAGAAAGAGGAAAGATATCAACATATAGATGATGTTTTAGCAGATTTGAGAAGAGAGAAAAAAAGCCTGGAGTATGTTAAGACCGCCCAGATTCCTCCAGAGGCTTTAGCACCCAAGCCTAAAAAGAAACTTCTTCCCTTTATAGTTCCAGCATCAATCATTTTTGTAATTCTTTTACTTTTCTTAATTTTCAAACCTTTCAAGTTTGAGATAGTTCCCGAAAGGGGGGCAGTAGCTAAGGAGAACTCTTTAGCCATAATGTATTTTGAGAATCTGGTGGACAGAGAGGATAAGGAAAGGTTAGGAGAGATTGTAACCAATCTTTTGATAACTGGTCTTTCTGAATCACAATATCTGAATGTGGTTTCCAGCCAGAGACTTTATGATATTTTGAAGTTATTAGGAAAAGAAGGAACGAAAGTCATAGACAAAAATGTAGCTTCGCAGGTGGCGACTAAGGCAGGTGCCAGATGGATGCTTTTGGGTAGCATTCTCCAAGTTGAACCTCAGGTTATTTTGACCTCTCAGTTGGTAGAGGTCGAGAGCGGTAGAGTGCTGGGATCAAAGCGCATCAGCGGAGAACCTAGGGAAAAGATATTTTCAATTGTGGACAAGCTTACAAGTGAACTCAAAAAAGATCTTTCTCTACCTGCTTCAGCTAAACAGGAAAAAGAACGGCCAGTCGCAGATGTTACTACCCATTCACCAGAAGCATATCGTTACTATCTCGAAGGACTTGATTACTTTGATAAAGTTTATTACACTGAAGCTGAGAAAAGCTTCAGGAAGGCTTTGGAGTTTGATTCAACTTTTGCGATGGCATATTACTTCTTAGCATTAATTAAAGAGGGTGAGGGGAGGAAGGAATTAATCACCCAGGCAGTCAAATATGCAAATAAAGTTACCCAGAAAGAAAAATACTATATAAAAAGTCTGCAATTAGCCATATCCGGGAATTATAAGCAAGAGATTAAAGAATTACTGAGAATAACTGAACGCTATCCGGATGAAAAAATGGCGTTTCTTCTATTAGGGATATGTAATTATTTTACTCTGCGACAATATGAGGAAGCGGTTCGTTACCTTAACAAAGCGATTGAGATAGACCCTCTTTACAAGGTAGCTTATAATATGCTTACCTATGCCTACAATGAGATTGGCGATTTTGAAAAATCTATCTGGGCTATAAATAAATATATCTCAATAGCCCCGGATGAAGCCAATCCCTATGATACCAGAGCAGACCTTTATGCTTACAATGGTAAGATTGATCAGGCGATTGAATCTTACAAGAAAGCTTTAGTGATAAAACCGGACTTTTATGCCTCCTTAGCCAAATTAGGGCATATGTATCTTTTCAAAAGAGAGTATGCCAAAGCTGAAAGCTGTTATAAAGCACTTTCTTCCAGCAATGAGAAGCTTTACAGGTCAGCAGGAAGGGCTTTATTGGCCTTGGTTCCATTATACCAGGGGAAGTTCGAGGATGCCCTCAAGGTTCTGGACGATGGTATTGCCGCAGACAGAATGGAGCAGGCAGAGGCAGGACCGAATGCAAGTAAACATAGTTATAAGGCCGAGATCTATTGGGAGAGGAAAAACTTTGATTTTGCTTTAAAGGAAGCTAAGATTGCCGTAGAAATTTATAGCAAGGCTTACCCTGAGAACCCAGGCGATGTGCGGTCTCTTTATGCCTCGATTTTAGCAGAGAGTGGAAAAATCAAAGAAGCTGAGGAAGTCGCTCGAGCCTTGAAAAAGGATATTGAGGAAAAGAATCCAACTTTGATGTATGCTTACTGGTTGGCTTCAAGTGCTATTGAAAAGGCTAAAGAGAACACAAAGATGGCAGTGAATTATTTAGAAAAAGCAGATAAGGAAGCTTCTACTCCGCTTTTCTATGTGCAGGTTCTTCTTGCACAATCTTACTTGGAATCAGGTAGGCTGGATGAAGCGGTGGCGGAATTGGAGAAAGCGCTTGCAAGATATGATGAGAACAGGATTGTAGGTCCAATTACGGCAGCGAAAGCCTGCTATTTTTTGGGATTAGCTTACGAGAAATCGGGCTGGAACAAAAAGGCGATTGAGAAATATGAGGAATTTTTGGATATCTGGAAAGATGCGGATCCGGGGATACCGGAAGTTACGGATGCGAAGGAGAGGGTGAGGAAGTTAAGAGTTGGGAGTTAAGAGTAGAGAGCATAAAAAGAAAATTTAAAATGGAAGAAGGAAAATGCCCTCTCCCCTTGTGGGAGAGGGGTAGAGTCTGTAGGTCGGGTTGCGATCCATTTGGCGAGCTACCCGACACTTATGCAGAAGGAAACACCGAGTTTGGGGTCTTATACAGAACAAGATAATCTATAGTTAGGCGACGCAGGAGTCGATTGATACTATTCTAACAGTCTGACTGACTCAAGAGAAAGGAGGTGAAAAAAATGGCAAAATTTTTAGTTGTTCACCCAGCAGGCAAGGAACTTACCTTGGAAGCCGCTACACCTATTGCTAAGGCCGTGAAGGCGAATCACGCAGTTGATGCCTACTGGGTTAGAAGTTGGTATGCACGCGAGGAAGGCAAACTATACTGTGAGTGGGATGCAAAAGATGCTGAGTCTATACGTAAAGTCATCGCTAAAGCAGCGCCGGACTTTCCAACAGAAGGAATCTACAAGCTAGATGATGAGTTCATGATTCACTCAGAAAACTTCAGATAGTTATAGATAACACCTAAGCTATAGCCTTCACATTATCTGGGTAGCGCGCGGTCTTGTCATAGCTCATCAGAAAGGTTAAGGCCTTCGCTCGCACAGTCACAAGGGTTCGGATTCTGCCGTGTGCAAAATAGAGCAAGTCTACCAAACAGATTTCGGAAGCCGTTGGCAATGGCCTTGATCCTTTAGCCGACAATATGCCTGACTAAAGCACATGCCCCGAAGCGAACCATACTCTGAGTGGGCTTGGGAGCTTCAGAAGCAAGTGCCCCTCACTCTTTTCCCTCTCCCCATAGGGGAGAGGGTAGGGAGAGGGAGTCGAGCCTGTAGGTCGGGTTGCGATCCATATGGAGAGCTACCCGACACATCTTTTTGTCGGGCAGTCCAAATGGACAGCCCGACCTACTATTTTCTTTAAACTTTTCCTAGCTTTTAACGTAAAAAGATTAACTTGAAAGGATTTCGTAAATTTTAGGGGTTTAGTTTTTTAAAAAGATTTTGATGAAATGTATGATACTTGAAAAGTTAATTAACTTCGATCGTCTTACCACTTATTTATCCCGCTTATTACCCTCGAATTTTACAAGAAAACCAAAAACATCTTCAAAGAAAGGAGAAGTATGAGGTCAAAAACGCAACTGAGTTTTTGTCTTCTTCTGGTGTTGGTCTTTTTTCTTCTGGGCTCTGTCGGTCTCAGTCCCATTAAAGGATTAGGGATCCCCACTAACTTAACTTGGGCTCAGGAGCAGAAAGAAGAGACAAAAGAAAAGGAAAAACCAAAAGAGGAGAAACCTAAAGAGAAAAAGGAGGAAACAAAAAAGGAGGGGGAGAAAAAGGCTTTTGATGAGGTGGTAAAGGATTTTGAAACCCTTTCAGGACTTTTCAATCTATATCGCAAAGAGGGTAAAGTCTATTTGGAGATCGGACCGGAACAGCTGGATAAAATGTTTCTGTATATCTCTACTTTGGAGTCGGGAATCGGAGAATTTGGGATTTTGGCCGGAGTCCCTATGGAGGATTTTGTCTTCGTTTTGCACAAGATTGATAATAATATCCAATTTATCAAAAGGAATCTATCCTTCAGAGCTAATCCCAAAGATCCTGTCAATCGGGCAGTGCAAAGATGTTTCGCTGATGCTATTTTAGCTTCAGTTAAAATAGAATCAGAACCCCATCCCGAAAGAAAAAGCTATTTGATCGACCTTGCCCCCATTTTCTTAACTGATATTGAAGGAATCACCACCTATCTGGATACGGTCTTACAGGCTGGTTATAATTTAGACCAAGAGAAAAGCTTTTTCGGAAAATTGCAGACTTTTCCCAAGAATATCGAGATAGTGACCAGCTGTAGTTTTGCCTCTCATAAGTATAAACCGACAGCTACTATAATTGACCCCCGCTCTCTCAATTTGAACTTCCATTTTAGCCTTTCGGAATTGCCAGAGAACAATTATCGTCCCAGATTAGAGGATGATAGAATTGGTTATTTCACCACCATATTCAAGGAGTTCTCAGATGATAGCCGAAAAACCCCTTATGTTAGATATGTCAATCGCTGGCATTTGGAAAAGAAAGATCCTAAAGCCAAGCTTTCCCTTGCCAAAGAACCTATTGTTTTCTGGATAGAGAATACCATCCCTTTGGAATACAGGGATGCGGTGAAGGAAGGGATTTTGGAATGGAATAAGGCATTTGAACAGACTGGATTTAAGGATGCCATCGAGGTTCGGATCCAGCCGGACAATTCTGACTGGGACCCAGCGGATGTCAGATATAACACAGTGCGCTGGATCACCTCCTCGGTCCCTTCTTTTGGAGCTATGGGTCCTTCGAGAGTGAATCCATTGACTGGCCAAATCCTGGATGCGGATATTCTCTTTGAGGCGGAGACGATCAGATATGCCAAAAGACACTACAGAGACATTATTTCTCAACGTTCCGATTTTATTTCATATGCGGATGCTAGCAGTTATTGTAGTTATGGGTTGATGAAGGCTGAAGAGGCTTATTTGGGTTATTTAGCTATGCAAACCTCAGGTGAATTAACCCCTGGAGAAGAACCTCCTAAGGAGTATATGCATAATTACATCAGAGATATAATTGCGCATGAGGTCGGTCATACTTTAGGTCTGAGGCACAATTTTAAAGGGAGCACTTTTCATCTTTTTTCTGAACTTAACAATGAAGCTTTAACCAAAAAGACCGGGTTAGTTGGATCGATTATGGACTATACCCCCTTAAACATAGCTTTAGAGAAAAAGAATCAAGGGGAATATTTCTCCTCCACAGTTGGTCCCTATGATATCTGGGCTATCGAGTATGGTTATACTCCCATGGATGCTAACTCTTCAGAAGATGAATTGCCAGCCTTGAACAAAATTGCCTCCCGGGCTGCCGCTGTTCCTGGATTAGCCTATGGAACAGACGAGGATGCTTACCATTGGACCAACGAGCCTATCGGTATCGATCCGAGTTGTAATGTCAGCGATTTGGGAGAAAACCCCTTAGAGTTTTCTGAAACCAGAGTAAAGTTAGCGCAAAAAATCTGGGATGGTTTGGAACAAAAAATAGCCAAAGAAGGTGAAGGTTATCAGGAGATCAGAGTGGCTTTTGAGATGTCCTTAGGCTCCTACCAGAATGCTTTGAACATAGCTGCCAAGCACATTGGGGGAATATATTTCCGTCGAGACCATATAGGGGATTATGGCAATCGGGTTCCTTACGAAGTAGTATCTTCAGAGAAGCAAAAGAAAACTTTTAACTTTTTAGCTCAATATGCTTTCAGTGAAAAAGCTTTTAATTTTCCCCCTTCACTTCTGAACAAATTGGCTGCGGAGAGGGTGTGGGACTTTGAGGGGACATTAGATAAGATAAGACGCTTGGATTATCCGATTCACGATAGGATCCTGGGAATTCAGAAGACACTTTTGGATAAATTTTATCATCCCATCCTGATAGCTCGTATTCTGGACAGCGAAAATAAAGTTGATTCCAAAGCAGGGGCATTTACTCTGCCGGAATTGTTCGACGGACTCACCAAAACTATCTGGAGCGAAGTGGAAGAACCAAAGGCAAATCAAAAAATCCAAATCTCAAGCTTCAGGAGAGGACTGCAGAGGGAGCATTTAGACAAACTGGCCCAAATTTTAGTCAATTCCTCTCCAGAGATGCCGGAGGATGGACGCACTTTAGCTCGAGCAAATTTGAATGAGCTGAAAGGTAAGATTGAAGTTACGCTCAAAGATGGTGATAAAAACTTGGAGCCTTTTACTAAAGCCCATTTAGAAGAATCCTTAGCCCGAATCAATCAAGCTTTAGAAGTTCAATTACAAAAGAAGTTTTAAATAAAACTTAGTAGGTCGGGTTGCGAGCGATAAAGAGCTACCTGACAGGAACTAAGTTTTGTCGGGCTGCTGAAATCTTAGCTTGACTTTTTTAAATAGCCACCTTAAAGAGGTGGCTGTTTTTTCGTTCTGTCAGGTTCTCAAACCTGATCCACCTTAAAATGTAATTCATCACTATTTAGGTAGCGTTTTTTATAGGATATTACTCTATAAAGAAGGTCGTTGCTTATGACAAGATCTATAAAATAGGACTGTTGTCTAAATGGTGTTCAGGATGATAACGTGTAGGGGTGGAGCTTGTTGAGCGGAGCGAAATCCCCCACCAGAGGCGGGGAACCTTCACCCTTTCCCTTTAGGGCGGAGATAAACTCCGCCCCTACGCGAACTGTTACCAAAATTATGAAGTAATACATATTAGGCGGATCAGTAGTAACTCCTGAGACAACGTAGGGGGAAAGGGAATCTTTTGATGTGAAAAGGGTAGTTTTTATTTATATTTTCTCTTTTATTGGTTTGTTCCTTAGTTGTAAAGGCAAAGAGGGAAGGGAAGTCGAAAAAGTGGGAGATGTTAAGATGATTTGTATTGTGCCCGTAGGAAAAATTGATGAAAAGATTTTGTCTTTTCTTTGCCCGAAACTTAAAGAAGTTTATAATATGGAGGTGGAGATAAAAGAAGGATTGGACCTACCTAACTATGCTTACAATCCGGAAAGAAAACAATATCTTTCCACTGCAATTCTGAATAAAATAAAGGGGACGAAACTTGTGCAATGCGAAAAGATTTTAGGAATTGTCGATGTGGACCTTTATGTTCCTTCTTTAAATTTCGTCTTCGGTGGAGCTGATTTGTCCGGCAAAGCTTGTGTCATTTCGGTCACCCGACTCAGACAAGAATACTACGACTTGCCCAAAAATGAAAAACTATTCGAACAAAGGATTCTAAAGGAGGCGGTGCATGAATTAGGGCATACTTTCGGTTTGTCGCACTGTCCGGATATTAAGTGCGTGATGCACTTCTCCAATCGCCTTTCAGATACCGATATAAAAAGCCATACCTTTTGTCCATCCTGTCGATCTGCCTTAGGCGGATTGGGAATCGATAAATAAGTTTGAAGGATTTGTAGGGGCGTATTGATGGTCATTGACTATTCATTCGATACTGTGTTGGGTCGGGGGTTGAACCCCCGACCCGTATCCGGACAGGGGTGCAACCCCTGTCCGAGCACCGGTATTTGTGTCAATCTTTTCTGCAATCTTCATCAATACGCCCCTACCAAATTAAATTTTTGTTGCATTTTAGATTTATTTATATTAATATAGATTTGGAGTTACGTAAAATTGGTAAAGGATCGGATTATGCGAGGAATTATCTATTATCTGGTGAGCACTGTTTATCTCAGAGGGAGTTTAGGCTTATAAACTTCCTTTATCATAGGTGCGGGAAATCTCACCCCGCCAAAGGCGGGGGATCTTGTCGACAATTCCCGCACCAACTAAAATCTTTCATTTTTTAATTATCAAAAAGGAGGTTTAAAATGTCAGGACATTCTAAATGGGCAACCATCAAAAGAAAAAAAGAGAAGACGGATGCATCTCGGGGGAGGATGTTCACCAGGTTAATTAAGGAACTAACTGTTGCGGCCAGAGAAGGGGGAGGGGACCCGGAAGGAAATCCCAGATTGAGAAGCGCAATCCAGGCGGCTAAGGCGGCTAATATGCCGGCAGCTAATATCGAGAAGGCTATCAAAAGGGGGACCGGAGAGTTGCCTGGTGTCTCTTATGAACAGGCGAGCTATGAGGGATACGGTCCGGGCGGAGTAGCTTTGTTAATCGAAACGCTAACGGATAATAAGAATCGAACTGTTTCTGAGATAAGGCACATTATGACCAGACACGGAGGAAATATCGGCGAAGTGGGTTGTGTGGGATGGATGTTTGAGAAAAAAGGTTTGATTGTGCTGAATAAGGGGAAAATCTCTGAGGATATTCTGATTGAGGTAGCTTTGGATGCAGGTGCCCTGGATGTAAGATTAGAAGGGGATACTTATGAGGTGACCACAACATTTGCTGATTACGACAAGGTGAAAAAAGCTTTAGACGAGAAGAAAATCCCTTTTGAGAGCGCGGAGATGACTATGATCCCCCAGACCACGATAAAACTGGATGGTAAAGATGCGGAGCAGATGCTTAGATTGATGGAGGCCTTAGAAGAGCATGACGACGTGCAGAAGGTCTATGCCAACTTCGATATTGCGGTGGAAGTGATGGAAAAGATGAGCGTGCAATGAGGGATGTTTTCTCCCAGAAGCGGCGATTTTCTCGGTCGATTTTGGGGGTGGATCCGGGAAGCTCTGTGACCGGATATGGGATAATAGGACTAGCAAGAAAAGATTGGGTTTTGATCGATTATGGCGCGATCAGGACAAAAAACCCAAACCTTTCAGAGAAATTAAAAGAGGTCTTTGACGGTTTGACTAAAATCATAAGGAAGTTTCATCCAGATGAGTTTGCCATTGAGGAGGCATTTTACAGCCCCGCCAAAGGCGGGGCCAAGACCGCTTTAGTTATGGGTGAAGTGAGAGGGGTAGCCATCTTAGCTGCAGTTAAATCCAATCTAAGTGTGGCTGAATATTCTCCCAAAGAAATCAAGTCTGCAGTCGTAGGTTCGGGTAATGCTTCGAAGGTTCAAGTGCAATATATGGTGAAAAACCTTCTTAAATTAAAAAAGATCCCCACACCAACGGATGCCTCGGATGCTTTGGCTGTGGCTTTGTGTCATCTTCAAAAGACCCAGGATAAAAGGAGAATTTTTTGATCGCCTATTTAGAGGGCAGATTAGTTGAGAAAAGCCCTACCCAGTTGGTCCTGGACATAAATGGAGTAGGATATGAGATAAAAATTCCTCTCTCCACATATGATAAGTTAGGAGAGGATGGGTCAAAAGCCAAGATCTTGACCTATCAATATGTGAGAGAGGACACTTTACAGCTCTTCGGATTTGCCACACCAGAAGAGAAAAACCTCTTTGAGCTTTTGATCACTATAACCGGAATAGGTCCTAAAACTGCTTTAGGTATTCTGTCCAGCATCTCGGTAAACGATTTTCAAAGATCGATCGTTTCTGAGGATTTAGATTCTTTGACTAATATCTCCGGAATAGGGAAGAAAACTGCCCAGAGATTGATTGTGGAGTTAAAGGAGAAGATCAGTGGGGAGGAGTTCAGATTCAAAAAGGATATAGGTTTCAAAGAGAGGTCCGAATTGATCTTAGTCGAAGAGGCGATCAAGGCTTTGGTCTCTTTGGGATTTCACAAGGCTCATGCCAGAGAAGCGGTGAAGAAAGCTAAAGGAGAAGCGGAAAAAAAGTTGAAATTAGAGGAGCTGATAAAGAAAGCATTGAGATATGCCCAGTAATCAAAAGAAAATCCTTCCGAACAAAGGAATAACTACACCCAACCGATTGAAGGAGGAATTGGAATTTGATTTAACCTTGAGACCGACTAAATTTGAGGATTTTGTAGGTCAAGACAAGGTCAAAGAGAATTTAAGAATCTTTATTCAAGCCACCAAGAAAAGAAAAGAGGCTTTAGACCATGTCCTATTTTATGGTCCTCCAGGTTTGGGCAAAACTACTCTGGCTTATATAATAGCTAAAGAATTAGGAGTGGAGATAAAAGCAACCTCAGGTCCGGTATTGGAAAGGCCGGCTGATTTAGCCGGGATTTTGACCAATTTAGAGGATAAAGAGGTCTTATTCATCGATGAGATCCACCGTTTGAATCATGTAGTGGAGGAATATCTTTATCCGGCGATGGAGGATTTTTCCATTGACATAATGATAGACAAAGGTCCTTCAGCCCGTTCAGTTAAACTTTCACTGGAACATTTTACTTTAATCGGAGCCACTACCAGAGCAGGCCTTTTAACCTCACCTTTAAGGGATAGGTTTGGAGTGGTAGGAAGATTAGATTTCTATCGACCTGAGGATTTGAAGAAAATAATTTTAAGATCAGCCAAGATTTTAGACATACCCATTACTCCAGAAGGTGCAGAGGAGATCGCTAAAAGGTCGAGAGGGACCCCTCGAGTGACTAATAGGCTTCTTCGGAGAATAAGGGATTATGCTGAAGTCAAAGCAAAAGGGAAAATCGACAAGGATGTGGCAATGGAAGGTCTGAAGATGTTAGATGTGGATGAGCTGGGTTTAGATGAGATGGACAAAAGGATAATCAATGCTATTATCCACAAGTTCTCCGGTGGTCCGGTGGGAATAAATAGCTTGGCGGTCGCAGTGGGGGAAGAAGGCGAAACCATTGAGGAGATCTATGAGCCATTTTTGATTCAGGAGGGATTAATCCACCGCACTCCTCGCGGCAGAGCAGCTACTCAGTTAGCTTATAAACATCTGGGACTGGAAGTAAATAAAGATATTCAGGAAAGACTTCTATGAAGATTCTGCTCCATTGCTGCTGTGCCCAGTGCACCCTTTATCCATTAAAAAGGCTTAAACAAAAGGGGCACGAAGTCACAGGCTTCTGGTATAATCCTAATATTCACCCTTATACTGAATACAGAAATCGATTAGAGGCGATAAGATATTTAGAGGGGATAGAGCCTTTTCCCATAATATATGAAGATTCATACGAGATAGAGAAGTATCTAAAGATGGTGATAAATGATCTGGATAACCGGTGCAGGTATTGTTATGAACTGAGACTTTTCAGGACAGCGGAAAGAGCAAAAAAAGATGAGTTCGATAGATTTACAACTACCCTGTTAGTCAGCCCTTATCAGGACCACTCTTTGATTAATGATTTAGGTGAAAAAGTAGGAAAAGAGATCGGGATAGATTTTTATTATGAGGATTTCAGACCCGGATTTTACGAGGGGAAAAATTTCGCCAAAGAACAAAATCTTTATCGACAGAAGTATTGCGGATGCATTTTCAGTGAGAAGGAAAGGTATCTAAAAAGGTCGTAGGTTATAGGTAATGGGTGGTAGTAGTAGGTCGGGTTTCCCGCCTTTGGCGGGAGAGCTACCCGTAATAAAAGAGTTTCATCAAGTTTTATCGGGCAGTCTTTGACAGCCCGACCTATTTAATTATGCCTTTACACATTGGAAAGATATTAATAATATTTGGCTTGGTTTTGGTGGCATTAGGGATTTTGTTTCTTTTCGTCGAGAAAATTCCTTTTTTAGGTAAGCTTCCCGGAGATATTCATATCCATAAAAAGGGGTGGGAATTCTATTTTCCCTTGACAACCTCCATTTTAATTAGCATAGTTTTATCGATTGTTTTGATTTTGTTTGGCAGGTTTTTTAGAAGGTAGGGACCCAAATGGGTCCAGGACAGACCTGAAGGTTTGTCCCTACATAATTATCGCAAACCTGAAGGTTCGCCCTACGTTCTTTGTCGGCAGACAAGAATGTCTGCCCTGCCGAAACTTATGAAAATAAAAGATTACGATTTTCATTTACCTAAAGAGTTGATTGCTCAATATCCTTTGGAACAAAGGGACAAGTCCCGGCTGATGGTGGTGCATAAAGATTCTGGTGAAATCGAGCACAAGATTTTCTATCAGATTTTAGATTATTTAAAACCAGGAGATGGGTTAGTGATAAATAAAACCAAAGTCTTCCCGGCGAGGCTTTATGGAAAGAATGAGAAGAATAATTCAGAAATTGAGATTCTGCTTTTAAGGGAGAAAGAGAAGGATATCTGGGATGTTCTGGTTAGACCGGGAAGGGAAGTTTCTGTTGGGACAAAGATAATATTTAATGAAGACAAATTGAGAGGGGAAGTTTTAGATAAAATCCCCTCTGGGGGAAGATCGGTAAAATTCTTTTATGATGGAGATTTTTTTGAAATCATAAATCAGATCGGAGTAATTCCCTTGCCTCCTTATATTGACAGGAGACCGGAGCCTGAAGATAAAATAACTTATCAAACGGTTTTTGCGGAAAAAATAGGAGCAGTGGCTGGACCTACGGCTGGGTTTCATTTCACCCAAACATTATTAGATGAGATCTCAAACAAAGGTGTTCAGATAATCCCCATTCTACTTCACGTAGGATTAGGGACTTTCAGACCAATAAAAGTCGATGACCCTAAAAAACATCGAATGGAGCCGGAGTATTATGAGATTGGAGAAGATGCCGCTTCTAAGATAAACAAAATTAAAAAAGAGAATAAAAAGATAGTTGCGGTGGGGACTTCTACGGTTAGAGCATTGGAGACTTGTGCAAATGAGGAAGGTCTTTTAGAGGAGAAATCTGGATGGACAGATATGTTCATCTATCCGCTGTATGATTATAAGATTGTGGACGCCATAATTACTAATTTTCATCTTCCCAAATCGACTTTGCTTTTATTAGTTTCAGCTTTTGCAGGAAGGGAACTAATTTTAAAAGCTTATTCTTTTGCGATCGAAAAACAATATAGATTTTACAGTTATGGGGATGCGATGCTTTTGATTTAGTCAACGGTCAACGGATTTATCAACGGATTAAACGGATTGAACGGATAAAGGATGAAAACAATAGCGCTAATAGCTGCGGCGGGGAGAAGCACCAGGTTAAAAGATAGGTTGCCTAAGCAGTTTATTGAGATACAGGATAAACCTATTTTGGCTTATACTATGGAGAAGTTTGAAAAGTGCGATCTGGTGAATGAGATACTTCTGGTAGTTCCCGAGGATTACTTAGGATATTGTTCCACTGAGATTGTGGATAGATTTGATTTCAGAAAGATAAAAAAGATTGTTTCAGGAGGTGAGGAGAGGCAGGATTCGGTATATAATGGTCTTTTAGCCATCCCCAATACTACCTCAATTGTTTTAGTCCACGATGGGGTGAGACCTTTTATTTCCATTTCAAAGATAGAGGAATCTATCAATTTATGTAAAGAATATAAAGCGGTCATATTGGCTCTTCCAGTAAAGGAGACTATTAAAAGGATTGAGGATAATTATGTGGTCACTACTTTAAATCGAGAAAAAATCTGGTCGGTTCAGACTCCTCAGGTTTTCGATTATAAAATTTTGTTAGATGCTTATCAAAAGGCAAAAGAGGATAAGTTCATCGGCACAGATGATTCATCTCTGGTCGAAAGGATTGGAGTGAGGGTGAGGGTTTTGGAGGGAGAGTATAATAATATCAAGATCACTACTAAAGAGGATTTGATTTGGGCTGAGCAGATTTTGAAAGGTGATAGGTAGTAGGTCGTAGGTGATAGTTATTGGTAGGGCAAGGCTTCTCCGCCATAGGCGGATCCCGCCAAAAGGCGGGAAGCCTTGCGAACATTATTTACTAACAATTAACAAACCTAAAGGTTTGCCCTACAAGTGTGGAGGTGCGGATTGCTTAAAATTGGTTTTGGATATGATGTGCATAGGTTGAAAAAGGGGAGGGAGTTGATTTTGGGTGGGGTGAAAATCCCTTTTGAAAAGGGGCTTTT
>Ga0315291_10004410_pt1 | contig 17934 bp, 21 predicted proteins | sample YL17G12_20_MG_FD_203070 | JGI IMG/M metagenome (GOLD analysis project Ga0315291, IMG submission 203070) | Sediment microbial communities from Yellowstone Lake, YNP, Wyoming, USA - YL17G12_20 | ecosystem: Environmental > Aquatic > Freshwater > Lake > Sediment | place: USA: Wyoming | collected...
GACCAACCGTTATTTTTTATGAGGATTTCATATTCGGAACCTTCTTTAGCTTCGATATATGTACGACCATCTTTTCTGTATTTGGCGACGGTATTACCATTGACGAGGATTTCCACCTCAACATTATTTTGAGTATTTATCATAATTTTATCTTTCCTTTATTTTACTGAAAGCTGGACTACACCAGATTCCAAATATAAGTAGTGTGTAAAATTTAAAAAAATTTGTAAATTATTTATTATAGAGATATATTGAATGCCAATCAAAAAACAATATGGAAAAACAAATAATCGATAACCTAAAAAAATATGGCCAAGAGTTTCAAATAAAGTGTATATCAAGCCTTCTTTCAGATAAAACTTTCTTGGAAAGATTGTGTGAAATAGTAGATTACAAAAGTTTCGAAACCGACGCTCACCAATGGATTGTAAAAACCATAGTGGCATATTTTATGGAATATAAAGATATGCCAACTTTGAACGTGTTCAAAGTTCAGGTAGATACAATTGAGACGGAGATACTTAAAATGTCGGTTATAGATCAACTAAAACAAGTTTACCAAAAAATAAGTGACAACGACATTACTTTTGTAAAAGAACAATTTTTGGAATTTTGTAAGAACCAAAAGATGAAAAGCGCTATATTGAGTAGTGTAGATTTAATAAGAAATGGTCAATATGATAAAATTTCACATATCGTTCAGGACGCACTGAAGGCTGGAATGGAGAGAAACGTTGGACATGATTACATGGTTGACATTGACCACCGTATGAGCCAAATGGCAAGAAATACGTTGAAAACCAATTGGGTAGAGATTGATACAATAATGGATGGAGGTTTGGCCCCAGGAGAATTGGGAGTTGTTACGGCCTGTGCAGGTGCGGGAAAATCGTGGATTTTGGCCCGAATCGGAGCCGAAGCGATGAAACAAGGAAAAAATGTATTGCATGTTACATTGGAATTAAACGAAAATTATGTCGGTCTTAGATATGACGCATGTTTTACAGGAATATCATTTCAAAACGTAAGAAACAACATTGCTATGGTGAAGGAGAAAATTTCCAAAGTCCCTGGAAAATTGATCATCAAATATTTTCCCATTAAAACCATATCGGCTCACAGTGTTAAACTCCACGCGGAAAGAATTAAAATGTTAGGAACTCCAATAGATCTTATAATCGTAGATTATGCTGACATTTTGAGGCCGACTGCTTCCGATAAAAATAGCAATAGTTATAGTGAAGCGGGCGGTATTTATGAAGAATTGAGAGGAGTGGCTGGAGAACTGCAACTTCCAATTTGGACTGCTTCGCAGAGTAATAGATCTGCATTAGACGATGATATTATCCAAGCCAACAGCATATCAGATAGTTATAGAAAAATTATGACAGCAGATTTTGTCATGAGTCTTTCTAGAAAAGTAAACGATAAAGTCTCAAACACTGCTAGAATACATGTTATTAAAAATAGGTTTGGTCCAGACGGATTAACTTTTCCATCAAAAATGAATGCTGCTTGTGGAGACATACAAATTTTCTCCGAAAGTTCCCGAGAAGGAATCGCTGCACAACAAGAAATGGGAGAGGGTGATAATATAGTTAAAAAAATGATGGGTAAAGCGTGGAAAGATCACACTACTGAATCGGAGGAATAAAATTCTAACACTATCACCAACTTAAAAAAACATCAAATATTTTTTTACTAAAGTTTTTCACAAAACAGATGGATTGAAATAGTTTTGAATAATTATTTCACACAAGGAACTAAGCAATTATGATGGAAAAGATTATTTCGGACGAGTTTACGGATACATATAAAAACAAACAACCAAATTGGGGATTTAACGGACTTGGATATATAGTTTATAAGAGGACATATTCCAGAGAAAAAGACGATGGAACTTATGAGGAGTGGCATGAAACAGTACAGAGATGTGTTAACGGAGTTCAAAAAATAGGTGCTGGATACACTAAACACGAAGCGGAAAAATTATACGATTTAGTTTTTAATTTGAAATGCAATTTCGCAGGAAGAATGTTATGGCAGCTCGGAACTTCAACAGTAGACCGATTCGGAGGAAATTCTCTATTAAACTGTTGGGCAACAGCTATGAGGGAACCAAAAGCATTCTTGTTCCTATTTGAAAATCTTATGATGGGCGGCGGCGTCGGTTTTAGTATAAGAAGAGAAGACGTTCACGAGCTTCCAAAAATTAAAAAAGGAGTAACTGTATCCCACATTTTAACAAAAGATGCAGATTTTATAGTTCCGGATAGTAGAGAAGGGTGGGTTAAGTTACTATCTAATATGTTAGATGCTTTCTATGTCACAGGAAAATCTTTCAATTATTCTACTATTTTGATCAGAGGACATGGAGAAACAATAAAAGGTTTCGGAGGAAAGGCAAGCGGGCCTCAAATCCTAATAGATGGGATGGAAAAAATAGCCGTAATATTTCAATATAGAGAAGGTAAAAAACTAAGATCCATTGATGTGTTGGATATATGTAATATTATTGGAAGTATAGTGGTCGCTGGCAATGTTCGTCGTAGCGCTGAAATAGCATTGGGTGATCCCGATGATATTCTTTATATTCGGGCTAAAAATTGGTCTACCTCGAAAATCCCAAACTGGAGAGCGATGAGTAACAACACTTTGTATGTCGATTCTTTTGATCATATTATGGAAGAAGTTTGGACAAATGGTTATACTGTAAACAAGGAATCCGGAGTGGCAAATGGAGAACCCTATGGATTTTTTAATTTACCATTATCTCAAAATTATGGAAGACTTATAGATGGTCCGATGAGTAAAACAGAATTATATCCCACCAACCATGATAATTGTGAATTAACTAATCCATGTGCGGAAATATCACTAGCGAACTATGAATGTTGTAATTTAGCCGAGTTATACTTGAATAATATAACTTCTAAAAAAGAACTAATAGAATGTGCTACTTTGCTATATAAAAGTCAAAAAGCCATATCTTCACTTCCGTTTATTCATGATGAGACTAATAAAATAGTCCATAAAAATATGAGATTGGGATTGGGAGTAACGGGAGTTTGTCAATCGTTGGATAAAGTGGAGTGGTTAGATGATTGTTACGTTGCTCTTAGAAAGTTGGATAAAGAATGGAGCAAAAAGAAAGGTTGGTCAGAAAGCATAAAACTTACCACCATAAAACCCAGCGGTTGCGTCGTCCCATCCACCAAAATAAAAACAAATAAAGGAATTTTATCTTTTGAAGAAATATTTAAATTATCTGAAATTGATATAAATGAAAAACTAAATGAACGCAGAGAATGGTATAATTTAAAAGAACCAATAAAAGTATTGGATAGAAACAATGAATATAAAAACATCTTAAAACTTTTTATAAATGGATATGAACAAACAATTAAATTGTCATTCGATGACGGATATATAATAGAATGTACTCCGAATCACAAGTTTTTACTAAAATCCGGAGAATGGAAACAAGCATCTGATTTAACAGAATCCGATGAGTTAGACGATACGTTCTACAGTAAATCAAAAAATTCAAAAAGATATAATAAATTATGAAATTGATAAAAAAAGAAATCCGTGAAAATTTTACCGTAGATTGTGAAGTTGAAGATACCCATTGTTACCAGTTAGAAAATGGGATAGTGAGTCATAACACATTAAGCCTGTTGGCCGGATCGACTCCTGGAGTTCATCCAGCATATTCAAAGTTTTACAATCGAACTGTTAGAATGAGTTATGGAGACGGACTAGTTCAAGTATGTAAAGATTTGGGATACCACGTAGAATATCTATTAAATTTTGACGGTACTGAGAATCACGATACAGTTGTGATTTATTTTCCATGTGAAACCTCGGATAATGCAATATTAGCTAAAGATATGGATGTAATAACTCAACTCGAAATGGTAAAGAAGTTACAATCTATATGGAGTGACAATGCAGTTAGTGTCACCGCATATTATAATGTGGAAGAATTGGAAGGTTTAAAAAAGTGGTTAAAAGAAAATTATGAATCGGGTATAAAGTCAGTAAGTTTTCTACTTAGGAAGAGTCATGGATTTAAACAAGCACCTTATCAGGAGATAGATGAGGAGACTTACACCAAATTAAAATCGAAAATAAAACCAATTTTTACTATCCAAGTTAAATCCGGAGATATGATTCAGGGTATAGAGTGTGAAGGTGGTTCTTGTCCAATAAGATAGTAATAAAATTCACATTTATAAAAAAATTGTAATATTTATATAAACATATGTACCCTATTAATAAACTGGTAGAATTGGTTTCTAACTTTAAAGATCCAGCAAGCTATATAAAAAACAAATGGATCAAGTGGACAGTAAGGATAGTATTTTTTGTTTCTGTAATTCTAACATTATATTTTTCTACTCTTAAATCCAGTTATAACTCATTTACAGTTAAAACCCACGATCCAGTTAAAAATGTTTTATTGGTTACTAATACTTCCCCACATCTTCCTTGGAGTTTGGACACAGTGTGGAAAGTTCAAGATTATCACCTTTTGGAGATATTAACATATTTATGTACTCTTGCGGGCTCCGTTGCGGGGACATGGACATACATCGTAAAGCCCGTCATCGGGGTTTGTAAAAAAGCTAAAAGCACTTATGAACATGTGGAATACATATCCGAACAGTTACGACCTAATGGTGGCGGATCTGCATATGATTCTATAAAAAGAACTGCCCTTGCGGTGGATTCCAATACGGAATCAATTAAAAAGCTAGAGAATCGCACTCAGAAAATCCACGAATTAGTGATTGTTACGAGTGAAAAATCCCATATATTATTTGATCAAGAACCGATAGCAATGTATGAATGTAGTATGGATGGGAAGTGTATATGGACAAATTCAGCGCTTCAACAATTGTTCGGATTGACATTTGATGAAACTTTGGGAGATGGGTGGCTCGCAGCTTTACATCCAGATGATATTAGAGAAACTTACGAAAATTGGATGGCCACTGTTAAAAATTGGATACCATATAGAGTAAGATATAGGATTATAAACGTTAAAACAAAAGAAGAATATACTGTGGAAGCAACAGCTAAGATTGTAAAATGTGAAGTTGGAAAACCCTTGACCGCCATCGGGACTATTACTGTTATTAAATAAAATTGAGTTTAAGTCACAGTCTGTTATAGTGTTTAGATGGAAGAATATTGTGATACGAGTAAAATTTTAATCCGGCGGATAAATAAAAACGTTGCAAAAGACATCATTGTAAAAAACCACTATAGTCACAAATGGACATTATGTAGGGTCGCTTACGGAATATTTTATAAAACCGAAAAATCCAACTCATTTTTCGAAGGAAATGAGGAAAAGTTGATAGGATGTTTAATTTACGCACAGCCAGTTGGAAGAAGTGCTGCTTCGTCTCTTTCTCCACTTATTACAATCGATCAAGTGTTTGAATTAGTGAGGTTATTTATCCACGACGGGTTTGGTAGAAATGTAGAGAGTTACTGTATCTCCAAATCTTTCAAGTGTTTAAATACGGATTTCCCCCATATCAAAGCTGTATTAAGTTATGCTGACGCTGAACAAGGACATAGGGGAATTATCTATCAAGCATGTGGTTTCCATTATCAAGGCCGGAGCAGCTTGGCTTTGATGCCCAATTTCTCCATCTCTCTATCTCCACCACCAAATTACGAGTGGATTCATAGCAGAACTGTCACATCCCGATGGAACAGTTGTAACGTAGAACATTTAAAGGGGGCGATAGGAAAGACATTTTGGAGGATGAAAGAATCAACAAAACATAGATATATTATATTTATAGGTAATAAGGTGGAAAAGCGAAAACTGTTAAAATCTCTTAAACATCCAGTATTACCCTATCCAAAACAATCATCTCATGTAGTAGAAATAGAGGAAATACCCGTTGAAAATAAGATGGTAGAAACATTTTTTTGACAATATTTATATGTATGAAATTGAATAAATTTAAAGAGATTATACGAAAATTGGTAAAAGAATCGATGGAACCCCATGAGTTGAAAGATCCTGACATATCCGGAGGCATATCAGCAGCCATGATTTCCTTGTTTAATTCTGGAAAATCTTTTATAAGTGATGATGATGTTTATGATGTTGGATCTGATAATTCAATGACAGACGACGATTTTGAAAGAGCGGGGGAATATGCAAGAAACTTATCGGACGCTATTGCGAAAGAAAACGGATATAGCAGAGATGAACAATTGGAAGGATATGTTAAGAATACATCTTCTGAAGACGATGAACTAAGTAGGGTTGACTCGTCCCCAGGTGGTTATGACGAAAAAGAACCCCACGATGTAGTTAAAGGTTGGGAAGGAATTGGTGAGTCTAAGTTGTCGAAATTAAAGTCTTTGATTAAAGAATCTATTGAAGAGTTAAAAACCGATGGTGATAAGTCATATGATGAACTAATGAAATCCATATCTAAGTCAGTGAAAGAAGATAACAAATCTCATTCAGTAGTTAAAAGTAAGTGGAAACCTAGAACTTATGAGATCTTAGGATTGCCCGGGGACAGGTTTGAGATAACTGCTAAATATGAAGATTGTTACGATGTCTCATATATGAAAAATGAGTCTGACCGTGAGAATAAAAAAAATGTTTCTGGGAAAGAGCTCAAGGAGTTTATCAAACTAAAACTCTCCGAAAAGGATGGAAACTATGTTCAGAAACAATTTAACAAATCCGCAAAAAACTCGGAGGATCAGACAAAATCTACAGAAGATCTTCCTAAGAGCGGAATAAAAGAAAAGAAAGTTACCTCTACTAAGAATGATGAAAAGGATTATATACAGCCTCCTACAGAAGACGAGGATCAATCAAGAGTTCCCTTTTTCAAAGAAGTTGACAAATTCAAAAAACTTTCTGAATTTCCAGTTGCTGGAGATAAAGTTAAATATACTTATCCAAAACAGGACAAAAAAGAGAAAAAGCACATCGTTAAAGGTGGAAAAGGCAAAGAGCTCAAACTTGCAGCCACCAAAATTAAAAAGAAGTAATTTTATATCTCTTGACAGTTTTTATATTTGTGTTAGTATTGACACATAAATGAAAACTGATCTAAAATCCACACTGTCAAGGTGTCAGAAACTAAAACCAGACTTACTTGTAATCGCTGATCTGAAATGGAAGTATTTGGTAAGAAGTACGTTAAGAGGTAAAAACATATTAATTTTGGGAGAAACCGGCTGTGGGAAAACACTAGCTGTGACCAGTGTAGCCAACGCAGTTGGAAAATTGGAAAAGTTTGAGAAATTTAATTTGGGAAGCACTCAAGATCCTCGAAGTTCATTGATTGGAAATACTCACTTCGATAAACAGACGGGCACAATATTCAACGAATCCACATTCGTCCGTACAATCAGAAACCCAGAATCAATAATTCTTCTAGATGAAATAAGCCGTGCTCATCCTGATGCGTGGAATATTCTAATGTCTACATTAGATGACACTCAAAGATATTTGAGATTGGATGAGAAGATTGATAATGAAGTAGTTAAAGTGGAAACCGGTGTCACGTTTATAGCCACCGCAAACGTTGGAAACGAATATACTGCGACAAGAGTTATGGATAGAGCTTTATTGGATAGATTTCCTGTTAAAATAGAAATGTCCCGACTCGGAAAACAAGAAGAATATGATTTGATGGTAAGACGGTTTAAATTGACTGAAAAAGATATGTTAAAAACATTATCTGATATAGTCGAAATAGCCGAACACGTTCACCAGAACAAAAATTCGACAGATTCTAAATTAACAAATTCCATATCCACACGAGGAGTTGTTGAAATGACGGAATTGATTCAAGATGGATTTTCTTTAAAAGAAATCGCGGAGTGTGTCATTTATCCATTCTTCGACGACTCCGGTGGCGTGGATAGTGAAAGAACGTATGTCAAACAACTGGTACAGAAATATGTTCCCATAGATGGAATATCTGCCACACCATTTACAGCTTCCCCAAAACCTAACTCTAACGCTCCTTTTTAAAATGGAAACATATTCCGATTTTTGGATAGATGACATAGACGTTCCGAGTTACTCTGATGAATCAGAAGGTGATTCATTTGACATTAACCTTATTAAATTGGCCAATTCAAAAAGAGCTATAAGTAATTTCGTGCATATTTTAACAAACAGTCAGATACAAGTATTATTCAATACAAAAGAAAAGAATGCTACGGATGGTAGAGTGGTATATTTGTCAGCGGATATAAAAGAGAAATCGGATTTTGATATTGCGGTAGGGTTAGCTTTACACGAAGGTTCTCACGTTCTATTAAGTGATTTTGAGATATTAGTTACATTGTGGGGTAGAATTCCACGATACCTATATGATATATCTGAAAAAAAAGGGTTGAATAAAGAACATGTCCTCATACTGTTAAAAACTATTCTTAATTATATTGAAGACAGGTTCGTAGATCAATATGTTTATAATATGGCTCCCGGCTATCGGGGATATTATATATCTATGTATAACGAATTTTGGAATTCTGATTCCATTTCCACCGGACTAGAATCTCAGCTATACAGAACTCCGTCTATAGATTCATATTTATATCGAATAATTAATTTAACAAACCCCTCCACCGATTTATCAGCTTTGCCAGATTTAAACAAAGTTCATGGTTTGATTGGATTGGATAATATATTAAGGTTAAAAACTCCCCGAGATAGGCTTTTGTTAGCGGATACTATAACCGAGATAGTGTTGAGAAACATATGTGAGACTCAATATAAAAAGGAACCGTCCGTTTCTTCTCCATCCGGAACACCCTCCTCAGACAACTCTTCGGGAAATGAACCAGTGGGGAAAACTGATAAAACTCCGGATTCTAATAAATCTGTAGAGGATGTCATCGGAGGAAATTCGGATTCTTCATCGGTGGAAAAATCCGCAGAAAATATTTCAAAATATGTTGATAATATTGGAACCGATGACTCTCTTACTAAATCTAAATTAAACAAGATAGAGAAAGGATTTGAAAAACAAAAAGAATTTTTATCCGGAGAAGTTTATAAAAAGAAATTGACTCGACAGGAAGAAACGACTATATCCGCTATAGAACAAAGTGGAATGACACTCGTTAGAGTGGGATCTGACTTGATTAATGGAAATAACTATAGAGGTATAGAATGTATCATGGTTAAAAAATTGACCAGAGAGTTATTGTTTAGCTCTGAGTTTCCGCTGGCGTCTGGAGAAGCATCGGTTTACAATATTTCCAAACAAAAAACAGTGGATAAAACAATGGAAAATTCTATTCACTGTGGAATAAGATTGGGAAAAATTCTTGGAAATAGGCTTCAGTTAAGACGAGATATAAGAAATACCAAATTCATGAGAAAAACTTCCGGTAAAATCGACAGCCGAACAATATCGGAGTTAGGGTTTGATTCAGAAAATATATTCTATTCAAACCAAGTAGATAAATATAATAAATCTATATTACATATAAGTGTCGATGCTAGTTCTTCTATGAGAGGAGAAAAATGGTACAATACGATGACAGCTGTAGTTGCAATCTGCAAAGCAGCATCTATGATAGATAATTTAGAAGTGAGCGTCAGTCTTAGAACTACAGTGATAAGCATGAAAGGGAAAACCAATCCATATGTGATAATAATATATGATTCTAAGGTGGATAAGTTTAATAAAATACCAAACTATTTTAGTCATTTAAGACCCAACAATACCACTCCGGAGGGTTTGTCATTTGAAGCGTTAATTGATAACTTGCCAAATAGAAGTTCGGATGAAGAGGGTTATTTCCTAAACTTTTCAGATGGAATGCCATATTTTTCATCTACTGTAGATGGGTTTGAATTAAATTATTTTAATACTTTAGCACACAACCACACCAAGAAACAAGTTTCTTTTATAAGAAATAAGGGATATAAGATATTATCGTATTTTATAACAGATACACCTGACAATGTAGATTTATCCAATAAAAAAAATGAATCATATCTTAAAATTAGGAACGCATTTAAAACAATGTATGGAAAAGATGCTTCTTTTGTGAACGTAAATAATATAGTAGAAATATCAAAAACGATGAATGCCCTCTTTTTGAGAAAAAATGATTGATGTAAGTAAAAAAACAGTTGACATCTTATGATAAGATGTTATAGTAAAGATGTAGGTTATAAAATTATGAATACACAAAACACACCAAATAAAACGGGACGGAAGAATAAAACCAAATTAGTAGTAAATTGGCCCACGTCTCATTTCACCATCAAGGAGCTCCACGCTTTAAACCCAGACTTTGTTGAGATCACGTTACGAGTGAGACTTCAAGGTTTTCTTGAGCGCTCGGAAGTTACAGAACTCGGAACTCTCCACATGGAAAAGGGACGACCAAAGTTGGTTTTCGCTAAGTCTCCAGTAAACGCCAAGGTAATTGAGTCGGCGAAGAACTCCGGAGTATTGTTCTCCGAATCTACCACTGTAAAAGTGACCGATATCACTTCTCCAACTCAGCCAGCTGTAACTCTCAAGAGTGAGCCAGCCAAGAAGTCCGTTGGACAACCAGCGTAATACGACACTTCGTTATGTCGGATAAAAGGTCGCATGGAAACGTGCGACCTTTATCTTTTATCATAGATTTTACCTATTTTTATATATTCATCCACATCATAATAGTTAATTCTAATTCTCTTGTTTAGATTTTTAATAACCGCAGCAGCTCTATTTTTGCTTCCATATATTATTGGAATATCTAACTCTGAGTCAAACAGTACACATGTGGTTGAATCTATTTCTATATAATGAAATAATGTTTCTTTTGGATTGATTTTTTTGTATGTCATGATATACTTTTCTAATAAATATGAATTCAACTAACAATTTTTTCGATATTCCTGATTTTGATTACGTCGGCGAGAAGAAAAAATTTATAGATAATATGAATTTTTTAAAGTTAATGTCGGTAGAGGAACAAACTTTCTATAAAAAATGGTATGAATTACAGAGCTACCAATCGTTTATTTCCAATTCTTCTTTGGTAAAAGCAAAAATATGGAATCCATCCGATATAGAAGATGAAAAATTAACACTGGCCGAAATAGAAAATATAAACCCAACGATAGAGTTGGTGAATTCTGAGACAACGGAATCGGATTGGTTAATGTTGAGAATATTCTGTCACACTATGGAGTTTAGTCAGACTCCCGGACGATTTTTAAAGTTTATTATTCACGACGGAAATAATTCAGATCGTCGTTATTTAGGAGCCATATCTGTATCAAGCGACGTAATATCCATAAGTGATAGAGACAACTACATAGGATGGAAATCTGAAAATAAGTTACAAGACCACAAAAGAATAAACAATAGCGCAATTGGAAGTTGTATCATGTCAACCCAACCGTTTGGATACAATTTCTTAGGCGGGAAACTAGCGGCGTGTCTGGTAACCACGTCCACTGTTAGAGATTGTTGGAAAAAGACATATGATAACATTTTAGCAGGAATGACCACTACCAGTTTATATGGAAGTTTTAGTATGTATAATGGATTAAAATGGTGGCATAAATGTGGGAGCAGTGCTGGAAAAATGTCTATTAAACCCGATGACAACCGTTATAAAATCTGGCATCATTGGTTACAGGAGAATAAATCTGAAGAATATAAGAAATCCATGTTACAAAAAGAAGGTGTATCTGGACCAGTGACGGGGGCCAAATCTCGAACCATATCTATGATTTTTAGAGAATTGGGAATAAAATCGTCCGATTATATGCATGGATACCAGAGGGGCGTGTATTATTCGTCTTTTTATGAGAATACTAAAGATTTTCTATGTGACAAATTAGAAGAGGATAAACTGATCATGAAACCATTGTTTATTAACGATAAAAGTGGCATACTTGACTGGTGGAGGCCAAAGGCTATGGAAAGATACAAACGGTTGAAATTAGAGGGGAAACTCAAAAAAGACATACTTTATTATAATTCTATGATAGGGATGTCATATTTAGAATCAAAAGAAAGGTATTTCGATGAAGTCGGAAGATAAAAACTTATTAAGAATATCAGAAAATGGAGATAAATCTATAGGATTATACACCGGAGGAGGATTGTTGTTATCAAATGGTTATAATAGAGTTGTGTTCGGAGGTCGAGGGAATTATGTTGAATTTCGAGACGATCAGATTATAAGCGACACAATTTACATACCGCCCAATCAATTATATAGATTGACCGATTTAAGAGTATATTATGTAGAATTTAGAAGTAGAGGATTCTCAAATGTTAAAGTTTATTACCAACTTAAAACGGTTGCGTATGCTGATTACAAAATCGGCATGTTTTATATATCCGCATCCGATCTGTTTTTGGACGGAAAACCAATTTTAAAACCAAATACGAACAATGAAAAAAGTTCAGAGTTTTTTGAATAAATTTAAAATAATGAAAAAGTTTGACATAGGTTTGATTTGAATGTAATCTATTAACACTAAACCGATATGAACAATGTGTGAATATCGAAAGTTAAAAATAAGGAAAAAAATGATAGCACGAAAAAATAAAAAGAACAGGACAGCGTTTGTTTACGATAGTTTTGCCGGACTAGAAACGTTCGTTTCAAAGTCGTTCAAGAACGCAAAGCAAGGAACTCGACTCACCATCCGAGATGGTTTTGACCGAGTTGATCTGACAGGTCGCCAAGTTAAGACTCTTCAACGAGTGTTGGCCCGAGCATCAAGAATCGCAGCAACCGCGTAATCCGAATAAGGATTCTTACGAAAGGGCCAGGAGTAAATTCCTGGCCCTTCTTACTTGTTATGTTAATACTCTTTACTTTTTTATTTACATCGATTTTTTGTTATATTTTCCCAAATATTATCCCAGTTGTTATTGGATTAATATCATGTTCTCTACTTTTTCAATCAGAATCCAATAGGATAAACTTGGAAAACATGCAATCAAATTTAGAATCTCAGCAGTCTTTAAATAAAAAATTAGAAAATGATATAAATATTTTGAATAAAAACCAGTCCGTGATAGTATTACAACTGAAAAAGAAAACCAATAATCATGGCGAAAACAAAAAATAATTCCAACAGCACAATAAAGTTCAAGACTTTATTTGATCATGTAAATCAGATTAGAAATGTTAAAAACCAAGAATATTTCAAAGGGTTATCCGATCAGGACAAAAAGTCTTTCAACCATTACATGATTTGTAGATTTCTGAGTATGGATTCTCGGTGCATTTATGAGGCATCATATCTGTCTAAAATATTTGATAAAATGGACAGTGAATCCTTTTATAAAGTATGTTGTGCCCTAATCCTACCAACTAAATTTACCCCATATATTAAAAGTAAAAACAAAAAGTTTCATTCTCGTCTGTTAGAGTTAGTTGGAAAAAAATATGAGATAAGCACCACAACTTCAAATGAATACTGTGAGATGTTGATCTCATCCGGCCATGAGGAAGAATTGAGGCAGATTTGTTCCAACTTTGGATTAACAGAAAAAGAAATTGATAAGATCGTTACCAAAGATGAAAACTAAAAAATACATTGGAATATCGGGTGTCGCACGAGTTGGTAAAGATTTATACTCTGATATTGCGGAGAGACTTTTATTAGATAAATATAATCTGTCTTCCGCCTCATTTGCGTTGGCATACTACATTAAAAAAGACTGTGAAGAATTTGTATCTGACAAACTATCCATAAATGTTTGGTCAGAACTTACAGAGGATAAAGATATTTTTAGGCCACTTCTAGTTTGGTATGGCGGCATAAAACGAAAACAAAGCAAGGGGAGATATTGGATAGATAAGGTTGATGAGGATATCAAAAAAACTGACGTAGATGTAATACTTATAACCGACATAAGGTTTGCCGTTTATGACTACGACGAAACATATTGGTTAAAACATCAATTGGATGGTAAATTGGTTCATATAGCAAAATATTCTACTCTGGGGATTAACACCAATAGATTTGATCTTCCACAGACGGTTAAGAAGTTTGTAGACCCGGCGAATGATCAAGAAATGATAAACGATCCCACACTTAAAAAATGGAGTGACCATAGAATAGAATGGGAAGATGTATCAAAAAAACACTCGGAGAAATATTCTTCTATATTAACAGACCCATATCTTGTAGATATAGTTGACAAATCTTTGATTTCAATGAAAATTGTATAAGTGAAAAATCTATATAATACATCGGATAACTTTTTTGAAATAGAAAAACCAAATACTCAGGTTGTATTAGAATCGTGTATAAACCCTACTCAGAATAAACTGTTTAGGGACACAATTGACATTCACCATTCATATGTTAAGTATAAAGACTCTCCAACTAGAAATTTAAGGTATTTAGTCTACGAGGGAGTTTCGGGGAATCACATTGGAGCAATAGGGTTAAGTAGCGCTACAATTGCTGTAGCATGCAGAGATAAGTTCGTAGGTTGGAACAATGAAACTAAAATGAAGAATTTGAATAAACTTGCAAATAACTCAAGATTCTGTTTAATACGACAAAACTCTACCATAAAAAACACCGCAAGCATGACACTAAAAGCCATCAGAATTGTTGGTTCAAAGGATTGGAAATTAAGATATGGCGACGATTTGATATTGATAGAAACGTTCGTCCTACCAGAGAGAGAGGAAGAATATGATGGAAAGAAATTGAGAAATGGGAGTTGTTATATATCAGATAATTGGATAAATGTTGGGATGACATCGGGAGCCAGCATCCAAAAATCTCCAATGCTGTTGTGGGCCAAGGAAACCGGTGAGAGAGGCCGCCTCGCCAGAGAAGATAAAAAAGAGTGTCTTAGGATATACGGAACGTATTTGGGGGATCACAATGGAAGCGGTTATAAAGTTACAGAAAGTAAGAAAAAGATAGTGTTTGTCAAACCCCTTGTCAAAAATTGGAAAAAGATTTTAAATTCATAAACATATGAGTGAATTTTTCGAATATAACAAACCTGACTTAGAATGTAAATATAAAATTCTAGTTTGGCCAAACATAACCTATTCTGAGGATTTAGAAAAAGATTCTTATGTTGTAGTATTATCCAATGTAATCAGAGTAGTGAACAGTTTAATACCAGGTGTTTTTTGGACTATAATTACTCCTAAAGAAGTCAATAGTCTCAAGTTTGATAATACGGAACAGATAATTTATGATATGCCAACGTATCCTAACTCTATGAGAATACATTTTGATTTCAAGAAAGTATTAAATCTAATAGACTGGAAAAGGAAAGATTATGACATTGTGTATTCACATTTACCAGAACACACGCTTCAGTTATCAAATTTATTTTATAATCAAACAAATATACGCCCAAAATTCATAGGATATTGTCATTGGTATGAAGTATCTGAGAATACATCTTATTCAAAGAATGTTTTTTTAAATAACATATCGGGGACATTGGAAATGGAAGAATGTGGGGTTAATTCGTCATGGTTAAAGAATTTGATAATAGATAGAGCTGCCGAGTTTTATTCTGATAAAGTTTTGAAAAAACTTGAAAAAATAATCCAACCCCACTATTTGGGGGTGGAGGTGGACCCATCATCGAAAGCTTTCAAACAGATTCCTAAGAGTATATTGTTTAATCACAGACCAAACGAATACACCGGCTGGGCAGATTTTTTAAAAACTATGGATTCTTTATATGAAGTAAGAAAGGATTTCACGGTGTATGTTACTCTAGCCGAAGAGGAACGTCCATATATAAAACGTGTAAATTTAAATAGAAAAGAATATGGAGATTTCCTGAAACAGATGCATGTGGGAGTAGGATATTTCAAAAATTATAGTGCTTGGTCACTATCAGTGACGGATGGATTAAGTAGGGGATTACCATACCTTCTCCCAAATAAACTGTGTTATCCCGAAATGGTGGGACAAGATTATTCTTTGTTTTTCAATAATGAAAAACAATTTATAATTAAAATGAATTCCATATTAGACGATGTAGATTTCAAAAACAAGCACAATTCGGAATTGTCTAAGATAACATACGATCTTCAATGGGAAAACTCTGTAAAAAGATGGTTCAATAATTGGGATATATTCGAATTCACAGGACTTTCTTCTGTTACTCCTAAGTGTGATGAGATATATGAGTTTATAAAACTGAAAGGATACGTTTCCAAAGAAACTTTAATGGATTTCTTAGGCTGGGGAGTAAACATATCCATCACTCCTTATAGGACAATGTTGAGAAAAAGGTCGGACATAGTATTCTTAAAAGATGGATACTTATATAAGAAATAATCTTCTCATCTTTTCTAATCTTTTCTAATCTTATCCACTACTTATGGATAATGGTTGATAAAGACAACGATAAAACTTCAATACAAGTCTCGGTGATCATTCGAGATTTGGTAAAAGAATTCTGCGATTCTAATGGTTTCAAAATGAATCGTTTCGTAGAAAAATCTATATTGGATGCCATATCCGGAAGTTATAACCTCAAAAAAGAATAACAATGAAACTAACAAAATCCCAATCTGAAGCTAAGGTGTATGAACTAACTGAAAAACTTATATCCGTAAAAAAAGATCTGAAAGATGTAAATGTTGGATATAAAGAAACAATCAAAGAAATAGAATCTGAAATTAAATCGGTTATTGAAGATTTTAATTTACAAACTCCTGCTGTATAAGATGATATTATCCAGAAATAAAGTAAAAAATATAGCACTGTCTAACGTTTTTAAAAAACTCGTTTTTAAAAAACTCGTTTTTAATAGCGGGGGAAAATTGGTAAATTAATTATGAAAAAGAAAAAAATACTATTGTTATCAGACGATTTAAGAATGTTCAGCGGGGTGGCTTGTCAAAGTAGGGAACTTGTTATGAGCACCATTCATAGATACGATTGGGTTCAAATTGCTGGAGCTATAAAACATCCCGAAACGGGAAAAATTGTAGACATGTGTAAAGCTGTAGCGGATCATACTAAGGTTTCGGATGCATACCTCAAACTATATCCCTGTGATGGATATGGAAGTGAAGATGTGTTAACCGCTGTAATGGGGATGGAGAAGCCGGACGCCCTATTACATTTCACAGATCCTAGATTTTGGGCCTGGCTCTATCAGATAGAGAGGAGAATTAGAGAGAAAATTCCTCTAACCTACCTAAATATTTGGGACGACGTGCCATTTCCGATGTGGAACCTTCCTTTTTATGAAAGTTGTGACGCTCTCTTTTCCATAAGTAAACAGACTTACAATATTAATAAATGGGTTTTAAGACCTGAAAATTGTAGAACTGTGGACGGAGATCTTGATAAAGAAGGAAATTTGATAAAAGATGAAGAACAAATTAAAAAGGAAATTGATAAAATATGAGTGTAAAAAATAAACATCTAATACATTATGTTCCTCATGGAATAAACAGCGACGTATTTTTTCCAATTCAAAAAAATGATGAAAGAATAGTCGCTTTCAGAAAAGGGCTGTTTGGAGATAAGGATTATGATTTCGTATGTTTTTATAATAGTAGAAATATTAACAGAAAACGGACGGCGAGCATAATGTTAGCGTTCAGATCTATGTGTGACAATTTACCGAAGGATATGTCGAAAAGAGCTATATTGGTATTGCATACTGAAAAAATATTGGATGCGGGTACTGATTTAGGAGTAATTGCTGAATCAATGTTAGCCGAACTTAATGTTTTAATTTTAGAAAACAGATATTCTCCGGAAGACATGAATCTTCTATATAACATTGCAGATATCACAGTGAATATTAGTTCCAACGAAGGATTTGGGTTGAGCATAGCGGAATCTATCATGACTGGAACTCCTGTGATTGTCAATGTCACCGGCGGGCTTCAAGATCAAATAGGACAAAAGGATGACAATGGAAATCCGATTGA
>Ga0315291_10004411_pt1 | contig 17933 bp, 13 predicted proteins | sample YL17G12_20_MG_FD_203070 | JGI IMG/M metagenome (GOLD analysis project Ga0315291, IMG submission 203070) | Sediment microbial communities from Yellowstone Lake, YNP, Wyoming, USA - YL17G12_20 | ecosystem: Environmental > Aquatic > Freshwater > Lake > Sediment | place: USA: Wyoming | collected...
ATCGTGAACATCGCCATCCAGGAAGATGTGGATGCCATCGGCATCAGCATCCTCTCCGGGTCCCATATGACTTTCTTTCCCCTCATTCTGAAGCTCCTGGAGGAAAAGGAAGCCGCAGAGATCATGCTTTTCGGGGGGGGCGTCATTCCGCTCAGCGATGTAAAGGAGCTCAAACGGCTGGGAGTCCGGGAATTATTCCGGGCTGGAACCCACACCTCCGAGATCATTGACTTTGTCCGGCAAGAAATCGAAAAAAAGAAAAAAGGCAGTTGATGGTCCTGTAAAAAGTAAAATTTCCCCTCCGCTGGCGGGAGGGGATGATGGGGAGGGGGATAAATAACTTGTTGAAATTTATTGATTCTTCACCCTCACCCCAACCCTCTCCCATCAAGGGAGAGGGAGTATTTTTGACTTTTTACTAGATCATAAATCTTGATGAAATCGTAAAAAGTCTGAAAAGACGTATTTCCGTCATTCCGGCGAACCCCGGATCGGGTCCGGGGCAGGCCCCGGAATCCGTGCGCCTGGGAGCAGGCGCGATCAGAGGGGTGAAAGTCCCCTCATTTCATCCGACTGAGTTCTCCTTGAAGGCGGCGGGTTAAGTTTACCATCGCCAAGGTGTCCAGCCCGCAGTATTTGCGTAAAGCCTTTTTCAAGCGCAACATTTCAGGCTCATCAAGATCTCCTTGTACGAGGGCAGCATACGCTAATCCGGCCTCTCCACCGTCTGAAACCTCCATTCCGTCATAGGTCATGTGGGGGATCAATGCGGGCAACACACTTTTAATTGAGAAGGAGCCATAAAATCTGGGGTGATAAACATGCTTCCGAATTACGGGGAGAAGGTCCCAAATGCGTTTTTTGACATTCTCAATCCTTCGGGCGTATGGGGGGAGCCACCTGGCAAGGTCATCAAGCCGTGAGTTCTCGAAGCTTTTATTGTAAACGACGATCGGCCCTTTACCGGGAAAACCGCGCTCCACCCTCCCTTCAAGAATCATGAGGAGTTTCTGAATAAATTCCTCGCGGGGGTCTCTGGCATCATCGGCCAGGAATTCGTGATGCTCAATCTTGGACGCAGGGTTCCTTTGCACATGAACGGACCACTGGAAAGGAATATGGTCAAACGGCCTCATTCCCCTGTAGCGGGGAATCGCGGGGTAGAAGGTTTCAAAATCCATGAAGCAGATAGGATGCCTCAGACTGGCAAGTTCTTTCCTTAGTCCAGGCCCGAAATAAGCCTTGCCCTGCCGGACGCACCGCCACGCCCGGCTTTGGATCTCGGATAAGCAGGAAGGATCACTGAGGTCATGGATGGATTCGATCCCCTCGGAAAGGAAGTGTTTGAGGCGGGAGGCACTGATTCTAGGCAGGTGGCCGATCCAGTCGGCCGGTTTTTCTTCATTGCACATTTGGTAATAATCGCATTCGTAAGGATTCGTGCATTGGTCCCCCGGCTCCACCTCGGGCGGATTGTCAAGGGAGAGGGCCCGCCAATTCGCGGCCAACTGAGCGGAAATTCCCTCCATGAAGGCAGTCGTTTTCCTCGTTAGGTCTTCGATGGCAAACAGCTTCTTAAGATCCAGGAGTTTCCCGTCAAAGACATATCCTCTGTCAAGGTGCATCAGGCAGGTTCTGGATACGTTTATCCCGCAGCTTTTCAGAACATAGGCTTGGATGGCCAAATCGGGGACGTGTTCTTCCTTTGCCTCCGAAGTAGATTTTACCTCGATAATGCGCCAGCGGCCCCCCGGACTCCGGCGCAGGATATCCACCCGAACCCGCACGTTTTCGAAGGTAAATGCGGCCTCGAAGATTGCGGGCACCTTCCCATCTTTCATCAATTCCTGGGTTTTGATCTCCGCCTCGCGGTGGTGCACATGGTCATCATCGATCAGAACCCCACCGGGAAAGGCCTGCCTGGCCAGTATCCCAACTTCCTGTCCCTGCGCAAGGATTGCCTCCTTTCCTTCATCGGGCTCCCCCGGCGGCTCATAGCCATAACAAAGCAGGTAAAGCCTTTTGACGCACTGCTGCCCGGCCATGAACTTGGATTTGGAAAGTCCTGGCATTTTCCTGGGTCTCATTTCGCCTCTCCTTTCGGGGCATTTTCTCGAAGCAATTTACCCTCAAAATCCGATTTTTTCAACCCTATCCTCTCCTTTATAGAAAGCCTCTTTTTCGAGAGCCGTGATAATGTTTGCCATGTTGCTTTCTGCCTCTGGAAGGAAACGGTATCTTTGCCAAACGGCCTTGATGTCCCCGGGGGTAAGGGCGGGGATGGATTGGAGGCGCGCTTGCAATGATTCGCTGAGTTCCGGTCCTTTCGGGGAAAAATACCTTTCAAAAAGAGCCACCTTCGCCGCGGCGGTCAGGGGTCGAAACTCCACCTTCCAGGTAAAACGTCTCAGCGCGGCCTTGTCGAGATTGTGAAGCAGGTTGGTGCAGCAGATCAGAATCCCATTATGGCCTTCCATTTGAGTCAAAAGCTCATTGGTCTGGGTAACCTCCCAGGAGCGAAAGGCTCTTGTGCGGTCTACGAAAAAAGAATCGGCCTCGTCGATGAAGAGGATTGCTTTCTGCCTTTCGGCTTCGTCAAAGGCCTCCTTGATGTTCTTTTCCGTCTCTCCGACATAGAGGTTGAGAAGGTCTGACGCCCGCTTGATGATCAAATCCAAGCCCGTCTCCGCGGCGAGAAACTTGGCGAACTCGGTTTTCCCGGTGCCGGGACTCCCCCAAAAAAGAAAGTTCATGCCGCCGTCTTCCTTGCCGTTTCTGGCTTTGTGTCCTAAAAAATCGCGCAAGCCGGCCAACAGCAGCTTCGGGTCCTGGTCGGTGTTCAGCCCGCAAAGGTCGTATTGCACGGGCAGCTTATGCAAGGGCTCCCGCCTCTCGTCACAAACAAGGTCCCGGTGCCGCGTCAGAAGCTCGTCAAGCAGCTCCCTGGCGGTCGCCGGGTCGGCTTTTTCCTCCGGGAGCAGGGCCTTGATCGTATGCAGCGCGGAGCCAATGCCGGCGGCATTGACATCGTGCCCCGCCGCCAGGTCCCGGATCACATCGGCGGTAAGGATGGACCGTAGCGGGTGCTCTTTGGTCAGTTCGTTCCAGATGTTCCTTCGTTCCAGTCTCGTGAAGTTCCTGAAATGCCAACTGTAGGCGAAGCGCCTGCGGACCGAAGTCTCGATGCCGTCGATCTCATTGGTGATCCAGATGATCTTTGCCGGACATTGATCCAGGAAATCGTTCAACCACCCCTTTTCCAAGGTTTTCTGGAACATAAAGAAAACAGATTGGGTATTCAGGAGGCCGTCGGCCTCATCGACGATCAGGATTCCATCCCGGGGGGCGATCGTCGCGGCGGCCACCCGCAGGGGAAGACGCCTTTCGGAAACCGTTCCGTTTTCTCCGGGCTGGACAAAGAAAGCCTTCTTCCCGCAGCTCCGGATCAGCGCCTTGGCAAATTCCGTCTTTCCAGTACCCGCCATTCCGTAGAGGAGAATGTGGCTCGGCTCGGGGGAAGATAAAAGGGACTGGAGAATTTTGATGGCTTTCCCGGGGACGCTGAAGCTTGCCAGTTCAAAGGCGGGGCCGTCGTCTTCACGGCAGTATTTTTTGGCCAGGGGAATATCATCCATGCCGGCCATGAAGTCTATGATTTCGTTATCCAAGGAGTGGAAGGGCGGGTCCTCCTTGTCCTTTTCGGAGACCACATCGTTCTGCAAAAGCCGCCCTCTTTTCCCGAGGACTTTTCGGATTCCATCCGGGGTCAAGCCGGTGCAGATTGAGATCAGCCGCAGATAATCGGAGTATTTATGGCTGTGGCAGAGATCGTTGAAGGTTTTGCACTGGGAATAACAGAAAAAAAAGACGATGACTTGAAAATCGTCGTCGGTGAGAGGAAAAACCTCCAGCAGCTTGCTTAACCTGTCGCCAAAGGGGTTCGGCGTCCTTGCCGATTTGGGGAAATCCTCCCTCCAAACCTGACGGATCTTCTTGTACAAGGCCTGCTTCCGGGTCGCCGGCCTGCGAACATTCAGATGGCCGTTCAATATCCTCTCGGCAATCGAAGCCGGGTTGTTTAACTCATCCACGAGGTCGATACATTCCTCCGGGTCTCCATTCCGGCAAAGGAAATTAATCAGTTCCCCCCGGGCTTCGTTGCTTAGCAAAGAAAGAATGAAGCAGAGAAACTCTTCGGTCAAATCATGGGCTTCCAGGAGCCGCTGGGCATAAATTTTCAGTTGTGCCCGAACGGGGGAATTGGACCACTCCCCACCCTGGCCCAAGAATGGTGACGCCGGGGCCAGATGACGGCGCCTGCTTTTTCTCATAACCACCTCCTTAAGAAAAAGGGTTGTAATAATTTCATGGCTCAATTATAATCCCCCACATCGGACAAATAGCGTCCTACCTTATTAAGTTTTTCCCCTGTGGAGTAAGTTTTTCAATCCACGGGGCTATGGTGGGGGGGTAACGCTTCCCATGGCCAAATTCAAACCGCAATTCACCCGTCTCCTCTTGATTGACCAACGCATCCGCGAAGGGAAATTCCCCAATTGCAGCACAATCGCCCGCGAGCATGAAACCAGTTCAAAAACTATCCAGCGGGACATTGATTATCTGAGGGATTTCCTGCACGCTCCCATTGAATATGATTCCTGCAAACGCGGTTATTTCTACTCGGAGCCGAATTACAAATTGCCGGCCCTGAGCATAAATGAGAGCGACCTCTTTGCCATCTGCATCGCCCAAAAGTTATTGAAACAGTACGAGAACACCCCCATCTATGGGAAACTTCAGTCGGTCTTCGAAAAGATAGAAGCTTCCCTTCCGGATAAGGTTGCCGTCCTCCCGTCCATCCTGGAAAAAAGAGTCTCCTTCTTCCAAGAACCAAGGACATACATCAATCCGGAAATATGGGAAAAGGTCTTCGATGCCCTGCGGGAATCCCGAGCCCTGAAAATGCAATACCAGGTCCCGGGCCATGCAAGGCCGTCAGAAAGGGAAGTCGATCCGTACCATGTCGTGAGTTACCAGGGAGAATGGTACCTGATCGGATATTGCCATTTTCGAAAAAAGATCTTGACATTCGCCATCTCTCGGATTAAGAATGCGGAAGTTCTCAATACCCATTTCGAAATTCCCCCAGATTTTGACTTCGAGAAATTCACCGGATCGCACTTCGGCATCTACTGGGGCGATAAGGAATACAAGGTCAAAATCAAATTTTCAACAGAAATCGCGCCGTATATAAAGGAGCGAGAATGGCATCCGACGCAGGAAATTAAAGAGAATAAGGATGGGAGTATTATCCTATCCTTTAAGACAAATTACCTATTAGAAATCAAGCGCTGGATTCTTTCCTGGGGAGTTGGTGTCACCGTTTTATTGCCAAACGAATTAATGAAGGAAGTTAAAACAGAATTGAAGATAGCGCTGAAGAATTACCAATAATTGAATGCAAAAGGATAGAGATTTCCCAACAAGAATGCGCCCTAAGCGATCAGATTCAGTAATGAACCTGCCCTATTGGGTGGAACGACCACCAGGCGGTTCTCGAGGCCTGGATCCGTTGGGCCTTCAGGCTCGCGCGGACTCAATAGCGGATCGACTCCTTCCCAACATTTCCGTGCTGACGTGGCGAGCCAGATACTTCAGTTTTCTATGCTGGGCACGTCTTAGGGCTCAGCATGAGACCAACCGAGAACGGGCAATTCACCGCTGGGAGGTGTCTCTCGCCTTTCGAGAGGACAAGTTAAACCGCAATAGCAAAGAGCACGGGAATGACTGTCCTTTCGTTGGTTCACTTAACATCACTCAACGCTTCGGTGAGAATGAAAATCCCCCATTGGCTCCTGAGCAGGTGTACCGTACATCGGTCTGGCAGGCCTACCGCGCATCGCTCGCTGCATTGGGATTTGTTACCCGTGGCAAGGGATGGCCTTTAACCATAAAGGGTAAGAAACTCGCTCAGGCTTGGGCCCGGAGCGTTCCAGGACCAAAGTCTCCAGAGAGGCCTCTGCCATCTTCCGCCTGCTTAAGCGAGATCTCCGATCAAGAGCGGGTGATTCTTAAAGAACGTCTCGGGATTGCTCTCCTTGGCAGCGGTCTTCCGAAAGGTAATCGAGGCAAGAGATTAGCATTTTATCGAGAGTGCCGCCCATCCCTTGACTCAAATCCACATGGAATCTTACCCAGATACGAACAGCGAAAAAGAAGACCAACTCCCGTGAAAACGGCACTGCATGACGCAGCTGTTTGGGAACGCGTATCATTGGGACTCAATGCCATTTTACTTGCATACGCCCATAATGCAACGAGTATCGGGGCAATTAAAGAGTTCGAGACAGCGCTTACAGCAGCTATCCGCAGTCGAGAACCTGCTGCAAAAGGCCCTCTCCAGGAAATTTTGGTGTCGGGTGACTTGGAAACCGCGCTACGCCTGGCTGTCGCTCAGTTGAGGCGTGCCCGTCAGCTCCTGTTACCAGAACAGAACCTTTCGGACGACCTCGGTTGGGCCCGCAATACTATTTTAGCTGTTCTAAGTCCCACCAATGGGTCTGCACCAAGTAGGGCCTCGACTCTGATGAAAATTCTTCTGGAGCGTCACCGCAATGTTAAGGCGGATGCTTCGTGGTTTAAAGACAGGGTAGGGTGGTACCTGACTTTAAGGCCTGAAGAGGGGAGACCTAAGATCCCTAAAACGGCTCAGCCCCATGCTTACAGAATTGCTGCTTTTGGGCGGCTGGTATACGACTTATGCAAATAACCGGGAAGACAAGAGGCGCCGCAGGCTGGATCCGTGTTCGTGATGAACTCAAGCGATTTGTGAGTGTCAGCGGGACAAATTGTCCAAGGCGGGCCATCATATGCACATATGACTTCGATGGTGACATTTTCGCGCGAGAAGTTCTTTCAGTCCTTCAGCGGCGAGGCCGCGAGTTTCATGTGCTCGTTTTGGCCGATCGCGGTGCCTTTCAGGCAAGACCTCGACCTTCGGGTGCACGCTATAACCTTTCACTCGTAAAAATGGATCGGGGCATTTTTCATCCAAAGCTAATATATCTCAGTTGTGGTGAGGACGGACTGGTGGCTATTGGTTCCGGGAACATGACACGATATGGGATGGGTACAAATCTAGAGCTCATATCATTCCACCGGCAGGACGGAAGGAACAACCAGTCCATGGTGAACGCGGCACGATCGTTTTTGGAGTCACTAAGGCAGTCGAGGCGCATTGACCTTGACTCTTCTTCTCGCCAATTTCTCCAGCAGGTTACAGGCACCCTGCACAAGGCGGAGAGGAACCAAAACGCATGCATGCACCGAGCGGGTTTACTGAGCTCACTTAAAGAACCGCTTATCAATCAAATGCAACGTTGCATTGGAAAACAGACTGTGGCCAAAATCCGGGCTGTTTCGCCTTTTTATGCAGGTGGCCATATAAGCGAATATGGATTCGAGGTAAAAGCAATTGAACGGCTCGGAAAACTATTCGGTGCCGAAGTCCAGCTCTATACGGATGTAGAGGAACTTCCAAAGTTGCTCCCGGTACCACACGTGCTTGGTGAACATTCTTTGTCCTCCTCGAATGATCCAGACAACACTGGCCCTCATTCAGAATACGAGCAAATGACTAGACTTCCTACAAGGCTTCACGCCAAGGCGTACATGTTTGAAATGTCAGACGGCTCTGCGCATCTTTTTCATGGGAGCGCTAACCTCACTTTGCCGGGCCTTTTTAGCCTTAGAACCAATGTGGAGCTGCTCGTTCATACAGAACTATCTCGAAACGAGGCACAGACATTTGTGGCTGAATTGAATGAGCGATTCCAGCGAAAAGCCAAAGTGACACATTTGGTGCCGCAGCCCTCGAGACCATTCTATGGGCGCGGCAACGTTGTTGGTGGAACGCTGCATATGCAGCGGAGTCGAACGGTGGCTTTGAAACTCGAGCTAAACGAGAACAGGCGTCAGGTCACTATCGCCCAGCAACAAAACGGCGGTCCTGTTCACAAGGTTTTCACAAAACAGCGATGCGGATGGGTGCGTAATCCTAAGATCCTTTGCAGGCTCAAATTGGATGCGATTGGAGCGGAAGCTGGGAGTTGGACCGCAGTACTCTGGGAGGTACTTTCAGGCGGGCGCCGCGTGCCGTTCACAGTCAACTTACCCGTATCATGGCCTGCCCGCTTGTTAGAGGAAGCGACCGGCGCGGATTGGCTTGAACAGCTTGTTAGTGAGGAGCGTGGCGTCTGGCCAACGCGTAACGTCGGGCAGGATACCGCGGGTGAGGAGGAACCTGAGGAGGAGGAAGAACAGCTTGATTGTTTGCCTGAAGGTGAAGATAAAGAGAGCCTAGAACTAGCAGCGGTTTGCCATCAAGGGGAACTGGATCGGGTCGCTGTGCGATCCTCGGTACTGCTGAGGCAAATCCTTCACAGCCGCAAAAGTTCCGAAAATTGTCTAGATAGTCTTGCGGAGCTTCGCCGATCGGTTCGCAAGCGATTAAATGGAGTCCAGAGAGGCTCAGTTCTTGGCTGGATTTCCGAAGCGGAGGAGCGAGCAAGGAAAAAATGAAACCGCATCGGTTCGGAGAACCACTCAAATCGCATCAGCAAGCAGCTGCAACCTGGGTGCGGAGGCGTCTTTCTGACGGCCACAGGCACGTTTTCAAGTCTATAAATAAAGAGAACATACGGAAATCAATGGCCTCACAGAGGGGTGTTTTACTGGCCGATGGGGTCGGATTAGGTAAAACCTGGGAAGCCCTGGCTGGCGCTGCACTTATACTCGCTAAAAGCTCCCAGAAAACCAAAGGTGGTAGCAAACGGAAGCGAATGCCTTCACTAGGGCGGATTCTTGTAATGTGCCCTCCGGGTCTCGTGAGCAAATGGCGGAATGAACTACTCAGCGGGGAAGGTTTCATCGGAGCATTAAACAAATGGTGCGGTTTTGGAAACAATAGGAAAAAGGCTTTTGTTTGGGAAACATTTAAGCCTAAACATGTTCGAGTGATTCGATATACCCGAGACCTTGCAACCATTAGCCGTTCCCGGACCCTCCGCGGGGAGACCAAATTCGTTTTTCCGCCTGGGTTTTACATTGCAAGCTGGACATCCATTACCCCAAGTACAATTTATGATGCTTCAAAAAAAATAAAAATGAGGCTTACCTCCTTCGTGAAGCAGCGCTGGGACGTAATAATTGTAGATGAGGCCCATCACAAGGAGGCAAAGAAATCTCTTTTGCAATTTTCAGGTCCCCTTGCGAACCAAGATGCACGACAGCGCTCAAGAAACATTCTTTTGACAGCAACACCTTTCCAGCTTGAACCCGCCGAAATACATGACATATTGGCACATCTGTTCCTGGATTACGATGGAAGACTTCTCGACCAGTATCCCCTAGATGAATTCATACAACGTATAAGCAAATTTTTCTCCTCCGATAATGACGAAGTTGGTACGCCGAAGGTCCTGAAGAAAAAATGTGAACAGGTACTCAAACAAGTAGTCGCGCGTACAGTACGGGGAAAGTCTGGCCGGACTTACTGGATGACCGGTAATGGGGGCAAGCACTTTGAGGCAAAAGATATATACCAAGCCAGTGACTCCCATCTTATGAAATGGAGCGAACATTTTATCGCTGGAAGTCGGAAGTTTGAACGAGAGTACCTGGAAATGCGATTTCAATTAGCCGGTGGTCTTGATATGAGGAGGAGATTATATGTAGCGGAAACTTTACGCCAGGCGATTTCGTCTCCTAGACAAGCTGCAAGAGCTATTGGCAAAGGAACAATGAGTCAATTCCCGCGACTCGAGGCGCTTGCTGATTTAATTGAGAAACAAGTTATGCAAGGATTTGGGCTGACTATGAAGGATGGCCGACCTCGTAAGATTCTGGTTTTTACACATTTCGTAGGGAGTGCTCTTGCCGGTGCGGCGCGAGACATCGCGAAAAGAGTAAATAAAGCCTATGATGTTGCCATCCGCAAGCTTTCCCGGGAAAATGCTTGGTACCAATTAGAGTCGGAACCCAAAAGAATGCAGGGAATCCTCGATAGAACACGAAATTGGCTGCAAAAACAGACATTGGAAATTGCTCTCGATACTCGAAGACGAAACCGCTTGTTACAGTTTTTGGACGACATTGAGGATTCACTTAATAGAGAACCATATCTAAAGATATTATGCGGATTAAGACCGTATTGTAATTTCCTGAACCACGAATTACGTGAGCGATTTGGGACACTGCTGCGCGCCATAGAGCCTGAATATGAGGAACAGGAAGATTCAAAAATTCAGATGATGGCTCGGCGCCGCCACTGGAATCATTTGTGGCGAGAGCTAGAAGGTTTAAGGGGAAATAAGCCGATCCAGACATTTACAGGAAACGACGATAGAAAGGAACGCGAGGCCAGTGCCGCCGCCTTTCAAAGTCCGTTGCCTCCGTGGATACTCGTAGCGAGTAATGTGGGTTCGGAGGGTATCGACCTGCAGAAATACTGCAAACACCTTATACACTATGATCTGGAGTGGAATCCCGCAAAGATGGCGCAGCGGGAAGGTAGAGGCGACCGGATTGGCAGGAGGTTGCCTGAAAAACTCCAAGTCTACTTTTTGATTGTGAAGGGAACTTACGATGAACGCATACTGCACCAAGTTATTGCTAGAGACCGCTGGCATTCGGTACTGTTGGGTAAGCCTCTCGGTAAGGATGATGGCAAGGAGCATGCGCGCCTGGCGTCGGTAAAGCCATGGATACTTAATTTAGCTCCACGGGGATAGTCGTCATAGAATTAGTTATTTCATATGGCACGTCTTGAAGATCATTGCGCAGAATCAGCAGAGGTCTTTGGGGAATCCTACAATGAGCTCCATAAATGGCTCGATGAATTCGCCGGAAGTGAGGGGTATGGTTTTAAGCATAGAAGAAAGAGGCATCACGAGAGAGGCATTCAACAGGCCATAGAGCTTTTCGGCGAGAAAGCCGGAGATGTTACGCGGCAGCACATCATTACGGATTTAAAGGAGGAGGGCTGGACGGAAAAGGATCGGTTTCCCAAAGATGAAGAGGATTATGTAAAAATGGGATTGTTTTAAATAGCCGCACCATAGTTGACTCGCCAATCCTCCCTCATCAAACCGTGCATACGATTTTCCCGAATATTCTGTGCTATAGCAAATAAGATGCGGGAGATCCGCCAGTCCGGTTCGGAGGGAGGGGGCGCTGCAAACCAATGCAGCGTTCCTACCCCTATAGAGAATTTTTAAGTATTTGAAACAACTGGATTCCGGCTTTCGCCGGAATGACGGAAATAAGTCTTTTCAGACTTCTTACGAGAACATCAATCTTGTTTTTTTATTTTTTCAGGAGCACAACGGTGCAGGCCGCGGTGTCTCCCAAGACGGCTCCTCCCGAGCAGTGCGTGAGCCCCACTTTGGCATTCTTCACCTGGCGTTTCCCCGCTTCCCCTCTCAGGTGCCAGACCACTTCGGCCACCTGGGCGACTCCCGTCGCTCCGACTGGGTGTCCCTTGGCCAGGAGACCCCCGCTGGGGTTCACGGGAAGTTTCCCGCCAATTTCCGTCAAACCTTGATCGACCCACCGGCCATATTCCCCCTTGGGACAAAGGCCCAGACTCTCGCAGCGCAAAACCTCGGCGATGGTGAAACAATCGTGCACCTCGGCCAGGCTGACCTCCTCCGGGCCGATCCCCGCAAATTCATAGGCTTCTTTGGCCGCCCGGGTTTCCAATTCGTTGGTGGTGAGGTCCCGCAGCATATCATAGGTTCCGGTTGTAAGCACAGCCGCGGCCACGAAAACCGGTTTGGTGGTATACCGGGAGGCGATTTCTTTGCTGCAGAGCACCGCCGCAGCTGCCCCGTCCCCGATCGGGCTGCAGTGCAAGACGGTCAGCGGGTCTGCAATCATCCGGGCTTTATGCACTTCCTCTATGGTACATGGCTTCTGGTATTGGGAGTTGGGGTTAAGGCACCCGTTATTGTGGTTCTTCACCGATATTTTAGCTAATTGGTCGATGGTGGTGCCATACTTTTCCATGTGTTTGACCGCCCGCATGGCCCAAACCCCGGGCATGATCAGCCCCAGGCCGCCCTCAGTCTCAATGTCGCTGGCTCCCGCCAGAGCCTGAACGGTTTTTCCCGTATCGCTGGCATAGAGTTTCTCCACTCCCAGCACTAAGGCGATATCATACATCCCCGAGGCCACGGCTATCCAGCCTTCGCGAAAGGCAGTACTGCCGCTGGAACAGGCATTTTCGATATTCGTGATCGGAATCCCGACAATCCCCACTTCCTTCATAGCCAGCTGCCCCAGGACCATGGTTTGTCCCGTCATAACGCCCGCTACCGCATTGCCGCAATAACCCACTTGAATCTCTCGGGGGGAGATATTCGCGTCCTTGAGGGCCGCCAAACAGGCGATTCGCCCCAGGTCCTTCGCGCCGGTTCCGATATATTTCCCAAATTTGGTCATCCCCACACCAATCACAGCCACTTCTCTCATAACCATCCTCCTTGTGTCTTTCAGCGTTTTCTCAAAAGTTATCTCCCCTCTCCCCTTGGGGGAGAGGGTTAGGGTGAGGGGTAAGAAGAACATCTCGGGTCGTCTTTCACCCTCACCCTTTCCCTCCCCCCTCAAGGGGGAGGGTTTCCCTTGTCCTTCCGTATTCCCCAGAGCGGTTTTTCATAACTTTTTTGACATTATCTTGTTCAGGTTTTAACCGGACGGAATAGATAACCGATAATCGGTTTGCCTCCATCTTCGCGCACCTGGCCAAGCACCAGCTCCATCTCCATTCCCAATTTCAACTTATCAAATTCGGCGGTGCTGATCTGGGAGCAGACCCGGACCCCCTCTGGAAGATCGATGTACCCAAAAACATAAGGGACCTTGAACCCAGGGGAAGGGACTCTGACCACCGTATACGTGTAAAGTTTTCCCCGCGGGCTCAGTTTTAACTCCTCCAGGCTGTCCTCCTTTATACAATCGGGGCAAAGAGCGACTTTGGGGAAGTAGATCTTCCCGCAGGATTTACATTTATTGGCCAGCAGATAGACCGGCTCTCCGGGCGCCTCCGGCCAGGTAAATAAGCCCTCCTTAAAAGGGATCCCTTCCATTTTCTTCCCTCCTATGCAGTCTCTATTGTTAAATAATTCCTTCCTTCTTCAACCGATCCAATTCTTCCTGGGAATAACCCAGCCATCCGCGATAGATCTCTTCATTATGGGCTCCCAAATAAGGGCCCGGCCGCTCGAAGCCTCCTTTCGATTCTGAAAGCTTTATGGGGATGCCATGGGACACAGCCCCTTCCACCTTCCCAAACTCCGGGTGTTCCAGGTCCACGATCATCCCTCGCGCTTTCAGTTGCGGGTCCTCCAGGACCTCCGGGATAGTGGCCACGATCCCGCTGGCGATCCCATATTTCCTCACCAGTTCCGCCACCTCTCTCTTCCCTTGGGTTGACGTCCAGCTTTCCACCAAACCATCGACTTCGTCGGCATTCTTCATCCTTTGGTCCAGCGTTTTGTACCGGGAATCTCCGATCAGGTCTTCCCTGCCCATGGCCTTCAGTAGGTTATCCCAATGGACATCCGCACCCGTACAGATCACTACGTAACCATCCTTCGCCTTATACGAATTGAAAGGGGTCAGCCGCAAGCGCCGATTCCCTGTGCGAATGGGGATCCCCCGTTCAACGTAAACATCGAGGGCCTCATCCAATAAAAGGGAAAACAGGCTGTCCATCATGGAAATGTCCACGGCCTGCCCTTTGCCGGTCTTCTCCCGATAGCGGAGGGCAGAGAGGAGCCCGATCACCGCATAGAGGGCGGCAACTTGATCCCCGGCGGCTACCCCCATGCGCACTGGGGGATTCTCCGGATAGCCGGTCACTTCCATGACCCCGCTCATCCCCTGGACCACGGGGTCGAAAGCCGCCAGGCTGCGATAGGGACCATCCTGGCCGAAGCCGGAGATGGAGCAGTAGATGATGTCCGGTTTGACCTTCTTGACCTCCTGGTACCCAATCCCCAGGCGGTCCATCACCCCGGGAGCAAAATTCTCCACGACCGCATCCACCTTTTTGACCATCTCCATAAAAATCGCCTTGCCCTTTTCCGACTGCAGATTCAGCGTTATGCTTTTTTTCCCCCGCCCCCGTTTCAGCAGGGAAAAGGAAAGGTCCTTCTCATCCTGCCGATTCAATGAAATTCCCTTCGGCCCGGAGTAAGGCGGGTTGGCCCGAGCCGGGTCGCCCGTACCCGGCCTCTCCAGCTTGATGACCTCCGCCCCCAGGTAAGCAGCAATCATCATCGCATAGGGACCCGAGAGAAAGATCGTGAGGTCTAGGATGCGGACGCCTTCTAACGGTTTCTTCATATATCCTCCTCCATTTTGAATCGACTCCAAAAGTCTAATTGGACGCCACGGTCCTCAAGCTCTTCCCAATTATAGACCACTTGGATGAGGCGGTTCAATCATCATGTTGGCCAAGTCCTCTCCCAAAATTTCCTCGCCCCCTATTGGTTCCCTCCTCCGAGAAGGGGCTAACCGCCCATGGTACCGGGAAGGTAAAGGGCCAGATGGGGAAATACGCAAAGGAGGACGAGGATCGCTCCGTCGGTTACCAGATAAGGATAGATCCCGCGGAAAACCAAGCTCAAAGGCTCCTTGCTCACCGCCTTCACGACATAAACATTAAGCCCAAGGGGAGGGGTCAGGATTCCGATCTCGGCCGTCAGCACGATGATCACTCCGAACCAGACCGGGTCAAACCCCAAGGATGTCACCAGCGGGAAAACAACCGGAAGCGTCAGCGCCTGAATCGCCAATTGATCCATGAAGCAGCCGAGGATGATGTAGAAGACCAGGATGATGGTCATGATGCCCCAGGGTGAGAACCCCTCGTTCTTTACGAGGGCAATGAGCTTGGGAGTGACGTTCCCCAGGGTCATGACATAACCGAAGATGAAGGCACCGATGATGATCATGAAAATTAAAGCCGTCACATGGGCGGCCTCCACCGCGGCCTTTAGAAAGCCACTGGGCGTGATCGTGCGCCACACCAGGCCGATGATCAGGGCCCCGGCAGCACCGAGGGCAGCCGCCTCCGTGGGGGTTACGATGCCTGCATAAAGAGTACCGAGACACAATACAATCAACGTAATAATGGCCCAGGTGTCCTTCAAGGAAACGACCCGCTCTCTCCAGGTACTGCGGCTGACTTCAGGGGCCAGAGCCGGATTTCTCTTCACCAGGATCCAGACCGTCAGGGAATACGACAGGGTGAGGATGATCCCGGGAATGATCCCGGCAATGTACAGCTTAGCGATGGAGGTTCCCGTAAGCAGCCCGTAGAATACCAGGGTGATGCTCGGGGGAATCATGATGTCCAGGGTGCCGGCAACCGCAATCGCGCCCAAGGACAAGGCCTTGTCATACTTGAGCCTTAACATTTGGGGATAACAAATCGGAGTGAAGGTGGCTGCACAGGCGCTGCTGGACCCGGAGGCAGCGGAAAAGATGGCGCACGCCACCATGACCGCCATGGCCATTCCACCCCGCACATTCCCCAGCCATTTATGGGCGGTGTTAAAGAGCCTGGTGGCGATGCCCCCCTCCGAAGAGTATGTGCCCATGAGCATGAAGAGGGGGATCATGGCCAGGGAAAAGGAGGCGGCATATCGAAAGGGGGTGGTGTTCAAATAACCCATCGCCACATCCGATCCCCATCCCAACGTCAGGCCCACAAAACCGGCCATGGCCAAGGAAAATCCTACCTCCAGCCCTACGCCCAGAAAAAGAAACAGAATGAAAAGGGCGGTCAAAACCGCGAGGGTCTCGTTCAGGTTCTAATCCTCCTTCCCCTGTAAGGTGTCAATCAGCCGAACCAATAGTCTTAAGGTGAGGAACGTGAACCCGAGGAAGACAACGAAGCGACTCGGATACAAGGGAAAGGGGATTAATCCCCACGAAGTCTCCCCTTTGTTAAAAGAAAACTCAGCCTGGAGCAAACTCTTCCAGTCCAAAATGATGAAGAAGAGGATCGCCGGAATGAGGGAGAGAATCCGGATCGTGGCGCGCACTTCCGGCCGGAAACGCTCGGTAATGAAAGTAACCCGGATGTGGGGAGCTGAGGCCAACGTCAGGAAGACCACGGCGATCATCAGGACCTCTTCCGTGATCTCCAGGACCCCATGAATCGGCTTGGCAAACGCATAGCGCATGAGCACATCCGCCATGATCAAAACCATCATGATCGCCAGGATGATTCCCGCGGCGTAGGACATCCCTTTAACTGAGGCTAGCGTGTAGCGCTCAATCCTTCCCCAAAGCCCCACGGTTTCCCTCCAGAGCCTTCATGGTATTGGCAGATACCGTGAAGGCCAAAAGGCATCCACGCCGATTCATTTTGTCCGTTGGTTGCTTTTACTGGATCGCCACGCCATTCTGGCGGAGGGCGTTTTTAAAGTCCTCAACGATGCGCTTGCCGCCAATCCCCTTGGCCTCCAAGGAATCCGCCCATTCCCGCCAGATCGGCGCCACCTGGGCAGCGACCTGTGTTATGTCGGCAGCCGGAAGGGTATCCACCCGCATCTTTCTATTTTGGAATTCCTGCAGGTCCCGCTTCACGACCCCGAGGTAATACTCCGCGGCATGGACGGGAGCGGCTTCGTTGACTTGATCCATGATGGACCGGATATCCGCCGGGAGAGCTTCCCAGGCGGCTTTGTTCATGCCATAAATGATCGGGAAGCCTCCCAGGCTGAACCCGATATTGGCGAACTTGATCAGATCATAAAAGGGATACGGTTTGAGGCTGGGGACCCCGAGGGCGATCCCGTCCACCACCCCCTTCTGCAGGGCATCCGTGGCTTCCCCCATGGCCATATTCACCGGCACCCCTCCCAGGCTGGCAACCGTCTTGGGGAGGGTCGTACCTGCCGTCCGTATCTTCAGGCCTTTCAGGTCATGGAGAGTGAGCACCGGCTTCTTCGTGGAGAAAATCTGGTAGTTGGTTGTGGTGTAGCCAAAGAGCACCTTAATGCCCAGCTTCTCATAGCGGTCATTAATCAGTCCACTCTTGACCATCTTGGCAAAAGCTTGGCTAGCGGCTACCAGTTGACTGTCTTCAAAAGCCTTCGGCAGGGCGACGACATCCTGGAGGGGGACCATCGGGGAGGCATACAGACAGTTCCCGATATGCACGGTGCCGTCGATGACCGACTTGGCAATATCCGGGCCTGCGGCCAGGGTGGCATTCCCGAACCACTGGGCCTTGAAGAGTCCCTTGGTTCGGGCATCCATTTCTTCGATCCACCACTTGATGCTCCCCAGGTAAATCGGATGAGTGGACGGATAAATATCTGCCACCCGGTAAGTTTTTGGTGGGGGTGGAGCGCTTGTCGCCGGCTGGACGGCAAAGAGTCCCTCCAGGAGTAGGGCCAAAAGAATTACCCAAAAAATTCTTTTCCGACTGCCCAAAGTCCATTCCTGCCCTTCCATATTCTCTCCTTTATGAATCAACTACTTCCGGCAAAGCCAGAAGCTTGGAAAAAGCGAACCGTTCTAAGCGGCTTATAAGATTTACTTCTCCCGTTTTGAAAGCATTTCGAACAGGCGAAAGACATTTCTACGCTGCATCCCCAAACCAGGGTGTACGGCCCTGCGGCATCGGTCTGCGGGATAAAGATCCTCGAACGAGATGACCTCGGCAGCTTCCTCTTTACTTTTGCCTTGCTGAATAGCGTTCCGCGTCATTTCGATACACTTCTCGATGAACTGACGGAATTTGGCAACTTCCATCCGGTCACAGGTTTCCCCGTGGCCGGGCACGACCACGTCGATCTCCATGGCTTCAATCTGCTTCAGGGACTCCACCCACTCCAGAGGAAAGCTGTGGGCCA
>Ga0315291_10004412_pt1 | contig 17933 bp, 17 predicted proteins | sample YL17G12_20_MG_FD_203070 | JGI IMG/M metagenome (GOLD analysis project Ga0315291, IMG submission 203070) | Sediment microbial communities from Yellowstone Lake, YNP, Wyoming, USA - YL17G12_20 | ecosystem: Environmental > Aquatic > Freshwater > Lake > Sediment | place: USA: Wyoming | collected...
GTCATTGCGTTATCCCGTGGGAGCCTCGTCCCCGAGGCGATTTGCGAGATAGTCGCCCGGAGGACCGGGCTCCCACGAGCTGTCCCTGCCCGCAGACGGCTGTCCCCGCGATAATGCAATGACCCTACGGCCGAGGGACGCCAGAACCCGTGGTTGCGATGAGCCCCCACGTCGCTGCGAGCGGCCCTGACGATCGGACCCGAAACGATGTCCCGCGCTCGTCGCAGATGCGCGTTCACCGTCTGCCTATCATCCTCCACAGTCGGCCTATGGAGCATCGGTGCCAGCAGCAGCCAGCCACTGTAGCGTCTCGCTCGTGCAGCAGGGCAGTCGGTCCGCCCTCCACTACAGAGGAGAATGGGGCGGCCGCACCAGCCCGAGCGTTAGCATCAATTGAAGCCAGCGATGACGTGCTTTCTCGGGGACCTCGTAACGCCAGAACAGAAGCTCTCTTTTCCAGTCGGGAATGTCGTGCCGACCGTTTCTTCTCCACAAGAGCTCGTTCTCCTGGCGTCTGATCTCGTTCAACGTGCTTGTCTTCGATTCCGAGTGGACCCTGAAGCAGGCAAGAAACGCCTTGATCCGGCCGAACGGCTTGCGCTGGGCAAGTCGCAGGTACATATCGTAGTCGAAGCAAAATCGAAGACTCGTATCGAAGCCACCAACTGCAAAGAAGGCCTCTCGTCGCCAGAAAGAGGCCGGCTGAGCAAACCCTAGGTCCCAGTACAGCAGCTTGCGGAGGTTCTGGGAGGTGCCCAGGTTGCACACCACGGGGCCGAAGCCCCTCGCGCGCAGCGGCTGCCCCTGCTCGTCAACCCGGATGCAGCCTCCGACGACTACCTCCACCTCCGGGCGCCTGGCGAAGTATTCGCCAACCCGCCGGAGCGCGCCTGGGAGCAGTGTGTCATCCGAGTTCACCCAAGCCAGGATGTCGCCCGTCGCGCGCTGGAACCCGCGCATGATGGCATCCGCCTGCCCGTTGTCCTTCTCACTGACCCAGTAGGCGAGACAATCGGCGTACTTGCGGATGATGTCCACCGAGCCGTCGGTGCTCCCCCCATCCATGACGATGTACTCGAGGTCGGGGTAGTCCTGGTCGAGCACCGAGCGAATGGTCTGCTCCAGAAAGGCGGCCTGGTTATGGCTCGGCGTAACGATGGAGATGCGGGGCAGATGCAACACTCCGCTTAGTTGTGTGAGTTCGGCTCTCACCCCTGCTCCTGATCCGGCATCAGCGAGAACAGGCCAAGCGCATAGAGGTCTGCGCTCCCCTCATACGCCAGGGCCTCTGATCTCTGCGCGGGCTGCCACATGCCCTCGGGAGACTTGATCCAGTAGGCTTCCTCGGTGGCCGCGTAGCCGGCGAGAAGCTTGGGCAACCGCGTCTCGCCGTAGATGCGATGCATCGGCCGGAAGACGGCGTCGCGGCCCACCGGCAACGTCAAGAGCAGCCTGCCAGATGGTTTCAGCCATGGTCTGATGCGATCCATCAGCGCGAGGTCGCCACCTTCGTCCTCACTCGAGGTAAAACGGCCCTCCAGCCCGACATGCTCGATGGTGGAGCAGAGCACCACGCGGTCGAAGTGAGACTCCAGGAAGTCGAGCTTCGTCGCGTCGCCTTTGACGAAGGTGAGGTGCGGGAGTCCGTACCCCAGTTCCAGCAGGTCAACTCCGGTGACCTCCAGGCCGCGGACAGCAGCGATGCCGGCCGTGGGGGCATGCCCGCAGCCGATCTCCAGCACTGTGGCTGGCGGAGCTGGCAGCTTGTCCAACACCCACTGCCACTCGATGCACCGGTCTCCTGCCAGAGGGTGTGGCGCATCGTCCGTCAGCCAGCCCCTGAGGCCGGAGAGGTCGTAGACCGCGCGGACTGCCTTTCTGACTATCCTTTTCACACTCATGCCGCGGCGCATCCACTTCCCGTCTCAGTGCCACAGAAGATCAGATCAACTCCCCGCGTCGAGCACGCTCTCACAACCTGGGCGACATCCTCGACCGGGGCCAGCCGCACCCTCCGACCTTCGCCTGTGACCGAGTGCGGCTGGTAGCCAAGGGAGAGCAGCACCTGCACGATCGCGTCCACAGAGGAGCCGCACTGGGCCGCGCTGGGCTCGTACAGCTCCACTGCTACCAGCGCCTTTGGGCTGGCACTCAGCAGGCCCGCGCCTCCTCGCAGCGCCGCCTCCTCCGCGCCCTCGACATCAAGCTTTATCAAGTCCACCGATGGCAGACCTTCCTGTCGGGCGAACGCATCCAGGGTGGTGGTCTCGACTTCGATCACCTGGGTCGCCCGGATGCCCTCCTTCGGCCTCCAGGCAGCCCCGAGCGAGTTGTAGGCGTCCGCTCCATCAGGGAAAACGTGGAACTGCGCGGTTCCATCCCGGTCCGCCAGCGCCTTGCTCACGATCGTCACGTTGGTGAGCTTGTTGAGGGTGATGTTCGCCTGTAGGCGCTCCGCCGTCTCCGGGCACGGCTCGAAGGCGTAGACGTGACCGGATGCGCCCACCTCCCGAGCGAACTGAACCGTATACACTCCGATGTTGGCTCCGATATCGAGGACCCGCATCCCCGGCCGCAGGTGGTGGATCAGGTAGGTCTGCATCGCGCTCTCGAACGAGCCCTCGTAGAGGTACCGGGCAAGCGCCGAGTTGGAGGTGACGCGCAATCTGGCGCGCCCACAGGTCAGCAGTAGCTCATGTGGATCTCGCTTCGCATGCAGCAGGTCCCACATGACGCGGCGAGCCCTTCGGCGGCATCCCGCCACGATCCTCATCTGGGCATTCCCTCCGGCTCGATGGCGACGACCTTGTGCGTCGGCGCGTTCGCCGGCCGCGATCGCAACAGGTAAGTGATAGCTAGGAGCGTCGCCAGCGCTGCCGCTGTGCCGCCGGCCGCCGCGCTCCACGGCCTGCCTGCCAGGGATTGCGCCCAGGCCGCGAGCGCGATCGCCAGGAGGGCGATGAGCGACAGCGCCGCGATCGGCGTGCCGCCTACTGTTCGCGGAAACGCTCTCCGCAGGTAGATCACGGCCAAGGCGAGCATGGCAACGTATCCGAGGGTGTGAGACATGACGTAGCCGACGCCGCCCATCGGGCCGACGGACACGAGGGCGAGCGGCAGGAACACCACCGCCCAGCAGGCGTTCACCAGCAGACCAATCCAGGCTCGCCCCGAGCTGAATATCACCTGCCCGATGGCGATGCCGATCCCGTTGATCATGAGTGTGGCCATCGCCCAGGTTAGGATCTGGGGACGGACCGAGAAATCGCGCCCGTAGACGCCCAGCGCCCACGGCGCGACGGCGGTGAGGATGACCGCGGCCGGGAAGAGGATCAGACAACCCAGAATCGTCACCTGGCGGACCAGGCCGGCCGCGTCCTCGCCGTCGTGCTCCTCCCCCAGGTGGGAGAGAATGGGAAGCACCGGCGCGAATGCCAGCGCAGGTACCATGTACACCATCGTCCTGATCTGCTGGGCGGCGTTGACGATCCCCAGTTCGCCGTAGCCGCCCGGCTGATGCACCAGGGCCGCGTTGGCCAGCCAGACGACAGGCCCCTGGACCGAACTCGAGAGGAACGCGGGCACGCTGAACTTCCACAACACCGGCCACTCGTGCCAGCACCCGCCAAAGACATAGGGCACCCGCGCCGCGGCGCACTCCCGCCGGATCGCCAGGCTGTTCAGCAGACAGTTCAGCGCCACCGACAGCACCAACCCCACGACTGCGCCGTTCAGCCCCCATGACCAGACCCCGACCACGACCAGGGGGAAGGAGAGCAGCCCGCTCCAGAGGTTGACGCGGGCGATGGTCTTGAACGCCTCGAAGCCTGAAAGGGCCCCGGTTTGTGCCCCGTTCACCGCCCCGAAGAACAGCATCCCCGCGGCTAGCGCCAGCGGCGCGCCGAGCTTGGGCGCCGCCAGCGACCGCTGAGCGAGCGCCGGGGCAAGCAGCACCAACGCCAGCGACATCACGGCGCCTGAGATGACGGCCACCGCCGAAGTCAGCGCCAGCAGCCGCCCCGCCTTCTCGGGGTCCTTGCTTCGGAACTCGGCCACGTACTTGGTCGCGGTCAGACCCAGCCCGAGTCCCGCGACGACGCCAAACATCCCCACCGTGCTCTGGATCATGCCCAGCTCGCCGAATCCGGTCTTGGTGAGCAGGCGCCCGCAGATCACAGAGGAGAGAAGTGTGAGGCCGCGGGAAAGCCCGGCGCCAAGGAAAGACCAGAGCGCAGCCCTCGCGAACCGCCCCTGCAAGGACGCGGGCAGACCGACCAGGGACTGGAGAGAGGTGAGCAGCTTGCGGAAGGAAGCGATCATCGGTGGGACTGCTGCCCCGCGGCCGGGGAAGGGTACCCTCGAATCATGCAGACGGCTCAACACCGGGCAACGGCACCCGCAAACACATGGATCCCATGGCAAACAACTCCACCTGCCCCAAAGGCCGCGCGACAGACCACCACCATCTTACCCATCACCCCCGGCCGTGTCAACCGGCGCCGCCAAGCCTCCTGCGGTCCGCCGTGGAGGTTGCGCAAGGGTGGAAGAGAATCGGGTAACAGGACCGCGGGCGGCTCTACTGGACCGCGCGACGGAGGGATCCAATGGGTTTCTGGCAGGACAGATCGGTGGTAGTGACCGGCGGGGCCGGATTCCTGGGGCGGCACGTGGTCGCGCTGCTTCGCCAACGCGGGTGCGGCCGCATCGTGGTGCCGCTGATCGAGGAGTACGACCTGCGGAGGCGCGAGGACATCGTCAGGTTGCTCGAATCGAGCAGGCCCGATGTCATCATCCACCTGGCAGCCAGCGTCGGCGGGATCGGCGCCAACCGTGAGCATCCCGGCAGTTTCTTCTACGACAATCTGGTGATGGGCGTCGAGCTGATGGACCAGGCTCGCCGGCACGACGTCGGCAAGTTCGTGGCTATCGGCACGGTCTGCGCCTACCCGAAGTACACGCCGGTGCCGTTCAGAGAGGATGACCTCTGGAACGGCTACCCGGAGGAAACCAACGCGCCCTACGGTCTGGCCAAGAAGATGCTGCTGGTGCAAGCCCAGGCCTACCGGCAGGAGTACGGGTTCGACGCCATCTACCTGATCCCGGTTAACCTCTATGGCCCGTGGGACAACTTCAACCCCGCCTCCTCTCATGTGATCCCCGCGCTCATACTGAAGTGCCAGGCCGCCCTCGAATCAGGCGCCGACCAGATTGAGGTGTGGGGAACCGGGAGCGCGTCACGGGAGTTCCTCTATGTGGAGGATGCTGCACAGGGGATCGTCACGGCGACGGAGCTCTACAACGATCCCGACCCCGTTAACCTGGGGACGGGGCGTGAGATCACGATCCACGATCTCGTCGGCCTCATCGCCCGACTGACGGGGTTCGGTGGCGAGATTCGGTGGGACACGACGAAGCCAGACGGCCAGCCTCGCCGCTGCCTGGACACCTCGCGGGCGCGGGAGCGGTTCGGGTTCGTGGCGGGGACGAGTTTCGAAACCGGGCTGCGGCAGACCATCGAGTGGTTCAGGGAGTATCGCCCCGACCGGAGCGGGTGGCGGATTCCGCCACCGAGCTAGCCGCGGCGTTCGCTCTTCGCCACGCGTGAGGCGGCCAGCTCCTGGCAGGCGAGGTGAAGGTCATCCCGGACCATGATCCCGACCAGCTCGTCGAAAGTCACGGTCGGCTTCCATCCGAGCTTCTCTCGCGCCTTGGTCGCGTCGCCCTGGAGCACGTCCACCTCGGTCGGCCGGAAGTAGCGCGGGTCAATCACCCGTGTCGCGCGGTCAGAGCCTCTGAAAGTCACCCCAGCCCCTGCATCCGAAGCCGGATGGTGCCACTCCATTGGCCATCGCCCTGTCATCGAATCGGTCCGCATGCCTTCCGGGCAGCGCCGATGAGTTATTGGACATCGCACGGCAAGTCAACTCGGAAGCAAGTACCCTTGCCTACCGCACTCTCCACAGACAGCTCGCCCCCAAACGCCTCCACGATCGCCTTCACGATAGACAGCCCCAGCCCTGTTCCCTCCTTGCCCGTTTCCCGCGCGCTCGCCGCCCGGTAGAACTCCCCGAAGATCTCCTCTCGCTCGTCCTCCGGTATGCCGATCCCCGTGTCCGACACCGCCAGCTCAGCTCTATTCGCTCGAAGCTCCACCGCAATCCGCACATCTCCCCCATCCGGCGTGTACTTTACCGCGTTCGAGACCAGATTCTCGACTAGCTCCTTCAGTGAGCCCGGGTCCCCCATCACCTCCACCGGGAACTCCGGGCACTCCGTCAGCAGCGATATTGAGGCCGAGGCAGCCTGGCGCCGAAATTCCTGCGCCACCTCCTGCACCACTGTCACCAGGTCCACCTTCTCCCGCTGCGCCAGCGGCGGCGCCTCCCGCGTCCGCGATAGCACCAGCAGGTCCCGCGCCAGCGCCAGCATCTCCCGGATCCGCACCCGCGCGCGTTCCAGAATCTCCAGCGCTCGCTCCGGAAGCTGACCTGTCCGCCCCTCCGCCACCACCGCCAGCATTCGTTCAACCGTAGCAAGCGGAGACCGGATGTGATGCGCCACCCGGTGCAGGTAGTCCGACCTCACTCCCTCCAGATATCGCAGCGCCTCGTAGGCCTGGGTCAGGTCCTCCGTGTGCTTCCGCAGCGCCTCCGACAGCCGGACGATCTCGCCCTCCCTCCGCCGCAGCCGCGAGGTGATGGAGGTCGCCATGAAGGCCGTGAAGTACAGCATCGTGCCAATCGCAAAAAGCACGCCGAACATGTAGACGCGGCTTTGGAAGAACTCCGCCGGGATGAACCCGCCCAGGTGATAGTGCCGCAGCACCCCCGCTGCCTCCAGCGAGGTCATCGCCGTCAGCAGGGCAATGGCCAGCGTCACCTGCAGATAAGTTGCGGCGCGCGACAGCAGTATGCTGGCGATCACGATATGAAACACGTAGTAGCAGAGAAACGGGTTCTCGATCCCGCCCGAGAAGTGGATCAGTGCCGTCAGCGCGAGCAGGTCCAGGGCGATCTGGAGGTTTGCAAAGTAGCTCACCCCCGCCCCCGTCGCGGCGGCCGCAACCCACCTGCCAATCCCCCAGAAGACCAGGTTGTCCGCGGCCAGCGCGCCGACCACCAGCAGCAGCGGCCCCGTGTGAAGCTCGACCCCGAGCAGCCGCTGCGCCACCCAGATGGTGACCAGCACGCCCGCTATCGCCGCCCACCGCAGCCGAATGAGCCACGAGATCCGGTCCCGCAGCTCCTCGAGATCCACCTTGTGAGGGCCCGCTTCCACAGGAGGGAGCGCCGATGGCTCTCTTTCTTCCCCTGCCCCAGGGCTAAGCCCCACCTTGCGCCGCCGCGCTGCCTGCCTCCAACACCTCCTTGACCTTGCTCAGCAACTGCTCCGACGATGCCGGCTTGTCCAGGAAGCCCTGCACCGGAAGATACTCCCCCGGCTCATACACTGGGTCGCTCTGGTCCGGGTACAACTTCACCCACGTCTTCTCGTGGATCGCTGTCAGCACGACGATGGGAATGCTGCGGACCCGCTCCTCCTCTTCCTTCCGCAGGCTCCACACGAAATGGAACCCCTCCGTGCCCGACGGCATCATGATGTCGAGCAGGATCACGTCCGGTCGCTCGCTACGAGCCTTCTGCAGCCCCTCCCCCGCGCTCTCGGCCCGGCTCACCGAGTAGCCCTCGCCCTCCAACACGATCTGCACCGCCTCGGCCGCATCCCGGTCGTCCTCCACCACTAACACCTTCTTGCCAGCACCTTCCGCCACCATCTTCCTCCTTCTCTTGGGGTTCGCCCCGGCTCATCGGATTCCCTCAAGTGGCACGTGCAAGCTGGCGCCCTGTTCCATGCTACCAATACCCCGGAACCAGGCCCTCCCTTTGCGCGGAACTACGACACGGCCTCCGCCCGCTCCGCCGCGGCCGCGACAAACTCCTCCGGCAGCTTCCCCGACTCTAAGAACCCCAGGAACTCCTGGCGCGAGTACACCGGCGCAACCTTCTTCGGCGCAAGCCCCAGCGCCACCGCCACGCCGTACAGAATCGCCTCCGGCCGGGGCGGACACCCCGGAATGTAGAAGTCCACCGGCAGCACCTTCTCCGCTCCGCCGATCACGTTATAGGTATCATACCAGATGCCCCCGCCCGCCGCGCACGACCCGATCGCAAACACCAGCTTCGGCGCCGGCACGGCCTCCCACAGCCGCCTCACCGCTGGCGCAACCTGGCGTGTCACGGGCCCGGAGACCAGCAGCACATCGGCGTGCCGCGGGGACCCGACCAGCCGGATGCCAAACCGCTCCGCATCATAGTAGGGCGTCAGCACGTTGATCACCTCTATGTCGCACCCGTTGCACGCCCCCGTGTTCACATGATACACCCATAACGCCCGGGTGAACGCCTTCTTCGCCAGCGCCTTCAGCACGCTCTCACCTCCCGACTCCTTACCGACCAAACAGCCCCGCGATGCTCAGCGTCGCCTGATTCAGCAGCGGATAGGCCACCTGCGGGTAAACCCCCAGCAGCACGCACACCGCCGCCAGCGCTACCATCGCCACCCACAGCGAGGTCGGCGCCTCCCGCACCGTCTCCAGCGAAACGTCGGCCGACTTCGGATTACCCCAGAACACGGCCTGGCCCGCTCTGATCACGACGACCAGCGTCAGGAGACTCGTGAAGATGGCCACCCCCACCGCCGCCCACATACCCGCCTGCGCCCCCGCCAGGAAGATCGTCAGCTTGCTCATGAATCCGGAGAACGGCGGCAGCCCCGCGATGGCGAACGCGCCCACGAAGAAGCACGCCGCAGTCACAGGCATTCGCCTCCCCAGTCCACCCAACTGCGACATGGACCGCAGCGAGGTCGCATAGATCACCGCTCCGACCGAGAGGAACAGCAGCGCCTTCGCCACCGCATGATTGAGCAGATGGAACAATCCGCCGTACACCCCCAGGTACGTCCCAAAGCCGATCCCCATCATCACATACCCCATCTGGCTCACTGATGAGTACGCCAGCAGCCGTTTCAGGTCGTCCTGCGCCAGCGCCATCACCCCGCCCAGGAGCATCGTGAAACCGCCCAGCACGACGACGAACATCGTCAGCGGGGGATACGAGGGGTAGAAGATGGTCACCGTCCGCGCCAGCGCGTAGGCCGCCATCTTGATCATCACCCCGGACAGCAGCGCCGACACCGGCGACGGCGCCTCCGCATGTGCATCCGGCAGCCATGGATGGAACGGCGCGATCCCCGCCTTCGTCCCGAACCCGACGATGAAGAACGCCACCACGAAGATGGCCACCGAGCGTGGAATTAGACCCGCCACCCCGCGAAGCTCCGAGATCAACATCGCGTTGACCCCTGGCAGGTAGACCGTGGCCGAGGCATACAGCAGCACCGCTGCGAACAGCGCGAACGTGATCCCCACCGTCAGCAGCATCAGGTACTTGTAGCCGGCCTCCAGCGCGCGCCGATCCCAGTAGAACGCCACCAGCAGCCCCGATGCAATCGTCGTCGCCTCCACCGCCACATAAAGCATGATGATGTTGTTGGTGACACACCCCCACAGCATCGTCGCGAGAAACAGCAGGTAAAGCCCGTAGAACCCCGGCAAGCGCCGGTCCGTCACATCTTCGCCCTGCTGGTCGCGCAGCCGGCGATGCCGCATGTACCGGATGGCGAACAAGGTCACCGGCAGCGCCACGCCGCTGATAAGCAGCACCAGCAGCGCCGAGAGCGAATCCACTCTCAGCTCCAGCCCCCACCCCGTCAGGATCTTCCCGCCCAGCACGCGCGGCAGCATCGCCGCCGCGCAGGCGAGGGCCCCCGCCGCCCCCAGCAGCGCAAGCGCCTCCGCCCACACCCGCCGCGCCCGGCCCATCAGCCAGGCAAGCAGCCCCGCCGCCGCCGGAATCAGAAAGATCAGCTCCGTCAGGTTCGATGGCGCCAAAGTCTGCATGCCCACCACCCTTCCTCTCTCAGTCCCCGCCTACCAGTGCAGCTCGGCGAGTTCATAGGTGTCCGTCGTCCCCACCTTCTCGCGGATCCCCGCAATGACATACAGCAGCAGGTAGACCGTCACCACCACCTCCGTCGCAATCCCGATCAGCGCGGTCTCGCGCATGTTCGGCGCAAGGCTTACCAGGCTCAGGTGAACCGCGTTCTCCAGGAGGCACAGCCCGATCACGGTCTTGATCGCGTCCCGCCGCGACAGGATCGCGTAGAGCCCCAGCACGAAGACCGTCAGCCCAACCGCCAGATTCGTCCTGAACACTCCCGCCACCGACTCCGGCGTCGGTGCGAGCACGTGCACGTAGCTATGTGTCAGCTTGTAGAACGAAACCAGCAGCACCGACGCGACCGCCACCGACAGCCCGAAGCCTATCGTCGCCGGCACCTCTTGCTCGCCCGTCTTCGCCACGTACCGAAGGATGAACCACGGCGTCAAGATCGCCTTCGTGATGAGAGCCACCAGCGCCCATACATAGAGCGCCGAGTTGCCGACCGCAAAGGCCAGGATCAGCCCGCAGATCAGCAGCGCCTGCAGCGCATATGCCGCCGCCGCCCGCCGCAGATTGTGTGACTCCACCGCCGCCACCGATGTGATGATCATCAGCATGCTGAGCGTTTCTATCAGCCGCGCGTTGTACGGCACGGTCGCCTTCCTTTCCCGGTCGCCGCGCGCTTGCTAGCTCGCCCGCCCGCCCGGCTCCTCGGACGCCTGCTGGAATCCCGTCACCATCAGCTTATCCAGCGCGGTGGAAGTCTCGAAACACCGGCCGCAGCGCTGGCACGATCCCATATACACATCCACGGTCACGTGCAGGTCATGCGTGTCGTTGGTCGCGCACTCGTATTCCTCCGTGACCGTGATCGCCTTCTCCGTACACACCTCCGCGCAGCGGGCGCAATAGGTGCATCGCTCCAGAAAGAACTCCAGCCGCCTGATCTCCTGCGACGGATCGCTTACCCTGATCGCCCTCGGCGTACACGCGTTCGCGCATCCTCCACAGCCTATGCACTTCTCCGCGTCCACCGACACCTTTCCCCTGAACCCCGGCGCCGGCGAATGCGGCGCGAACGGGTAGGGCAGCGTCACCCTTCCCGCTCGCAGGCAGATGATTGCTTCCTTTAGCTTGCTGACTATCATCCTCCGCTCCCCGCGTCATGCTCCGATAGAGGCAAACACCAGGCCCGCAATGGCAACGAACACAACCACACGGGCGAAGTACGACATGGACTGGTCAATCCGCAGCCTCGGGTTCACCGCATTGATGAACCCCACCACTAGCACCAGGATCCCCACGCCAACCAGGTTCAGCGCAAGGTCGGCTATCCACAGGCCGAACCGCGGCAGCGGCGCGAACACCTGCACCAGCACCGATCCATAGATGATCAGCTTCGCATACGACGCCAGCTTGAACAGCGCCAGGCCTGGCCCCGACCGCTCGATGTACGGTCCCTCCATTATCTCCTGCTCGGCCTCTGATATATCGAACGGCAGCTTGCCGACCAGCGCCTGCAGTGCTAGCAAGAAAGCGATACCTGCCACCACCATGGACACGCTCGGCCCGCTCGCCTCGTACCCGGCGATCATCCCCGGAAACGTCAGCGCCCCCGCCTTCACCGCCGCCGTCACCAGCGCGATCGCCGCCACCGGCTCCACGCTCAACATCATCATCATCTCGCGGGAGGCCCCCACGTACGCATACGGGTTCCCCGACGCGAACGCGCCCAGCATAACCGCCACCCCTGCCAGCCCCATGAAGTACAGGAACACAATCGCATCTCCCGCAAACGCCAGCGGCGGGGGCGGCCCCATGGGCGTCAGCAGCGCCGCCATCAGCACCGCTCCAAGGCAAAGCGCCGGCGCCGCCCGCCACAGGAAGCCCCCCTCCGGCACCAGGTCTTCTTTGCCCAGCAGCTTCAGCAGGTCCAGGTACGGCTGGATCAACGGCGGGCCCTTGCGCGAATGCACGATCGCCCGGATTCGCCGCGTCACTCCCTCCGCCAGCGGCGCCAGGCCCGCCACCAGCGCCAGGTTCAGTATCGCAAGCCCGAACGTCTGCACCATCGGCCAGTCCTTTCCTCAGCCGGCGCGGCGCCCGGCTGACAGCCCCTCCGACCGCTCACGCGACAGACGCGCAAGCTCGTCCTTCGTCAGCACCGCCTGCCGGCCCGTCCGAACGTCCACCGTCTCCACCCGGTCCGTGCACGAGAAACAGGGGTCCATGCTTCCGAGCGTGATCGGCACGTCGGCGATCGTCTCATCCCGGATCATCACCGGCAGCGCCTGCAGGTTCTGATAGGTCGGCGCCCGCACCCGCCACCGATCCGGCCGGTTTCCCTCCCCCGTGATCAGGTAGTGGATCGCCTCCCCTCTCGGCGCCTCCACCGTGCAGATCCCCTGTCGGCCCGCCGGAATCTCCTCCGCAAACTCGAGCATGAGCGGCCCCTCCGGCATCTGCTTGAGCCCCTCCCGCACCAGCCGGATGGACTCGAAGACCTCCTCCACGCGGACGAGCACCCGGGCCCAGTTGTCACACCCGTCATGGGTAATGACCCTCGTTTCCAGCTCGTCGTAGGCGGCATAGGGGTGGTTGACCCGGCAGTCAATGTCAACGTTCGAGCCCCGCGCCGTCGGCCCCACCACGCACAGCCGCCTCGCCTCCTCCTCCGACAGCCGCCCCACACCCTGAAGTCTCAAGAGCAGCGTCGTATCTCCCTGGATCGCGCCGGCCACCGCCTTCGACTCCGCCTCGATCTTCGCCAGCACCTCCAGGATCTTCGGGTGAAGCTCCGACGGCACGTCCCAGCGCACCCCGCCGACCAGGTTCATCCCATACGTCTTCCGGTTCCCCGTGATCTGCTCGCACAGCCACATGATCGGCTCGCGGATGCGCCACGCCTGCATCAGCACCGTGTCGAACCCCAGGATATGGCCCGCGATCCCGAGCCACAGCAGATGCGAGTGAATCCGCTCGATCTCCAGCATGATGGACCGGATGTACCTGGCCCGCCGCGGCGCCCTCACCCCCGCCGCCTGCTCCGCCGCCTCACAGTAACAGCTCGAGTGGATGAACCCGCAGATCCCGCAGATCCGCTCCGCCACGAACGGGATCTGGTTGTAGGTCAGCACCGAGTCCCCGAGCTTCTCGATCCCGCGATGGTTGTAGAAGCCGCGGTAGTCGCAGTCCACCACGCGCTCCCCGTCAACGAAAAGCCGCAACTGCTCGGGCTCCTCCAGCACCGGGTAGAACGGTCCCACAACCACCGTCGAGGTCCCCTCCGGCGCCTTCTTGAAAGGCATTTCGACCCCCTCCACCGGCTCCGGCTTCGCGTCGTACGCGAAGTCCTTCCGCAGCGGGTACACCCCCTCGGGCCAGTCGTCCGACACCACCAGCCGGCGCGGGTCGGGGTGCCCCTTCGCGCGAATCCCGAGCATGTCCTGGTACTCCCGCTCCGCCCAGCCCGCCGCCGGCACCCAGGGCGTGATCGCCTCCACCTCCGCGCCGTTCTCCGGCACGTCCGCTCGCACGCAGATGAACTGCTTGTCCTTGTCCCGGGAGAAAATGTGGGTGACGCTCAGGCACCCCTCGCTTGCCCGCCGGTCTACCCCCGCCGAGATGATGAACCGCGCCCCCAACCCCTCTTGCAGGTGCCGGCAGATTCCGACAACCGCCTCCTTCTTCACCGTCAGATACACAACCCCCGGCGCCGGCTCCTCGCTCAACAGCACCCCGCCGTCGAGCCTCTCTCGCAGTTGCGCGATCACGTTCTGAGTCGTCACTCTTTCCGCCTCCAGTCTCAGCCTAGCGCATCAACGCGAACAGCAGCGCCAGCACCAGGACCATCCCGATCACCTGCCATGCCAGGTACCATTGCGGCACCCCGACGTGCGAGCGTGACACCCGCGCCGCCAGCCGCCCGCCCGCGCGCACGAGCGGGCCGTAGAGCCAGGCATCGAAGTCGAATATCCTCGTAAGCGCGACCGGGTATGCAGTCTTGGGCGTCCCGGTTTTGATGTACACCCTCTCGAACGCGCGCCGGAACGGTTCGTACAAACCATGCGCGTGGAAGTGCCCCGTCGCCGGCGATACCTCGACGCCGCAGTGCCACACCGGCACGACTCTCGACGGCGCCTGCGCCAGCCGCCCCAGTCCGTAGGCCAGCCCTACGCAGATCACCAGCGCGATGGACGACACCACCGGGTTCCACACCCCGGCCACTGTTCCGTCAGGCGCAAAGCTCAGCCCGAGCGCCGACGTCCCCAGTGCGCTCGGCAGCCCCACCCCTGACAGCTCCGCGCCAAGCGACCCGATCGCCTTCCCGATCACCGTCAGCGGCCCCATCGGAAACAGGCCGAAAGCAAGGCAGCACGCCCCCAGCACCACCTGCGGCGCCTGCATCGTGAGCGGCACTTCCTGCCGCCCCTCCGACACCGAGGCCGCATGTTCCGACCGCTGCCCCAGGAACGCCGCCCCCAGGTACTTCAGAAATGATGCCAGCGTTACCAGCGAGATGAACATCGCCGTCAGCCCCAGCAGCAGAAACAGCGGGAACCCGATCCCGCCGATGACCGACACCTGGTAGATGAGCCACTTGCTCGAGAAGCCGTTGAAGGGAGGAACGCCCGCGATGGAGAGCGCGCCGATGCTGGCGGCCAGCGCCGTCGCCGGCAGAACCTTCGCCATTCCGCCCATGGCGTCGAGGCTGAGAGTCCGGGCGCGCAGTTGCAGCGAGCCGGCCGTGAAGAAGAGCAGAGACTTATAGATCACGTGATTCAGCAGGTGGAAGACTCCGGCCAGGAGCGCCACCAAGGCGAGCTTCGGGTTGGTGGGCAGAAAGTAGACGCCCATTCCGATGCCCAGGAACATGTACCCCATCTGGCCGATGACGTGGAAGGACATGAGCCGCTTCACATTGTCCTGCGACAGCGCGGTGATCGTCCCCACGAAGATCGAGCCCGTCCCCAGCACCGCAATCACCACACCCCACACCGCCGACGCCGGCGATACCGGCAGCAGCTCCACGAAGACCCGCAGCAGCCCGTAGATCCCGAGCTTGGTCATCGTGCCCGCAAACGCCGCCGTCGCCCCCGTCGGAGCCGCCGGGTAAGCGTCTGGCAGCCAATCGCCGAATGGCAGGATCCCCGCCTTCGTTGCAAAGCCGACCAGCCACAGCGCCAGCACCGCGTACAGCGCCACCGGCCGCGCCGCGCCCAGCTTCCCCAGCGCCTCCGCGCTCGCCGCAAAGCTGAAGCTGTGCGGCTCCGCCGTGTGCCACAGCACCACCGCGCCGATCAACATGAGCAGCGTCGCGACATGCGTGGTCACCACGTACTTGAGGCCTGCCCGCAGGCTGACCGGGTTCTCCTTCTCGTACACCACAAGGAAGTAGGAGCAGACCGTCATCAGCTCCCAGAACACCAGGAAGAAGAACCAGTCGCGCACCACCACCACGCCCATCACGCCCGCGAAGAAGATGAGCAGAATCGGGTAATACCGCGCCGGATGCTCTTCCCCGTAGACGCGAAGATGGCCGGTCGAGTAGAGCGTGCTCAGGAACGCCATCACCGCGATCACCAGCAGGAAGAGAGCGCTCAGCGGGTCAACCGCCGGCGCCAGCTCCGCGCCCAGGCCCTCCACTCGCGCCAGGACCGGTCCAGAGAGTCCGGCCCCCGCGCTGCCCAGCCGCACGGCCGCTCCCCACAGAATCAGCGCCGCCGCCACCGCCACGAACACCACCGCCAGCAGCGCGGACGCCCGCCGGCTCCGCGCCGTCACCGCCGTCACGGCCGCCCCGATCACCAGCACCGCCAGCGCGTAGATGATGGCCTGTATCGGCGTCATAGCCTGATCCTTCCCTCCCTAGAAACCGCCGCCCGGTGCTAGCAATCGCACCAGCGGCAGCCCGACATACGGCGCCGCGAAGCAAAGCACCATCCCCGCGACCAGGGTGAAGCTCATCGCCCACGGCGGGTCCCCCGCCGCCGCGGCAACCTGTGACGGCTGCCCCAGGAACACCCGCTGCGCCACCCACATCAGCCAGCCGAACGAGATGGCGCTCTCGGCCGCCAGCAGGATCACCAGCGGCAGCCCGGCCGGTGTCTCCAGCGCCCCCGCGAAGATGAAGAACTTCGACCAGAAGCACGCCAGCGGCGGCACCCCCGTCACCGCCAGCGCGCCGATGATGAAGGTCACCGCCTCCAGCGGCATTCTCCGCGCCAGACCCGAGAGCTCGCTTATCCGCCTGGTCCCCGCCCCATAGGCGACAGCCCCCACGCAAAGAAACAGCGTCCCCTTCGCCGCCCCGTGGCAGAGAATGTGCAGCACGGCTCCCTGATACCCGATCCGCGAGCCGAACACGCCCAGCGAGATACCGATCAGCACATAGCCCAAATGCACGATGGTCGAGTAGGCAAGCAGCCGCTTCAGATCATCCTGCCGCAGATACCCCAGCACTCCCATGAACATCGTCAGCACCGCCATCACCGCCATCAGCACGCCCATCTCCACCGGCACCTGCCACCCCGACACGACCAATCGCGCGATCAGGTACACGCCCGCCTTCACCATCGCCGCCGCGTGTAGATAGGCGCTCACCGGAGTGGGCGCTTCCATGGCGTCCGGCAGCCAGGTGTGGAAAGGTATCTGCGCCGACTTCGCCCACGCCGCAACCAGCAGCAACACGAACACGGCCGTCTTCAGCCCACCCCCAAGCCGGCCCACCGCCGCAAACTCGAACGACCCCGCCGAGGCGAACAGAATGAGCAGCGCCACCAGAAAGCCAAACCCCCCGATATGCGTCATGATCAGCGCCTTGAACCCCGCCCGTTGCGCCGCCGGCTCCTGCGTGTGCGAGATGAGCGCCCACGAGCACAGCGTCGTCATCTCCCAGAAGATGAAGAGCTGCAGCAGGTTGGGCGACATCGCCACCCCCACCATCGAGGCCAGAAACAGCAGCAGCCAGAAGTAATACCGTGGCTGCCCCTCCCGGTATGGGTGCTCCGCGTTCCGCTCGCTCAGGTACTCCGTCGAGTAAAGCACTACCAGAAACCCGATCACTGTGATCACCAGCAGCATGATCGAACTGAGCGGGTCAATCATCACCCCGAAGACGCCGATCCCCTCAGCCCCAGGCAGCCACGGCAGCCCGGCCAGCAGGTGCGTCTGCGCCCCCGGATAAGCGAGAATGACCACCTCCACGCCAATCGCGGCGGCCGCCAGCGAGCACACGGCCGCGATCGCAGCCGAGGCCCGCGGCCGCGCCACACCCGCCAGGATCGCCCCGATCACCGGGATGATGAGCAGCGCCAACATGAGCAGTACCGTGGCAAGCATCTATGGGCTAGCTCCCTTCCTCAACTCCCGTCGGGCACTCTCCCGCGGCCTCACACACCCGCCCCACCCGGCCGGCCGCGAACCGGACCACCAGGAAGTCCGCCACCGCCGTAACCCCCTCCCTCACCGCCTCCGACATGCGCGCGCCAAATGCCACCGATCCCGGCTGGATGCCGATCAGGACCACCTCCGCGCCGCTTTCCTCCCGCGCGTATCTCATCAGAACCCCCAGCGGCGTGTCGTGTGTCGTGCCCGCCCTTTCCGGCAAGTCCTTCTCCTCAAACACCGCCAAGTCGCCGGTCGCCCCGCCGAAGTCAACCGCATCCACCAGCAGGATCGTTCCCGGCTCCCCCGCCGTCGCCTCCCCCAGGTGTCGCTCCGGCGCTTCCCCGGCATCGATGCAGCGGCCCTCCAGCCGACCGGCCACCCGATCAACCACACACGGGCCCGCCGCGTCATCCCCGCGCCAGCGGTTGCCGATCCCCAGCACGACGACCGGCCTCCGCAGTCGCTTTCCCAGGATCTCCGCGCCGCGCGACATGCGCCTACCCCGGCTCCATCATCATCTTTATCTCCCGATAGCTGAAC
>Ga0315291_10004413_pt1 | contig 17930 bp, 8 predicted proteins | sample YL17G12_20_MG_FD_203070 | JGI IMG/M metagenome (GOLD analysis project Ga0315291, IMG submission 203070) | Sediment microbial communities from Yellowstone Lake, YNP, Wyoming, USA - YL17G12_20 | ecosystem: Environmental > Aquatic > Freshwater > Lake > Sediment | place: USA: Wyoming | collected...
TACGCTTCATGCTCCCCTAGGATAAGTAGCGAGCAATGCGTTCCGAACAAAACGTAGAGGCGAATCATGATTCGCCTCATAGTGGAGTGAGGACACCGAAATATAATTCTGCCTGCAGAATTTATTGAGGTGAGCATTGCCCTACTGCGGGTTTTTTCCGCCCGCTTTTTTCCCCGCTGAAAAAAGCGGGCAACAGTGCAATGTGCAACACCAAAAAACATGAGACAGCAATACAGTTAAGCCATCAAGGCGGCGTTAGCCGTTCTGAAACAATAAATTAATAATTGGGATATCCCATATAATGATTATTGTAAAAATTTAAATTATAATTTTAATTGGAACATCCCTTGACATTCTGCTAATTACTTAATATAATCACTAACCATTTATCCCTTTACTGATTCATTTCTTAGATTAAGATATTATCAGTCACTAATTTTCGCCCATGAAATTATTCAGGAAAGCCCTCCTGATGATCATGGTCCTGTCAGCGGTTGTTTTTGCAGGCGCCGGCATTACTGAAAAAGCATCAGGCGCTGTTTTTCCGGATATTCCGGTAGACAGTCTCTTTTATCCGCATATCGAAAGGCTTTTTCAGGAGCATTTCGTCTCAGGGGATACCAGGACAGGCACTTTCCGCCCCAATGACACCATAAACCGCGCGGAGTTCGCGAAGATCACGGCGTACACAAGGCTGGCTGAGGAATACGGTGTACAGGATAACTGGGATAAGAAAGATAATCTGGCTATGGCTTTTGAGATATTCGGCCTTTTAAAGCCTTATTTCGGATGCGGGCAGGGAGCCTGCGAAAGCATCGGCGGAGCGCCTTTCACGGATGTGAGGGAATCAGACCCGAAGTGCATGGATGACATCGGGAATCCGGATGCCTGCGAGCCGTGGTTCAGCAGGTATGTGTACTACGCGGTAAGCAGAGGATATATAAAAGGATATGCGGATCCGGACGGGACGCGTTCCTGCAGGCCCACGGAGAACATACTGCGCATACATGCCCTGAAGATGATTATTGCGGATAACGGCAATATCCTTCCCGAAAGGGATCCCAGATACCAGAGGTTACTGAAACAGGCTGTATCCTTAAAATCATATACCCCCAAATGCCTTAAGGGTGCGGAGAATTATATCAAAGACCTGAACGGAGGCAACACGGCGGACGCGGAGAAACTCCTGAAGTACGCGCTTCTTGCGGACAGGCTGGATCTTTTCGGGAACAGGTGTGAGGTGTTCGGAAGCTTCAGGACGCCTGCGGAGAGGGCGCACTTTTTGCAAAGGCCCCTCACGCGCGGTGAGACTCCGAGGTATTTCGCCATAACGACTGCTTACAGTCCTGTGCGTCCGGATACTGCGGATACGACAATAAATACAGCAGCTGAGAACAGCAATTCACCTGCCGGTGTGCCTTCATACAAAATGCCTGTGTACGAAAAGACCCCTCTGTATAACAGGCAGGGCGGTGATGAATCAGTGTGGGGTGATAATGGCGATACCGGAGCACCCGCTCCTGAACAGCCTCCTGTGCAGAAAACCATTACTCCTCCGGTATCAAAAATGCCTGTTTATAATCCTGATGCGCCTTATACAGCCACCGCTGATCCGTCAGCAGGTTTAATCAAGCCAAAGCCTAAGGCTGTGGCAGTTACATCAAATCCGAAAAAAGGACTGCCGGATATTGTGGTCACATCAAATGAGGTAATACCCCTTACCGATGAATACGGGGAACCCTGCGGGACCATTCCCGCGGGCACAGAGTTTAGCCTTCTTATAGCAAGGAAGGGCGAGGACGGGGAATTTTACCAGTACACGGATTATGACCTGGACAGGAACTGCCGCTTCCCCTGCGATAAGCTTATGACCCCTCTATGCAGGGAGGCTGTGGCGGAGGATAATGCTGAAAACCCGTTTAAGGGGAATGCTGTTGTGGGAACGGAGATTGTGGCTGCCACAGATATAAGCACTTATTTTAAATTGATTAAAATGCCTGTGCCGGATGTATACAATGTGTACAAGGATACGATTAAGCAGGTTAAGGATATAAAAGAAAACCCGGGAAAATATATAAAAATAGTTGAGGAAAAAGCCCAGGCTGCCAGTATGGCGGATGGCAGTTACGAGATCGTTGGTATCTCACCTGCCTGGATACAGGCGGAAAGACCGAATTCACAGACTTTCGTAGTACGTGTAAAGAACACCGGCGGAAAGGAATGGAAACAGGATGGCACCTTTCTTACAATAGATACCGTATGGCTGGCGGCCAGGAACATGGAACGCAGGGAAAGAGGATTTTCCCGGAATGAAGACATACCGAGTTTAAGACTTAAAGATTCACGATACAGATTTACCGAAAAAAATGTTCAGCCTGACGATCAAGCGACATTTGCCATTTCTGTTCCGCCGAACCAGCCCGCCCGCGCGCAGATAAGGCTGATGTTAAACGGTAAATCCGCTTCCAATATCGACGCGGTATATCTGACAGCGGTGAAGGAGGAAAAAAGAGGTTTCAGGACAAGCGCGGGGAGCGTCTGGTTTCAGAAGTTACCGGTATTGAATATGGGGAAGGTGAAAAATAAAAGAGGTGAATTAGAGGATAGGTCTCTTGCACCATATTGGTCTAACATCACAACCCCTGATACTCCTGTTACAGTCCTCGGTCATGCTGTCATCGGCGAATACGCGGATACTTTCAAGACTTATATGTGGTATCCGGCGGAATATAATGGTGACCGCGGGTTTGTGGTTGCAAGTTCGGTGCATGCTGAACAGATAAATAATCGAAATCTTTTTATTTTTAAAACAAATGAGGGAACTCTATGGGGGAGAGAAAAATATACTTGTGGTACAGCTTTATGTAACAGGGTAATGGTGCGTCTTCCCGGAATAGCAGGCACAGACAAAGTAAGGGGAATTACAATCCACTTTCCCATTGCGAATAGCGAAGCGAAAAACATATTAAGCGGAAATAAAGATACTCCTGTTGGATTTCAGTATGCAGTGGGAAAGGATGGTGAGGTCGCGCAAATGTATCCTGATTATTTATGGAATTATCATGCGGCAAATGATGCTATCAGCGAAGTTTCTGTTTCAATTGAAGTAAATAACTGGGGAGTCGCAATGGATTACGGGAAAAAAGAAAATAATATAATTACCTATCGTAATTATGGTGATACTGTCGATATACCAAATAGTGAAATTGTGAACGCAAGATACAGCGAAACATATTCCGGTATTTCCGGTGTAACAAAAAAACCGGAAGAAATGACTGAATCGAGTATATGGAAAGTATGGAGCAGTGATAAAAATATAACCATTGCAGGTCTTGGCGATACTAAGAATAGATCACAGGAAATATGGCATAAATACTCGGATACGGTATATCAGGGGCTTGCATCAGTGACTGTTTATATAGAAGAACGGTATGACATTCCTCATAAATTTTTCTTTATGGGGGAGGCAAAAAACGAAGCTGAAGGTTTGAGTTATTACCCATCAGATAAAAAAGAACAAACGGCCTACGATACAGCCTTATTGAATTTTCATGGACTATATGGCCATCATAATGCTAATGGCAAATATGACCCAGGCCCTCATTTTGACGTGAATAAATTGAACGAATACTGGAATCAGAACCAGTAATCAGTTAATATTTTATTATAAACTATATCTTATGTTTTCAAATAAAAATCTCACTGTTTTCTATTCAGTTTTATTCATATTTTCATTTCTTTTTGTATCAGTATTATTTACAGACAATGCCAGTGCCGCAAAAGATACGGTTATTATTAAAACAGCGAAAAATAATACGGGATTTCAGGCATGGATTACAGTAAACGGAAACAAAATAACTTTGCCGCCTGATCTTGAGAAAGTCATCGGAATCAGTGCCCCTGGATCTGCAATCCTTTTGCCATCAGGAAAAATACTGTTAACAAACAACGGAAGAGACCTTGAAAGCAGTCACCTTTATGTTTATGACCCGAAAAAGACTCTGGCATTTGATATTACACCATTTATGGAAATTGATTCCTCTGACGATACGGAAATGACATACTATGGCGATTTCAACCCAAGTCCTGATAAAAAATATTTGCAGATATTCGTTTTTAAAATGGTCGGTATTGATATATCACGAACAGTTATTGTCGTTAATCTGAAAAAACTTGATGAATATATAAATACAATTATTACAGACAGCACTTCTAAGACAATAACTCAGCTTAAAGACGGGGCATTAAAAGCAGGGGCTATTATGGAAGCAGAAGGATATCCCAGTTATGATTTCCAGTGGAAGGAAAATGGACACTATACATACAGACATTTTGGCATGGCACATTCAGACCCCATCTGGGGTTATTACAAACCATGGGAAAATAAGGAGGATTATGAAAAGGCGCCACAGACAATTTATGAAGCAGATGCGGAAACAGGAAAAATAGTATCCGAAAACGCATATCCTTCAATACCTTTCCCCGATCTCAAACCCGACGATCCGGATTACGCGCTGATTTTAAAATGGCAGCAGGAAGGCTGGATTAAAGGAGATTCTGACGGAAAAATTAACCTGGATAAAATTATGACAAGGAAAGATATGATGAAGTATTCATATCTCATAAATATTCCTGCCATTCCTGCTGATGCTGTTTGGCCATGCAGTGATCTGGACATAAAAGATCCTCTTGCTCCGCTCTTCTTTCAGGGGTTTAAAGACGGCCTCCAGCTTATTGGCAGGAATAAATGCGCGCCGGAAGAGCCTGTCACAAGACTTGAAGTGATTTCAATGATATTCAGCGGCTTTGAATATGAGCCGGCTAAAATAGACTGCCAGGACAGATGGCCGGATTATTATGATCCGATGCTCCCGAATGCACCATATGCCGCCCTTGCTAAAAGCAATAATCTTTTTGGGAAAGATGCGAAAAAGCTGGAACCCAATAAATCAATGACAAAAAGGGAAGCGATTAAATTGGATCAATTAGTTGTAGATGAAACCATTGGTGGCTACAATAACCCAAGTGTTATCCCCTGCGACATTGATAAATACGCTAAGGAATATATCTGGAATCCCGATTCCGCAGTATCTAAACTCCTTTTCAGAAGAAAGCTGATGAAATGGGGTATTATCAGTATCGTCAGCGTTTTAGGCCTTGGCGGTATTGTATACGGCATTGTGAGATTATCGGGGAAAAGGAAGAAATAAATGGAGAAAATAAAACAATCGGAAAACCGTATCTATTATCCTCACCCATGAAGATATTCAGGAAGGCCCTCCTGATTATCATAGTACTGTCAGCGGCTGTTTTTGCATGCGCGGGTTTTACTGTAAAAGCGACAGGCTTAGTCTTTCCGGATTTAACCGAAGACAAAATATTCTATCCATATATCCAGAAGCTATTTCAGGAACATTTTGTCTCAGGGGATACCAGGACCGGCACTTTCCGCCCCGGTGACACTATAAACCGCGCCGAGTTCGCGAAGATCACGGCGTACACAAGGCTGGCTGAGGAATATGGTGTAAAGGATTACTGGAGCGGCAAAGACGCCCTCGGCATGGCTTTCGAGATATTTGATCTTTTAAAGCCTTATTTCGGATGCTGGCAGGGAGCCTGCGAAAGCATCGGCGGAGCGCCTTTCACGGATGTGAGGGAATCAGACCCGAAGTGCATGGATGACATCGGGAATCCGGATGCCTGTGAGCCGTGGTTCAGCAGATATGTTTACTATGCGGTTTCAAAAGGGTATATAAAAGGATACGCGAATCCGGACGGGACGAGGTCTTTCAGGCCCACAGAGAACATACTCCGCGTACATGCCCTGAAGATGATGATAGTGGATAACGGGAATATCCTTCCTGAAAACGACTCCAGATACCAAAGATTGATCAAACAAGCTGTATCTCTTGGCGCCTATTCCCCAAAATGCCTTAAGGGTGCGGAGAATTACATAAAAGACCTTAACGGCGGGAACACGGCGGACGCGGAGAAACTCCTGAAGTATGCGCTTCTTGCGGACAGGCTGGATCTTTTCGGGAACAGGTGTGAGGTGTTCGGGAGCTACAGGACGCCTGTGGAGAGGGCGCTCTTTTTACAAAGACCCCTCACGCGCGGTGAGACCCCGAGGTATTTCGCAATAACTACGGCTTACAGTCCTGTGCGTCCGGAAACTGCGGATACGACAATAAATACAGCGGCTGAGAACAGCAATTCACCTGCCGGTGTGCCTTCATACAAAATGCCTGTGTACGAAAAGACTCCGCTTTATAACAGGCAAGGCGGAGATGAATCAGTATGGGGGGATAATGGCGATACCGGGGCGCCCGCTCCTGAACTGCCGCCTATGCAGATACCAGTGTCTCCGCCTGCATCAAAAAGGCCTGTTTATGATTCCGATGCGCCTTACATACCTCTTACTGATTCCGCCAGACCGCCAGAAAATGCTGCAAAAGCAATAGCGAAAACCGGACAGGAGGCTGTGCTTCCGGAAAAGGGCCTTCCTTCTGCGGTGATCACAGCCAGCACAGATATAGCCCTTACCGGTGAATACGGTGAGCCGTGCGGCAGTATTCCCGCGGGCGAAAAGTTCAGCCTGCTTATTGCGAGGAAGGGCGAGGACGGGGAATTTTACCAGTACACGGATTATGACCCGGACAGGAGCTGCCGCTTCCCCTGTGATAAACTTATGACACCCGCATGCAGGTATGCGGTGGCGGAGGATAATGTTTTAAATCCGTCACAGGGAAATACGGTTGTAAGGAGGGAGGAAGTGGCGACCCCAGATATAAGCACATATTTTAGATTGATTAAAATGCCTGTGCAGAATGTGTGTAATGTGTGTACGGATACGGTGAATAAGGTTAAAGATATAAAAGAAAATCCTGCAAAGTATGTGAAAATGATAGAGGATAAAACCAAAGCTGCCAGCATGGCGGACGGCAGTTACGATATCGCGGACATCTCACCTGCATGGATTAAGGCGGAGAATCCGGGCACACAGACGTTCACGGTTCGTGTAAAGAACATCAGCGGAAAAGTGTGGAAACAGGATAATACCTTCCTTACACCAGATATTATATGGCTGGCAGCCAGGAACTACGAACGCCATAGCAGAGGATTTTCACAAAGCGAAGATGTTCCGAGTTTAAGGCTAACGGATACAAAGTTTAAATTCACTGAAAAGAATGTACAGCCGGAAGAGACAGCGACATTTATAATTTCTGTTCCGCCGAACCAGCCAGCCCGCGCGCAGATAAGGCTGACGTTAAACGGAAAATCCGCCTCAAACATTGATGCGATATACCTGACGGCGGTGAAGGAGGAAGAAAGGGGCTTCAGGACAAGCACGGATAGTGCGTGGTTCCAGAAATTTCCGATATTAAATATGGGAAAGGTAAAAAATAAAAGAGGTGAATTAGAGGACAAGCCTCTTGCACCATATTGGTCTGAAATCACAACCTCCGATACTCCTGTTACCGTCCTCGGTCATGCTGTCATCGGCGAATATGTGGATACCTTCAAGACTTACATGTGGTATCCGGCGGAATATAATGGTGACCGTGGGTTTGTGGTGGCAAGTTCGGTGCATGCTGAAATGATAAATGGACAAGAAATGGATACGCATTTAGGCACACAGTTATGGTCAAAGAGCTACAAAGAAAGACCAAATAAAAAGGTTAACGAAACAAGCGTACTAAAAGGAATAGTTCTTCATACTACCGGTGGAAGCGCATGGATTAGACAAAAAGATGGTAGCTTTATCTTAAAAAAAGCCAAGGCGGAAAAGGATACATATGTAAACACAACCATCGTGGCTCATTATTACCTTGATAGAGGCGGAGGCGTGGCACAGATTATTCCTGATTTTAAAAAAAGTGATCATGCCGCAGAGTTTACTATCAACGACCAAAGCATTGGTATTGAAATGATGAATACCGCTACTGCAGTAAAGGACAAGAGTGGTATTTACAAAGGCGCTTTAGGAAGTATTGTTCCTGACTCTGACGTAATAAATGTAAAAAATCAAAGATCAAAATTTTGGGATATATGGACAAACTCAATTAATCAAGTAGCATCTGGGTTAAACACATCATGGGGCGTAGCTAGCGCCAAAGAAATTGAAGAATGGCAGACTTTTTCCCCAGAGCAGTACAAAGGGCTAGCAGAACTTATCAAATACATCAATGAAAGGTATGATATTCCTGTAAAATATTTTTTTCGCAGTCCAGTTAGTTACAAAGCGGCACGAATGGATAAAGAAAATAATTATATTCTCGATAAAAATGGTAAAAAAATAATTGATGAAATTAATATTAATACAGTTAAGGAAAATGGAATACTTTTTTTCCCAAGAGCTGATTTATATGATAAAGAATATTTAAATCAATTATATGATTTTTATGGTATATATGGTCATCACAATGCTAGCGGTAAATATGACCCAGGTCCGGCATTCGATATTAATTCCCTTAACACTTATCTAAAATGAAAAAAATAATCACCTTTATTATTTATATACTAGGCATATTTACAGCAATTTGTTTTTTTTCACCTGCTGATGTTGCCTTAATGAGCCAGCCTGAGAACATTCTGTTTAATTTATATGGAACAAAATTGATTGGTCAAGAATTAGACAAAAATGCTGATTATGAAATGAATGGTAATGTTAATATTCTCAGAAAAGATAAAGAAGATATTCTTCTCCGTGGTTGGTACGGGAAAAAAGATAAGCAATTTTTTCTTTCTCCGGACAAAAAAACTCTGATTTACATTGATCTTAATGTATACGCTAAGGGCAATACCATAGTGGCAATTGATATGCCCACAGGCAAAGTTGTGCAATTGGATAATGAGATTCAACAAGAAATCAATCCTTCCGCGGGAGACAGCGGGGCTTTAACTGTATTTTTTAGCAATATTTTATTCAACCAATCAGGAAACAAATTTACTGCTGATATTGGCTTTGAAGCTCCTCAGGGATATTTTTGTTTGTTTAATGTAAACAAATTTAAAGCTGGAGATACAAAATTTTATTCGTGTTACGATAGTTATAATACAAAATTAAATAAATGCTATCTTAAAAAATGTTATGTTTTTGAACAGGAGCCTTATCTGGGAACCGAAGTTTATTATTCCAATATGATTTGGAAGGATAATAACACGATTTCGTTTGTTTCAAAAAAATGGGATTCTGAAATTGTTAATTTCTATGAACTTGATTCAACAACAGGGAATGTTAAATTAGTCGATATCTATCCCCCTTCCCCCTTCCTAGACCTCAAACCCGTCGATCCGGATTACGCGCTGATATTAAAATGGCAGAAGGAAGGCTGGCTGAAAGGAGATGCTAATGGAAAAATTAACCTGGATAAAATTATGACAAGGAAAGATATGATGGAATTTTCATATCTCATAAATATTCCGGCTATTCCGGAAGATGCAGTTTGGCCCTGCAGTGATCTGGATGTAAAAGATCCTCTTGCCCCATTATTTTTTCAGGGTTTTAAAGACGGACTTCAGCTTGTTGATGGAAACGAATGTGCCCCAGAAGAGTCTGTTACAAGACTTGAAGTGGTTTCAATGATATTCAGCGGATTTGAATATGAACCTGCTAAAATAGACTGCCAGGACAGATGGCCTGATTATAACGATCCCATGCTTCCCAATGCGCCCTATGCCGCTCTTGCCAAAAGCAACAATCTTTTTGGGAAAGACGCAGTAAAATTAGAACCCAATAAAACAATGACAAAAAGGGAAGCGATTAAATTGGATCAATTAGTTGTAGATGAATCCATTGGTGACTACAATAACCCACATGTTATCCCCTGCGACATAGATAAATACGCTAAGGAATATACCTGGAATCCCGATTCCGCAGTATCTAAGCTTCTTTTCAGAAGAAAACTGATGAAATGGGGGGCTATCGGTCTCGGTGGCGCCTTAGGTCTGGGCGGTATTGTGTACGGGGTTATGAGGCGGAGGAAAAAAGGAAAAAAGTAAGATGATCTTCTGCCCATAACTCGGTGGACTGACCAATGACTCTCCCCAGTCAGTTGGGTATAAATTTTAGTGCGCAAAACAGTTGACAAATATAAACAATTTATTTATTATATCCTCCTTTTCATTGCCATCCCACAACCACCGCGCAAATATAGTTTAATTTGTGAAAATGAGCCGACTTGTTTTGTTTTCTAAACAATGTGGCGGAATGTTGTTAGCGGGATTTGGAGTCTTGTTGGCCTCAATGATATTTGCCAATAACACTGCTTTTGCCAGCGCTTTTTTAAACGATTTAAAAATTGATCTGTCTATTGAAATCGGCGATAAGGAAAACGATTTTAACGATGCGCAGGATACTATTGAAAAAGGCCGTTTTGTTACCTATCAGGTGCATATAAAAAATGATGGCAGTATAACTTATCACGACCTTATTGTTCTGATGGACAGTCCCGATTATATGACTTATGTCCCGGGCTCCGCTTATAAAAAAGACAGCCTTTCAGCAACACCTGTTTTAATTGAAGATATTAATAACATAAGTCCCCTCGAAGTCGGGTATGGGATTGATAGCATTGAACCTGGATCCGAGATGTTTTTCAAGGCGGAATATCAGGTCGACAAAGACATTTTAGATGATGAGGTGATTACTGTGGCATGGGCAAGCCTTCTGGATAAATTTAGCGCCATCCCAATGGTAAGCAATTTGATTGAAAATAAGATTGCGGGGCAGCCCGCACCTGCGCTACAGGTAACAGTAGAAGCCCAGCCGGTGCCCGGAAACAAAGTGGGACCAGGTTATACGATAGCATACGGTTATATTATTAAAAACCTTGGCGGTGTAGCCGAGAATAATGTGAACCTTATAACCTATCTCCCCGAAAATACGACATGCAAAGATTCCTGCGGTTCAATCGCGTTCGGTGACCTGAATCCAAATGAATTCGTTATAGCAATAATGGTCGTTGAGGTAGACATGGATTACGGCGGGGCTAATAAAATTGAAAATATCGGATTTAATTATTCCGGAAAAATTACCGGCACTGTCCAAAACCGCGAACCGATCATCCATATAATCGATCCTGCCCTGGCAGGCGAAGAGGGTGATTTTATAGTGGATATCACTCAAAAACCCAATATTATACTGAACTCAGCCGACGGCATGACCGCCCGTTCAGATGAAGCGGATCTAACAGAAACTTTGTATACCCTTACATATACAGGCAGGCAAAAGGCAAACACTTTTCCTGATTTATCTTCAGTTGGCGGGTACAACTGGACTAGTCTCCATGGTTGCCCATATTTTTATCCTCAAATATGGGGGGCTTCCACTTACGCATATAACAGTTATGGCGGCGGATGTGAGGATATTTATGGCTGTCCGCCGTTTAGTTCGCCTATTGTCTTTAATGTAAACACTACCTTGCCGGAAAACGCGCCCAAACTTGCTTTTACAATCAATACGCCGGTTTACGAATACGGCGACACTTCGGAAGTGAACTTATACATGCGAAATGGAGAACATATCATGCAAAATGGAGAACATATAAAATATATACAGATACCAAGTATTTTTACTCAAAGCAGAGCTCTCCAGAATGGAGCAATGGGAATAGTATCCACAGTTGTCACCGCCAACATTACTGAAGATATGTATCGTTATGAAAAAATTGGAGAAATAGATTTCTGTCCTTATGAATGCGGCTCAGAAGAAGATCCGCAAACTTGTTATGATCAAAGGCCTATTTATGAGTGGCGAAGAGATACTTCCGTAAATGTGCCACTGAAAGACAACGATAATGCAGATATTACTGTTTACACATCTACAGCCTGGCTGAAAACAAAAGGCGGACATATTGGCACAAATGACCAATTGACAAACGATATCTATACGTATGCTAATTATGGGGAACTGGGTAATCCTAAAGTCAGCGACTATTTTACTCCTTCAGCGCTTTACACTCCGCCAGGTGAAACCAACGCGCAGTACATGATCTTCGGTAAAAACGGAACAGGAACATTTACATCGGAATCCGGTGATGACTGGCTTACGGAAGGCGCTGAATTCCCTTTTTTACAGCGCGGAGACGTGTATGACAGGCAGGAAAACCCGAGGGATTATTATGAAGATATGTTCACTCGCGAAAAATTCGGCGAAGTAAAAGAAAATGAACTTCCTTCCTACTTATCCGACACTGTTGAACTCGGCGATAATGTTATATGGAAAAACAGCGGAGATATCGTCATCGGTGACGCGGGAATTGATGACGAAGTGGTCTTTAACGGAGGCAGGTCAAGGATCTATACCGATGGCGATGTATATATCAACGCGAATATCAGGTACGGGAATTCCCTTGGGGACAGTTATAATGATATAACATCTGTCCGTATTGATGCCCGCAACATTTATGTTAACGGAGAAGTTACCGATCTTGAGGTAATGCTTTTGGCAAGAGATACTTTCAAAAGCGGAGAAAGCAGAAAGCAACTAAGGGTATTGGGCGACGTAATAGCCAATAATACAGTTTGGGAACGCCAACCGCTTTTGGAATTCAGCCCGAAAGAATTCAATAAACCTTCCGAGTATATTATTGAAGATATGCGTAAATATGTCGTCCCTCCTCCCGGCGATACCGAAGTCCCCGATGACTATAATGTGTGGCGGCAGGTCAATCCTTCAACAGGTGAAGTTTTAGATGGCTATTAATCGATTAGTCCGCCTGAGACAGATAGGGTTTGGAACTTGGAGTTTGGAGTTTGGAACTTAAAGTTAATAAGATTATATGGTAAAATAATAATTACCTTCCCCTCATAAAATAATCACATTGAATATGCAAAAAAGATCACAAAAACGTTTTATTATAGGGATAATTATTATTCTTGCCTTACTTGCAGCGCCTTCGGCGGTAAAAATTTTTCAGCTTTACATTTATGACCTATCACCTGAACCTAAACCTGAGGATTTTTATGTGAGAATGGATGATCCTCTTTTTACAGGTCTGGCTCCTGCGCCTAAGGAAGATGTGGAAATCAGTAAAACTGATGACGGAAAGATATTTGTAGACGCGAAAAAAGATGGATATACCTTAACTTTAAATCCAGAATTGGATGTTTACACAAGAGAAATTGAAAAAGGACTGGTTTATATTTCTAATAAAGATGGCTGTAATGTTGCCGTAGCAAAAACGCCGGGTGAAAATGTAATGACTGCATTTAAAAAAGATAAACAAGAATATGAATCTGATCCTATGTCTGAGGTTGTTAGATATGAAATCAAGCCGTTAGAATATAACACTAAGGAGGTCTACATCATTACATATGAACATGAGGCATTTGGTGTCCAACATTCTATTTGGATTCAGGGAAATGATGGAATCTATTCTATTAGCCAAAGTGGCATACCTTATCCTGAATGCAATTTATTAATGGATGTCTTAGATGGATTTAATTTCCGAGATCAATGAAAAAATTGTTAATTATAACATTTTTATTCTTTCTTTTTATTAATATTTCTTCTGCTGAAGATAATGTTCTTCCTTTTCCTAAGGGCAGAGTTTATGTAACAAATGGTTATGGTGGCAGTGCTACGCATCAGGGTGACTATTATTATTCTTTGGATTTTCGCGCTTATGACACAGCAGATCGTTGTGATTCATATGGCGCACCGATACTTGCGGCAAAAAGTGGAGTGGCTATTAAGGCAATTAATCCTATTCAGTATAAACTAAAAGAGGGCTATGGTGTTCATGTTTATGTTAAAAATGATGATAATTCCATATTACGATACGCCCACATGATTGATGGAAGCCTTGCCATCAAAGAAGGCGATAGTGTCAGACAGGGTCAGATTCTTGGACTATTGGGCAATACAGGTAATACACAAGGTGCAGAATGTTATGCTTTTGACGGCGTTAATGTTGGCTCTCATCTTCATTTTGAAATGAGGGATAAGGAAAATAACGCTAAAAACCCTGAGCCTCTTATTGGCGCAGAAAATTATACAAATATGTCTATTGCAGATAGCCCTTATACTTCTGCCACCCTAATATATGACCCTAATAACCATTGGGCAAAATATAATGGCAAAGTACCTTACAGGTTAACTTACAGCCCTTCTGCCATCCATTCATTTTCCCCTCTGGTTGTTCAGGCGGGCACAAACCAAATATTTACTATTAAAGGAGAAAGTCTTTTTGATGATTTGAGTGTTACACTTCCTGGTTGTAAAAAAATAGAGTGGATAAAAAGAGACCCTGATGAACAGCAGTTTTCATGCGATATGATAAACGTAAAGGGTTTAATGTCGGGTTTTATTAAATTTTCTTCTTCAGGAAAGCCTGATTTTCAATTTGCAGTTGAGCTGGTTGTAGATAAAGAAGAAGTTAAACCTGTTATCACAAAAGCTGAAGCAACTAATCCGCTTGCTGGTAAAATAACCGACTTTATTATTGAAGGTGAATACCTCCCTGCTGATCTGGAGTTCGATTTAAACACCTGTACAGAAATTGCATATAAAAAAATTACACCTGATTACAGGGAATTCTCATGCCGCCTGCCTCATACCATAAAAGACGTTAATGGGAAAAGGATAAACGGATTTTATACTTTTAATACAAGTTTTAGTTCTGAAGGTGAAAATTTTTCGCATCCCATACAGTTCTCAGCAGACTATGAAGTAAGGATAGATAAAATGGAACCATTTATAGCCGCATCCGGTATAAAAACCGCTTTCACATTTACTGGAAAAAACTTAAATCTAGTTAAAGCAGTTTGGGTGGAGAAATGTGATAATTTGAGAGAAATTGAGCGTTCTGATGATAAGGTTGCATTTGAATGCGTACCTCAGTCGCCCGGTAAATTATGGGATTATTTTGTACCAGATTTTCTTAGAAAAAATTTCTACAAAATTATATTAAAAGACGAGCCTGGCGGAACAACTCTTTTTGAATCGAAGATCCTTATTATTCCTGTCGATAAGATCTTTGATGTTAGTAATAAAAAAGAGGAAATTTCTGAAGACATGGGCGGCAACCCTGAGGATATGGCAGAAGAGAATGGAAATGATGCTTCAAAAGTTTACTATAGTGAATATGAAACCATAAAAGAAGAATGCCTGAATTTATCACGTCCGTTTAAATTGTCATCAGTGATTGAGAAAGGAAACAGTATCACTTTTAAAGATCACCTTGTCCCAATAATGAGAGAAGGGTTTGTGAAAAATAAGGAATCAATTGCCTTATTCATTAAAAAAACAGATATTAAATCTCTTAAAGACATACTATCCTCAGAAAAAAATATTAATGGTATTAATTTGTATAAAATGATGGTTAACAGGCTAAATCTTGATAAAGTTGATATGTCAGTAAATGGATATGACGTTACATATTATATTTCATCCAAAAAAATGAAAGATATGCTTAATAATGGTTATTGTTTTATTTCATTTATAGAAAATGACATGAGCTCAATCGAAAAATTATATTCTAATATCGATTACTCAACGCAATTATCTTATCCTAATATCAATGATTCGGCATTGGTCAAAATATCTAATGGTACAACATCAATTAAATTACCACCTCTATTAGGTGGTACTGGAATGTTTTTTAATAAGTGAACCAAATATAAAACTTTTACATAAACCAACTCATTAACATGCAAAACACTTTTAAATATTCGGAAAAAACTTGTCATGAAGTGGTTAAATATCTTCTGGATAATAAATATTTATCGGAAAAAGATATTGAAGGGCTGAAAAATAAATCAAAATCTCAAGGGCTGTCCATGTTCAGGGTCATCCTAAATGAAAATCCTCAGTTGGAAGAAAGGGCTGCTAATCTTATATCCCATATCTCAGGCATGCCATATTTTGACCATAAGGAAAATTTTGCCGTTATAAACGATGGCGCATTTTCACCTAAAAATATCGCCAGCTTCGGATCATGCCTGATAAATGATGCTGAAGGAAAAAAACTGCTTTGCCTTGATCCATCGCATGAAGGTCTGGAAAAAGCGGTAAAGGAAGCGAATCTTAACGAAGTGCCAAAATTTATTATTTCCAAGCTTACTTTTGAATACATCAAAAAAAATTATAATAAGCTTTCTAATCTGCGAGTGGATGAAATAAAGAAACCCGACGCTAAAAGCAATGTCGCTGTACTGGATTCTGAGGACAATGAGGCCTCTAACGCTAATTCATTTGTCTATAAAATGCTGAAGGAATGCATCGAAAGGGGCGCTTCGGATGTGCATATCGATTTAGGCCTGGATGATGAAGGACAGATAGGTTTTAAATTACGGAATCGCGTTGACGGAAGATGTTTTGATGTCGGTTTTTATTCGGACATCCTAATCTACAGGGGTATAGTAAATAAACTGAAACTCGACGCGGGCTTAAAAATCGATGAGCGCAGGTTGCCACAGGATGGCCGGATATCTTTTGAATTGAATGGGGTTGTTTATAACTTCCGTTTGTCATTTATGCCCAACACTGTCAGGAATTCCCAGGAAGAAAAAATTGTTTTAAGGCTGCTTCCCGATGTAAAAAAATGCGATTTATACGGACTTGATATTCTGCCTTACAGCCTTAAATATCTGGAGGAAGCGATATCTTATCCTTACGGCTTTGTATGTGTTACAGGACCAACCGGCTCAGGCAAGACCACTCTTCTTTACGCGCTTCTTCTGCAAATAGACAGGGTGAGCGAAAACGTCATCACTCTTGAAGATCCAATAGAAGCTGAAATCCCTCTGGTCAACCAGTCTCAGACTTTTCATAGGATAAATTATGATTTTGCCGCCGGATTACGTGTGATACTTAGGCAGGACCCCGATATCATAATGGTCGGCGAGATGCGCGACGAAGAAACTGCTATGAAAGCGTTTGAAGCCGCTAACACAGGGCACCTGGTTTTTTCCACATTGCATACTAATACTGCGGCGTCTTCGATAACCCGATTGCTTCAGATGAAGGTGCCATATTATTTTATAAGCTCTGCTTTAAAGTTTGTAGTCGCCCAGCGCCTTATCCGACGGGTATGTGAAAAGTGCCGCCGAATACACCCTGATGAAAAAAAAGTTCTGGACAGGATTTCAGATATATTCATAGGAGCTTCAAAAAATATTAAAAGCCTTTATGATGAAGCAGTGAAGAAGGCTTTGATTTATACTACCGGCGCGAATGGACATAAATGCGAAAACTGCAATGATACGGGTTATAAAGGCAGAATGGCGATACTTGAGGTTATGAAAATAGATGATGAAATACGAAGGATCATTAATTTTGAAAACGGAAATGAAACAAAGATTGAGGAGGCTGCTATAAAAAATGGCATGCTTCCGATCCTTCATTATGGATATCTGCAGGCGCTTAAAGGGCTTACCACTTTTGAAGAGGTGAATAATGCGGTTCTTTCTACCTAATGACAAAAATTACAAATTACAAAACCCAAACTTTATACAAATTACAATTAACAAAAAATATACAAATTACAAAGCGGAAAAAACAAAAATTGTAATTTGTAACTTGTAATTTGTAATTTTTTTGTAGGTTGTAGCTTGTAATTTGTAATTTAAAAAGCGTCGTTTCGTTAAGATTAAAATCTTATTATTCATTTCCTCCCATGCAAGTATTCAGGAAAGCCCTCCTGACGATCATGGTCCTGTCGGCAGCTGTTATTAGCGCAGATTTTGCCCCGAAGGCATTGTGCGCTGTTTTCCCGGATATTTCGGAAGACAGCCTGTTTTATCCGCATATCCAGAGGCTTTTTGAGGAGCATTTTGTTTCAGGGGATACAAGGTCCGGCAATTTCCGTCCCCATGACACCATAAACCGCGCGGAGTTCGCCAAGATAACCGCATACACAAGACTGGCGGAGGAATACGGGACAGCGGATAACTGGGGCAGTAAAGACAGCCTCAGTATGGCTTTC
>Ga0315291_10004415_pt1 | contig 17925 bp, 18 predicted proteins | sample YL17G12_20_MG_FD_203070 | JGI IMG/M metagenome (GOLD analysis project Ga0315291, IMG submission 203070) | Sediment microbial communities from Yellowstone Lake, YNP, Wyoming, USA - YL17G12_20 | ecosystem: Environmental > Aquatic > Freshwater > Lake > Sediment | place: USA: Wyoming | collected...
GGTTCTGTTAAGGTCTTGGTTTATGCAGCACGCGATACGCTTCCTGAATAACCTCGACCATTCTCTTCGCGTGCCTTTCTTTAACCCAGCCGATCTCGCCGCCCCTTGGACCTGCGCAACCTTCCCAATCCCAATCATCAACTTCTTCCAGTAGATCTACGAACGCTTTACACGTCTCCTCGTAGAGTTTTTTATCAATCACCGTTATTTGTTCATTAACCGCAGGTACAGGGCCATCCACCGTGCAGTGAGTATGCCCGTTGTATTCGTTTCCTTTTATAATCCATTCACGCGAGTCCATCCGAGGAATCCTCTCCCTATTTTCGCATTATTTTAAGTAAAGAGGTCTTCACGCTATGACAGTAAAAATCTCCCCCCAAACCACCTATCTACTCAAAGACTGCATGGAGAGCAATGCGGCAGCCGAGGAACTTATCAGGGCTATTGAGGAGGGTGGAGCAGGCGGAACTGGCGCAACTGGTATGACCGGCGTCCAAGGTCCCGTGGGTGCCGCAACGGGCGCTACAGGAGATATTGGCCCAACGGGCAGCACGGGCGCCGTGGGCAGCACGGGCGCAATTTCCCCCACTGGCGCGGTTGGCCCAACGGGCGCTCAAGGCACCCCAGGCTCCATAGGCCCTCAAGGAAACACTGGCTCTGTAGGTGGAACGGGAAATACCGGTTCCGTTGGCCCCGTAGGCTTTACAGGCGCCATCGGTGGAACGGGCTCTGTAGGCGGAACTGGAAATACTGGGAACACTGGCGCCGTAGGCGGAACTGGCTCGATAGGATTTACTGGCGCCGTAGGCGGGACTGGATTGACGGGCAATACAGGTGCCGTAGGTGGCACAGGCAATACGGGAAGCATTGGCGGCACAGGCAATACGGGCAACACAGGCGCTGGTCCAACGGGCAATACCGGTCCCACTGGTCCCACCTCTACCGTACCAGGACCGACTGGCCCGACGGGAGACCCTGGACCTGCGGGCGGTAACACTGGTGCGACTGGACCCACGGGCGATCCAGGTTCAGGAGTTGTTTTAATCGTCACGGATGGAACTCCGCAATGTCAGCTTATGGTCGCAGGACCCTCTAGTGATATTATAAACGTGGCGGTTTCGAAAGTGAACGAAGTCGTTACAATTACACGTCCTTCTACGAATGTTCACTATCTCAGTTTAAAAATATATTTCACAGCAGCGCAGATCGGAGCCAATACGAGCTGCAACGTTACGTTCCCAGAAACGTCTGGACAAACCGTACTGGGTAACATCCAACGTCCTGCCGCCATTCGTTATACGGCATCCACCTACGCCTCAGGCGTACTGATCAGCACTGTCGCGTTGGCGGGTTCCGACGTAACGATAACGATCGGTGGGTTAACGGCAGGGCAAGATAACTACATCCAATTAATTTGGTGATAAAAACAAAATGGCGATCAATTACTTCTCAGCAGATTTTACTTTAAACGTTTCTGTTCAAGTATCTCCTAATCAATTTAGGATTACGGGGAATGTCGTCGATGGCTCTGGTGTCTATTCAGGTCTTGATGTTCAAGTTGGTTATTTATTTTTTCTTGATACTACATCGAGCCCTGTTAATCCTGGCGCTTGCTCTCGCTATACGGTCATAGCGATCAACACGCCTGGAGTTACTCAAGTTACGTTGACAGTTCAGTATGCTGATTCGGGCGATGTTGAAGATCCAAACAATTACCTAGGGCAAGTAGGATTCATCAGCGCCCCCTCCGCGTTGAAACAACTCTCCTGGGGAGCTGCCCCTGATCTTCAGGGAATACCGCTCTATGTTGTTAATTATGCTAGAAACTCCGATCTTTTCTATCGGATAGATCCCATCGGCAACACTGGCGCCGTCGGGGCGACGGGCGCGGTAGGATCGCAAGGTAACACTGGAAATACTGGCGCCGTAGGCGGGACTGGTGGAACGGGCTCTGTAGGCGGAACTGGAAATACTGGCCCGACAGGCTTGATCGGAGCACAAGGAAACACGGGCGCGGTAGGATCTCAAGGTAACACTGGAAATACGGGCGCCGTAGGCGGGACTGGGAATACTGGCGCTGTAGGATCTCAAGGTAACACTGGAAATACTGGCGCCGTAGGCGGGACTGGTGGGACTGGAAACACTGGGATCGTTGGGCCTACAGGGTCGATAGGCGCTCAAGGTCCCCTCGGAAATACGGGCGGGACTGGTGCCGTAGGTGGGACTGGTGCCGTAGGTGGGACTGGAGCGGTCGGGGCACAAGGTAACACAGGAGATGTCGGGCCTACGGGTGCTGGGGAAACTGGCGCAGATGGCATTCAAGGAAATACTGGAAATACTGGAAATACTGGTGGGGTCGGGGCACAGGGAAATACAGGAAACACGGGTGTAGGTGCCGTAGGCGGAACAGGTTTTACTGGTGCCACAGGTTCACAAGGTAACACAGGAGATGTCGGGCCTACGGGTGCTGGGGAAACTGGCGCAGATGGCCCTACTGGCACCGCTGGTCTGAATGGGCCTGCCGGATTAACTGGGGCGACGGGCATAGGATTGACGGGGGCGACTGGTCCGACAGGCGCAGGAAATACTGGAAACACAGGCGCCACTGGTCTTATAGGTGCGACGGGTACTGTAGGGAATACAGGAAATACAGGGAACACGGGTGCTGGAAATACAGGTGCAACAGGGAATGATGGATTAGAGGGTGCCATAGGTGGGACTGGTCCCACTGGCGCCGTAGGCGGAACTGGGAACACGGGTGCTGGAAATACAGGCGCAACAGGGAATGATGGATTAGATGGCGCCGTAGGCGGGACTGGCAATACTGGGAATACTGGCGCCACAGGTGCCGGTGAAACTGGCGCGACAGGAAACACTGGGTCTGTAGGTGCGCAAGGAAATACTGGTACCGTTGGCGCAGTTGGATCTACTGGCAATACAGGCAACACTGGCAGCAATGGTGCCGTAGGCGCCGTAGGAAATACAGGCGCAACAGGGAATGATGGATTAGATGGCGCCACAGGTGCCATAGGTGGGACTGGGAATACTGGGAACACTGGCGTAGGCGTTCAAGGATTAATGGGCGCAACAGGTCCGACGGGCTCGGACGGGGTGCAAGGTAACACTGGGAACACTGGCAGCAATGGTGCCGTAGGCGCCGTAGGCGCCACGGGCGCAACAGGGAATGATGGATTAGATGGCGCCACAGGTGCCATAGGTGGGACTGGGAATACTGGCGCCGTAGGGGTAAGTGGAAATACAGGAAATACTGGCGCAGACGGTTCTGTAGGAGCACAGGGGAACACTGGAAATACTGGCATCGGTGCCGTAGGAAATACAGGCAGCACTGGAGGAACAGGCGCGACGGGAGACGTTGGAAGCACAGGATCCACAGGCGCCGTAGGCGAAACTGGGAATACTGGCGCCGTAGGCGCACAAGGCTTAGTGGGCGCCACGGGCGCAACAGGTATTGGAACGGTAGGAAATACTGGGAACACAGGTAGCAATGGTGCCGTAGGCGCAACAGGCGAAAATGGAAACATTGGAAATACAGGCGCAACAGGGAATGATGGATTAGATGGCGCCACAGGTGCCATAGGTGGGACTGGGAATACTGGCGCCGTAGGCGCACAAGGCTTAGTGGGCGCCACGGGCGCAACAGGTATTGGAACGGTAGGAAATACTGGGAACACAGGTAGCAATGGTGCCGTAGGCGCAACAGGGAATGATGGATTAGATGGCGCCACAGGCGCCGTAGGAAATACAGGCGCAACAGGGAATGATGGATTAGATGGCGCCACAGGTGCCGCTGGCATTAATGGATCCACAGGCACGACTGGCTCCATAGGTGAAACAGGAAATACAGGTGCCGTAGGCGCCACGGGCAATAACGGGGCGGTTGGTGCAAATGGTAATACGGGTGCTGGGGAAACCGGATCTACTGGCGCCACGGGTGCTGTAGGAAATACAGGCGCAACAGGGAATGATGGAGCCGTAGGCAGCACTGGCGCAACAGGGGTGGTCGGCTCGCAAGGGTCGGTAGGCGGAACAGGTGGGACTGGCGCCGTAGGCGGGACTGGGAACACTGGAAATACTGGAAATACCGGCAACACTGGTGCCGTAGGCGGAACTGGTGGGACTGGTACAGATGGCACGAATGGAAACACTGGCCCGACAGGTGCCGTAGGCACTCAAGGAAATACGGGTGAGGTCGGAAACACTGGAAACACGGGCGCCGTAGGCGCTGCTGGATTTAACGGCTCTACGGGCGCGACTGGCGCGGTGGGCGTAACAGGTAATGATGGAGCCGTAGGCAGTACTGGCAATACTGGCGCCACAGGTAATGATGGAGCCGTAGGCGGAACTGGGAACACTGGAAACACTGGCGCCGTAGGCGGGACTGGAAACACTGGAAACACTGGCGCCACAGGTGCCGGTGAAACTGGCGCCACAGGTAATGATGGAGCCGTAGGCGGAACTGGGAACACTGGAAACACTGGTGGGACTGGCGCCGTAGGCGGGACTGGGAACACTGGCGCCGTAGGCGGAACTGGAAATACTGGTGGGACTGGCGCCGTAGGCGGGACTGGGAACACTGGCGCCGTAGGCGGAACTGGAAATACTGGAAATACTGGAAATACTGGTGCCACAGGCGCGGGTCCGACTGGTAGCATTGGCCCTACGGGAAATACAGGCCCGACCGGCACTGTAGGGATTTCATCCAGCGCGTTCCTAAATCTTCCGATCTATAACACGAACCCTACCGGAACTACTCTATCGGGAACCGTTACTCAAAATGGACAAAACGTGAGTGTCGCGGTTGCTAACAGCGCAACAAGAACAACCGCTCTCGTCTACACTTTACCTAATCCTGGGGATGCCGTCACGACTGCCAATGTCGTATTGAGGCAAGGTGCAGGCACTGCAAATCAAGTAGCGTTTTGGTCCAGCACGGTTTCGATCAGCAACCCTCCAGGCACGACTACCAACTCTCTTTTCTGGGACAGTACGAATTTCAGGCTCGGTATCGGTAATGCGGCCCCGACCGTTCCATTACACGTTACGGGTAATGCACGAATCACGGGGCTAGCGACTGCTGGATTCGTAACGACTGACGTGAGTGGTAACTTAAGTTCTGTTGCGCAGGTGTCGTTGACAACAGGCGTGTCAGGAGTTCTTCCAATAGCAAATGGCGGTACAAATAATAGCGGCCCATTCGTAGGCTCCCGCATTATGGTTTCCACCTTTTCTGGCATTGTAGAAGCTGGCGCCCTAACGAACGGGCAACTCTTGATTGGGGCCACAGCAGGGACGCCGCTACCCGCCAACATCACCGGAACTTCCAACCAAGTTAATGTCACGAATGGCGTTAACACCATTACGCTAAGCCTACCCCAGAGCATCGCGACCACTTCCTCCGTGACGTTCGCGAACGTAACGGATTCAGCACTGACTCCTAATGGCGTCGTGCGAGTGGGCACGGGGGGTTTGCTCACCTCGACTGCCGCAATGGCAAACGGGCAACTCTTAATTGGTTCGACGGGCGTAGCACCCGTGCTCGCAACGCTGACAGCGGGTGCCAATGGTGGGGTTGTAATCGCCAACGGTGCCGGAACCGTCACACTGTCTACCATTCAAGATATCCGTACAACGGCATCTCCTGTTTTTACAGGAATGACCTTGAGTGGATTAACCCAAGGCTCAATATTGTTCGCAGGTCCTGGCGGTTTAATCTCCCAGGATAATGCAAACTTCTTTTGGGATGATGCGAATAATCGCCTAGGCATCGGAACTTCCACCCCGCAGGGCTCCCTGGATGTAAATGGATCTGCAATCTTTAGAGGTTCTGTCTCGTTTCCAAGTAGTGGAGGAGGGAACTACCAACAGGTCCAAACGGCGATCCTTGCGACGACCGACAACAGTCTCACTACAATCGCAACTGTCGCGGTTGCCACGGGTGTCTCGATGCTTCTTATTGTGCAAATTATTGCGCGCCGTGTCTCAGGTACCCAGGGAGCGGAGGGGGATAGTGCTGCATATAAAAGAGATGCGTTGGTAAAAAATATTAGCGGTACTGTAACTGTAGAATTGGTCCAAACTTCATATACTGCTGAAGATCAAAATAATTGGAACGTACTAATTTCAGGTAGTGGTGCCAACGTTTTGATCCAAGTTCAGGGTACTAACAACAACACAGTCAATTGGAACGCCACATATTTTATGCAGACTGTCAGTTAACGGCAAATTCATCAAGATTGGTAAAACATCTCACATAAGGAGATATAGATAATGAAACTAGGTAAGATCGCAACAACTCAATTCCATGAGAGTTTTAAGAAGCTGATGACGCAACCGAAGGTTCCGGTCAGAACAGTATTCAAACTCAAGAAGATTTCCAAAGTCGTGACAGAAGAAACACAGAGCTACCAGGATACGTTCAACGGATTCATGAAAGAATACGCTGTGAAGGATGAAGAGGGCGCACCCAAAACCTTTCAGGTAGGTGGACAAACTCTGATCAATATTATTCCTGAAAAATTGAAGGAATATAATTCCAAGATCACAGAATTAAACGATGTGGATGTGGATCTAGAAGAAATTAAATGCACGGATCTAGGGACAGAAAGTGAACTCTCCCTGACTCCTGCTGATTTCATTGCTTTAGAATTTATCGCTGAGTAATCAATCACGGATGGGTTATTAAATGGCAATCGTAGGGCGGCTAACACTCGATACAATCGCGATTCTGGAAGTGGATGCGGATCCCTCGATTGACGGGGCACGCGCTTTTCCTGGCTCCTTGGCGCTTCAGTTTGATCTATTGGGTACTTCGTCTGGATTCTGGTTAAAGACCGGCATAACGGATACCAACTGGACGCCCATCGCGACTACTGATTTTTTAGTAACCCATCCGGGTCCTGGTCTAGAGATCAATTATACGACTGGGGATTTCTGGGTGGGAGGTACGCTGACTAACGTTGCTGCGGGTACGCTTATCCTACCGCCCACAAATAGTGGTTACGTCTACGTAGACGCGACATCCTTAACGGTGCAGTTCACGATCGGATCTCTTCCAGCCTTCGCAATGCCGCTTGCGTCGTTCGTAACTAATGCGGTGAACGTCCTCTCTCTCAACAACGTAAAAGAATTAGCCAACCATGTACGAATTGTCGGTACTCCCGTAACGCTTACGCCTGATGCAGCAAACAATACAGGAACAGCGTTATCTGACTCTGCTTCGGATCACGTCCACAATATTCCAACCGCTGCAGCAGCAACCATTAGCTCCAATGCAAACACCCAGGGGGCTGCCGCAACGTTTGCGCGTTCTAACCATACGCATCAGATTACAACGGTTGCAGCTCTATCTACCCAAATTCCCCAATATGACGGTACGAATTGGATCGCGACCTACCCTGAATCCCTCATCAGTTTACGAAACGGCACCCAACTTTTAGAAGATTGGATCGCAGGTGCAGTGGCGGGAAATCTGAATTGGGTGACGACTGCTTCCTCGGGAACAGCAAACCTCATTGCGGCTACTTCAAACAGTCACCCCGGCGTCGTTCAGCTTAGTGTGTCAAGCTCTGGGAATTCCGTCAGTCTGGGGTTGGGTACTACTTCCTTTATATTAGGAGGGGGTGCATTACTTTATGAATTTGATGTGTTGATCCCCACCTTAAGTACTTCCGTTCAAGAATTTGTAATTCGGATGGGGCTGGGCGGAGGTCCGACGAGCGCGGATCAAAATAATGGTGCGTACTTTGAGTACAACCGCGCAACGACGGGTGATTTCTGGGTCATCAAAACAGCCAATTCCGCTACCCGAACTGCCATCACGACGACGGTGGCGATCGTGGCGGATACTTGGTATCGATTGACTTGTTCCATCAATGCCGCCGCTACCTCCGTTTCGTTCTCTATCAACGGAGTTGTGCAAACTTCTATCTCGACCAATATCCCGACTTCCAACGTCGATGGTCCATTTTTCCATATCGTGAAAACAAATGGGGGTGTAGCGCGTGTTTTTGATGTAGACTACTTCACGCTCTATCAACATTTTACAACCCCTAGGTAATGATGAAAAAATATTGGATGGTTCTGATTCCTATTTTGATGACGCTGGGCTTTGCACGTTGCTCTAAAGAGCCCGAGGCCAACGAGCCCTACAAGCCTACTAAATTTTGCCTCTACTTGGGAGTGGCTAAGATTTGCTGCAAGGAAGTATGGCCTGCGGGTCATGGAACTTCGATGTTGATGAATTGTGACAATGGGATTAAGAAAATCTGGAATGCAGCGAACTTCTGGGAAGAACCGTGTGATTGAATCTCCGATCTGGATCTACCGCTCCGCAGAGGGCGAGATTCAGCTTTGGACCAATACCGGTAAGGGATTGAACGGAATGCTGTGGTCCCGTTATCATTCAAGCACACCGAAGGGTTACGCGAACATTACGGCAGGTGTCTTGAAACAAAAACCTGACTACGGCCCTTGCTGGTGGGGCCAGGGTGAAGAATCTCCCGATGACCGTGGTTTGGAATATGTAGGAAGGTTGGGTAGAGAATTGATTGAAAGCGATGAAACCGGCAATAAACAAATCCAAGATCTTCTCAAAAGTCTCAAGACTGGCGACTGGACGGATTGGGAACAAAATTTCATTTACGAACTGACCAATAAAAAGTATCAGAATTTAACGACTCGCCAAAAGGCAGTCGTCTCGGATTTGATCGAAAAGGTTTAGAGCGGTAGGTTCTCGGTGGAGCGCTCCACTAGGCTGGGTTAAACGCGGGTCGAATATCGGGAGTCTCCCGACGGCCTACTGCTGATTTAAAGTTCTCATCGACCCCGAGGATGGCTTGGGTGCAGTCCGCTCTTGAGCAAGGTGTCCACCATCCGGCCTTGCTGAGATTAGCGGTAATGGGAAAGCGGTGGGTGCATGTCCCTATAGGGGTTAATGGTCTCAGGCGAGTGGATACGACAACTCGGCTCACCGCTTAAATAGGATACATGACGTGAACTGCCCTAAATGCAAAAAAGATTACCAATGTGGATGTGGAAGTTGCGCACCACGTCACGCCGCTAAGGGCGTCGTATGTTCTAAGCCAGAAGGGGATTTCGACTCTTGCGGACATTGTGGTCATACGATGCACGTTTGTGATTGGCTGGATGAATGCTATTCACAATATTCGAAACCAAATGAAAATTAAGAGATCCAAATTAGTTCTCACGGCACGTTTGAATCCGTTTGTTCGAAGTGCTGCGGCTAAATGTATATTGAAAGCGCGGAAACTAAATTGGGAGAGAAAAATGAGTCGGGGGACTAATCGCGGTGCAAGAGATCGTTTAGGGCTTTTGGATTTTCTATTTATAGGGTTCGTAGTTGGCGCGATCTGGTTGGGCATCTTGGCGTGGATCTTTTTACCTTTGAAGGGATAAACAATAATGTACGGACACTGCAATCTGCATGGCAAGAAAGTGTTATACCTCTACGTGAAATCCGTAGGTGCCAAAATCTGCCTGCATTGTATGGACGAGGGTTTATATAAAAAAGAAATCGTAGATGAGGCTCGCGACATGTATCCCTTTAATTTCAAAAATGTTCACGTGGCGTGGGATGCGTCAGACGATTCTTACTTGCTGTTTGTAGCGGGCAGTGCAGATCCTGTTGCAAGATTTTACGCGGAGGAGCTGGAACAATTAGAAATGGAATTGAAACGAATCAAGCAAGAGATGAGTGCTTAAAAAGGCTGGTGGGGAACAGGGCTACGAATTTACCCTAGCGCGTACTCCAACTCGTCATGTACGTGACTCCCACCGCCGTTGCCAGACTCACACTGGCTTTCCCTTCTAGGGACTTTCAGTTGATTACCCTGAGTCTGTACTCAGCATCTAGATTTTATCTCTGGTTTCCTTACTCTATCGAACGTTATTTTCAAAGCATATGAAAGACCTCAGAAGAAAATACCCATTGCTGCATCAGATCCAGGCTACTGCCTACAAATCTGAATGGAACGAAGCCTTGGAGCATGGCGACAAAATGCTGGTTCTGCTCACCGAAGGACTTCAAAAGGCGCAGGAACTGAAGGACAACAAACCAGACCCCGAAGCCATTTCACATATCGAGCAAAAGATGACGAACCTCACGGCGATCTACACGGAGATGGAACGGTTGATCCGGGCGCAGACCGCATGACGTTCCTGAACTTCACCACCGGCTTACCCAGTCGGATTGATCTCAGGATCAACCTTCTTTTATTTCCCTGGCAGTGGTCGTTCAGGCCCCTCTACAGGCGTTGCTGGGCGGACATCGACACCTACATGGATTGGGAGATTAGATTCAGCTTCTTGTTCCTTGTGATTCGTTTGGAACGCCGAATGGATCTGACGATGTTTTTGAGACGCTAAACCCAAGCGACTACTTTTTTACCCATGAGTTTCCCAAGCTCACCTTGTAAATCCTGCGCGAGTTTTTCCTTCCCTTCCTGGAATCCAGCTTCGTAAGCAGATCGCAGAAAGTCGTAAAGTCCAAAACAGTTGTGCGCGAAGCAGTCAAACCTAAACTCTTGGATTGTTTCTTCGTTTTCTTTGCGAATTGTTCAAAGGTCATCGGACACCCTTTTGAAAAGGTTTACGCCAATCAATCTCATCTTTGTTACCTTTACCCATATTGCAATTTTCGCAAAGAATCTGAAGATTGGATTCTTCCAATTCGAGGTGCGGATATTTAGAACGAGGCTTAATATGGTCTACATGCATAGTACCTTCGGTTGCTCGGCATGCTCCACATTTCCGTCCTTGTTTTTTAATAACTTTATAGCGAAGTTCCCTCCATTCCTGGCTCAGATAAAAGGCATTCCGTCGTTTTTTACGATCTCTCTCTTTATTAGGTGCGGGCTCTTTCTTTTTCAAAACTTGCTCTGTTAGTTTTAACTTTTCACGTTCCAGGTAAAGAACTTGTTCCCGTAGTTTGTTAATTTCTACTTGTTGAGCATGTTGTTGGGATTGAGGAGTTTGTTTGAGCGTCGGTTGATCTCTTCGCGCTTTCTTATTGGCTGCAATATTGGCGCGAAGCCAATCAGCAGTGGTGATGGTGTGGTCCGTTGGAAGTGCTTCTTCTAAAGACTGTTCCTTAAAAGGTGCGAATGCGTTAAGTCTTGGAATAAGTTCTACCGAAGATACTTTGCAACGAGTTGAACAAAATAATTTATTATCAGGATCTATAGAACCTCTAAATCCTACCTTGCATTTTTTACAAATTACCGGATTGGTAAGTTTGTGCCTCTTTTTCTTCTTAGACATCCTCTGCCTCGGCTTGCAAAGATTCTAATGATTCTTTTACTCGTTTGGGTTGATTCAACCAGAACTTGACCTTTCGTTCAGTCTCTCCAGTTTGTTTGACTAATATTTCAACTCGCTCAGAAGAAATATTTTCACGAACACGAATCTCCAAACCATTAACTGCAGCATAAATTCTTCTTAACATCTTGTTGTTTTTCTTGGTGCAATATCTTTGATGGCTTAACCGCTCACTAAATCTTCGAAGCCAATCAGGTTGGTCTCTATTTTTTAAAAATTTAAAAAACTGGTCTCTTTGTTGTTTTGACCATTGTCGCGTTAAACTAATCTGCGGACATTCTGTCACAATCGATAGGGGCCTAAGTTGTGATGATAATAGCTTTTCATCTCGCAATTTTATGATCTCTAGCGTTAATTTAAACAGTGCCTGCGGTTTATCCGCCACGATCATGAAATACCGATAACCTATCTGGGTTAAAAATTTCTCTCGAAGCGCCTGTTCTGTTTTCCTAAACTCCCTGTAAATTTTCCAAGGGCGTGCATCGATTACGTAGCGATAAAAAGTATTGTGGCAAGTGAACTGGAAAGTTCCGATCTGCTCATTAAAACGATCCCCGATAGGAGACTCTAGCGACATTCCTGCTTGCTCCCACTGCTCTCTAAAAGACCTCACTTTACCACGCTGCATACACGCCACCCCCCGTCTCTCATCTCATCCCGAGCTGAACTTCCCAGCAAATCGGGGTAAAAAGAAGGATCTATTAACTAATCTTAAGGAAAAGAGAAGAAAATATTCCTAACTTTTAAGAGACAAAAGGAACACTGCATTAGAGAAATCTTTGAGGAAGGGGGGTTTCAGACAAAGATCCATTCAAGGGATTGAATCTTTCTATGAACTCCCCCTTTGGGGTGGCGAAACTCCCGTAAGGGAATTGGACTTACATCTTCCGTCCAGGGAAGATTTGGGTAGAAACCTCGTATTGACCAGAACCTCCGAGATTCTGTTCTCTCTAATCGCTGAAGGTCAGTTCAGCCTGTCCAGATCTAATCCCCGTCCTCTTACCGATAGCTGGGTTTTCTCCGTGAGGATTTATTTTCCCGGAAGCAATGCTTCGTTTTCCCAGATCCCGTTTTCTCATTCGGAATTGTAATACCGATTCCTGTTTAGGAATTAAACCTGCTCAATAACCCGTAAGGCTTGAGTGTTAAGTATTGGTGTGTGAGTAGATCTAGCGGTCTGGCGCTTACAAAGCTAAACGACCTGAGCGATCTTTGGATTCCCTTCCTAACGGGAGAGAATCTGCGTTAGCAATAGTTATTTTAAGATTTTAAGTGACTCAATGCACTAAAGGGATTCTGGGTTTTGCCCCGAACCCATGCCCGTCCGTAGGTCACAGGAGAAGCGCTTTGGTGCCTAGGATCGAAAAGAGGGTAGGAGACAAGGCGAGAAGGTGTTTCCTAAGCGCTTTTCGATCCTAGGGCAATTGTGAGGCTCTGGAGATTTGCTAGACAGACCTTTTTTCTGATGCTAGCGAGAGCGTCATGAAAAAATCAAAGCCAACGGAGAAAGAAACCGTGAAACGGAATCCCGAAGGGACGCGAGGGGAGCACCCAACGGTCGGATGGTTGCTTGCTAGTATCCAGGAAGTAATCGAACGAGCAGGAGAAGAAGTTCTGAATTACCCAGTTCTCATTTCGTTTACGCGAAGCGGCGAACTGATGAGATCTGCGGGAGAGCTGGATCATATTCTTTTTGCCACGAATCGGATCACAGATGAAAAAGCTATGATCCTAGGAACCGATTATCCGATGAATGAGATAAACGATGAGATGCGACAAAATCTAAAAAACCAGTCAGTGCAGGGAAACTTTACGCACTAGGAGGCTATATGAAGTGCTGGTGGATATTTTTTCATAAGTGGAGTCCCTGGAGTCCCTTGTTGGATGTGCCTAGCAGCAACCAACTGAGGGACACTGGAACCATGACCGTCCAAACACGAAGCTGCTCAATATGCTTCCGCCATAGCTCCACCACAATTCCACCATCGCCAGTGATTTTCAGTGACGATGAGTGATGCTACCAAGAAGCGAATCTCGCCAACCTATCGAAACCACTCGCTCAGGGCGTGTGGTCCGCGAAGATGTAATTTATTGCCGGTTGTTCGATCATCGGAGCGCCATCACCTTCCAAGGTCTTCAGCGTTGTCTTGATTTCAGTGAGCTTGTCCACTATTTTACTCAGAGATTAGCTATTTGTTTGTCTGCGAAAGCAAACTCGCTTCCTACGAGTTCACCGTGTAGCTCTATCAGGTATGCTTTATGGGCTTTGAAAAGCCTAGCGGCGGAGCCACCTTTTTATCAACAACCGCAAACTTGGATGGGTCGTAATTTGTCCAAAGCACTTCGGTTCTAGTGTCCTTGGTCGAGTGAATGGTTTTCGCCGGGCCGATATGTTTATACCAATTTGTTTTGGGATAAAGTTTTGCCATAAGGTCGCAATCATAATTTGACAGTGCAACATGACCTCTTACCGAATTGAGCACGTCGGCTAATTCTTTATGATCTTTGTCCGTCATCTCGTGACCATAAGCCTTGGAGTCGCCACGCGTAGAATGGATATATGGGGGGTCACAATAAAAAAGAGTCTGTGGTGAGTCGTACAATTCTATAATTTGCGCCGCTGGACGATTTTCAATCTGCACTCGCAAAAGACGGTCTGCAATTTCTGGTAATGCTTCTACGCCCCCCAGCCATCTAGAAATGACACCAGACATCCCACGTCGAGAAGTATTTTTACAGTTAGCCCACCTTCCAATAGAAGCCGTTTGTGCTAACCCTGTTCTCACCTGTCTCGCTCTTATATAGAAACGTCTTGCCCGTTCTAACTCGGATTGTGATGAGTCCAGCGTGCAAGCGATCGAAAATTCCTCACGAGAAAACGGCGTCAACCCGATCGCTTCAACCAACTTTTCTTTTGAATTTCTTAGAGTGCGAAAAAAGCTGACAACTTCCCCGTCTAAATCATTGTAAGTTTCTACTGGTGACGGCTCTCTATTCAATAAAACTGCACCGGACCCAGCATATGGTTCGCAATAATGATGAGCGGCAGGAAGAAGTGGCAGAAGCCAGTCTAAATGTGAAAATTTCCCGCCATACCAACCGAAGGGGATTAGCTTTTTTCCTTTTAATGTCGCAATGCTGGCAGGTTTTGTTCTTCCCATATGGCGTGACTTCCCCTTTGGCCAGCAGACTAATCAGAGAAGTTTCGCTTGTCCATGAGAGACTTCAATGTGGTGTTCATGATTTCATCCTTTCTTGATCCATTTCTCGTTCACGCTTCAAAACCTCTCTGACGTTGGCTTTCCGATTCCAGAGACGCGCTACGCTCTAACCGAACGTCTCTTTACTTCATGTCCGAAATGCTCATCCCTGCCAACACGATTGAGATGACGATCTTGTCTACCGTCATGATCATAGACGGTACGCAGGTTAGGGACCTGGCTGAAAATATCAAAGCTAAACGGGATGTGTTTACTAACTTTATGCCTAAGCTCCACACTATGATCGAGGTTAATTTCATATGATTTCTGGAATACTATTTTTTACTTGGATGCTTATTTATTGCGCGGATAGGCCACGACGTAGAACTAGGAGATAACTTACACATGTTTTCAACCCTACTGCTATCTAAGCCTTTTCTAAATTTAAAGCTGCGGATGTGAATGGAAATAAGCAACTCATCGAAGAGGAAGTGAAAAAGATTCTAGTTCAATCCCCGAGATGAATGGTGAGGCATGTGACTGGAATGACCTGTATGTATTCTAATGTTGAGAAGGTTCTTCAAGCACAGGCTCTGCTGGATAGTGAGTCGAGGCTCATGGGGGCTAAAACGATGATTCAAAAACAACAAAATGAACTCCTCAAAATAGAGTTGGGTGAGATGAAAGAAATCGCAGCGAAGATCGGAGTGAACGTGAATGATATAATGAAATATCGGAACGACAAGGATCGTAATCGAGTCCTGAGTGAATTGTCCAAGAATTCCCCAGGAACCCAAGTACAGATAAAGGAATAGTCTCGGTTTGAATTAACACGCTCCCTGGCGGTAAACAGGATAAAGTATCGGTTGAGCAAGCTGAGATAATGCCAAGTCATGGCTAAGTGACACAATGTTTTTGCGGTTAAACAAAGTTGCGCATAGCAGCGGTACGGCTAGTCTATCGTCAGGTGCGCTTCGGTTATAGGTAAGGTCTTTGTGTTGTGCAATCTCGTCCTGGTAAAGTGGTCTGAGGTGTCGCGAAGTGTGGGTGCATTTGAGTGGTGTAGGTAATTGAAGTTCCCCTGACGAGCGCCAATTGTTCATCAGGGGGACTCCATCATCATAGAGTACACAGAGTATATTTAAAATACCAAGAGCGCAAATCACCTCGGGACATCTTTAAATTTATCCCGAATAAATTCTAACAATTCTTTCACACTCTTGAACTTACCATGCCGCAGTACCCGCGCCAGGGATTCCATCTTCGGGTGCCGCTTGTCATTGTGAATACCTGTTAGAACGCCGCTGCCCTGGTCGATCCCCCGAATGTTGCGCAGCGTTCTAACCAGGATTGAATCGTACTTTTCTTTCTCAAGATCAGACACATCCTGCATCCAGTAAAGTTTTATGACCCCGTCCACGTAATCTTCTCTGCCCCCAAAATTGAAACGTGCAGGGGTTTCTTCGCGCTTAGTGGTTTCAAAATCAGGGGTAATGGCCTGGCGGGTGTCGAGCAACTCGTAAGCCTTGGGATCTCGGTAAAAGTAGACAGGGATACCAGATTTCTTGGCTTCTAACGCAAGGGTACGCAGCATCTGACGGTACTGATTATCCCCGTGTTTGGCGAAATCCTTTTCCCTATCCTCAGAGTAAAGTTTGACATGGACTTCTTTGATGTATTGCTTAGCGTTAGGGATGATTTGATTTTTACTCCAGACCCGATCCTCGAATTCCCTTTTGTCGGGTTGAACCTTTCGGAATTCTTCCCCCCAATAATCAACCGGACTCCCTGAGTAACGCTCCGCCATCTTAGTCCCATCTAGGACGAGCGTGGCGGGTCCGCTGTAACTTCCGAGGGGAGTGCGGGCGCAACTCAAGTAAAACCATTTGGATTTATCAGTACGATGCAGATCATCACTGCTATTCGAAAAAGTCAGCTTGAACTGGTTTTCTTTCAAGATGGACGCGGCAGAATACAACTCGGTGCGGTGGTAAAGGATGGGAGAAAGTCCAGCGAGTATTCTCTCGATGGTGGGATAGGTAAGAGCACGCATATTTAAAAATAACTCTGGGCTGTAGACTTGCAAAGATTTCTACGTTAGGAAAAGCAATATGCCAAAAGGTTACCCGGCGTCTGCGAAGATCAAATCCAAGGAAGATTTAGTAATAGACGGTCGCCCGACGCTTCAGGACATTAAAAACTTTATCACTACAGTTCAGAAAAAGTTCGGGAAAGAAGTTCTGAATTACTAGATAGAGGTTCATTATCCCAAGATGATGCATGACAAGGAGTTCATGATCTCTGTGGGCTTGGGTTCCATGGGTATTGCGTCTTATGAAGAAGACAAAAGAAACGGATATCCAAAGAAATCCGTGGTCGTGTTTAAGGTATAATCATGCTTGAAGATAAAATCGTAGCAAAATCGCTGGGCCAAAAAATATCAGAACTCAGTATTGATAGAGATTCACTATTCTTAAAATTTGAAAACGGATTAAATATTAAATTGATCGACTCAGGGCAACAGTGTTGCGAATTACGGTACATGAGCACGGATGATGATTTAAAATATTTTATAGGTTCAACTTTAATGAATGTTGAAATTAGAGAAGGGAATGGAAGCCCAACACCTATAGGTGAAGAAGGGTATGTACCTGATACTGAGTTCCTTACTGTCACGACAGATCGAGGTTCTTTTACCGTAGTTAATCACAATGAACACAATGGATATTATAGCGGATTCGATATCAAAGCCGAAGAAATTCTTTAAAAGCCTAGGAGGCACGATGAAAACTAAACTTGTACTTTCCCTTATTGCACTCTCTGTTCTCACTTTTAGCTGTGGAGATAAAGAGGACGGAAAAGCCTGTCCAGTCGCTTCCCCGGTCGTGTGTGCTTCGCCTGCGCCCGTCATTCCTTCTTGCCCTCCAGACAAGGTCTGCATCAGTAAGAAGTGCATCATTTGGACTAAGTTGAAGGGGTGTGTGATCGAGAGCGATAAAGGACCGGTAGAAAATGTAGAAGTAGAAACTGAGTAATGAGCACTGAAAAACCTATTTGCCAATTAATCGGCATGGATGGAAATGTCTTTTCTATTATTTCAAAAGTTTCTAAAGTTTTGAAAACTGCTGGGATGGAAGATCAGGCAAAGCAATTTAAAGACAAGGCGCGCGAATGCGGTAGCTACGACGAGGTATTGTCGCTTCTTCATCATTATGTGGACGTTAGATAATGAAAATATTAGTCGCTACCCAAGGATCCGAGATATGGACTTGTGGGGAATGCGGGACGCTCCATACCCGCTGGGTCTATGGGGAAGAAGGTACGGCGGATCAGAAGATGCGGGCTACGGAATGTTGCCTTCAGAAGTATT
>Ga0315291_10004418_pt1 | contig 17923 bp, 14 predicted proteins | sample YL17G12_20_MG_FD_203070 | JGI IMG/M metagenome (GOLD analysis project Ga0315291, IMG submission 203070) | Sediment microbial communities from Yellowstone Lake, YNP, Wyoming, USA - YL17G12_20 | ecosystem: Environmental > Aquatic > Freshwater > Lake > Sediment | place: USA: Wyoming | collected...
ACATTGCTCGCCACAACAGGTTTTCCTAAAGCCATGGCTTCCACCAAGACTCTTCCCATCCCCTCATTGAGAGAAGGAAAAACAAAAATATCATAAATGGAAATCACCCGAGTAACATCATTCCTCCAGCCCAAAAATCGCATGTTGGTGTTGATGCCCAGCTCATAAGCTTTCCTCTCTAATTTCTCTCTGAGGGGTCCGTCCCCGGCGAAGACAAAATAGGTTTGAGGATAATTGGAGAGAATGTCTTTGGCCGCTTCCATCAGAAATTCCGGCCCTTTAACTGGCTCTAAGCGGCCCGCGGTGCCAACAACGAAAGATTTTTCGGGTATTCCGAGCTCCCTTTTAAGATTCTGTCGTTCCTCCAAAGATAAATCTTTGATTTTTTCGAGTTCAACCCCGCTGTTGATAACAATAATCTTATCCTCTGGAGCGATTTTATAGAATTGATAATCTTCCTTTTCCCCTTTCGTAAGGGCCACGATTCTATCCGTTATGCGGGCTGCATATTTTTCAAGAAGAATAAACATCTGCGTTTTTAAAGGGCCAAAATAGCCAAAGAAGACATGGCCATGGGGAGTGTGGACAATAATCGGGATGCGAGCAAGCTTAGCTGCAAGTCTCCCCAAAAATCCTGCCTTTGAAGTATGGGTATGAACAATGGCCGGCTTTTCCTTAATAAGAAGCAGAAAAAGACAGATTAAGGCCCAGACATCATAAGCGGGATTTATTCGCCTTACTAAAAAAGGTATCGTCACGAACTTTATCCTTTTCAATTGCGCCTTTTGGAGGTCAGCCATGACGGAGGCGTTCTCATCTTGACTCATTCTGGATTCAACCGTTGGACCTTTGAATAAGAGGACATCATATTTTTTCATATCCGTCCCCAAAACCGTAAGGAGTGTGTTCTGGGCTGACCCCCCTTTATCTAAGCGAGTAATGATGTGAACGATTTTACTTTTTTTTGGCATAAATCATCAATGAAGAAGAAATGAGCACATTTTTGCGAGAAAGCAAGCTTACGACTTCAGCAAAAGCCGAATAGGCTCTTTTGATAATATTTATCATATACCTTTCTAAATATTTTGTTTGATAATAAGGATTCCCCCCTGTCAGCTTTGAATTCTCGATTCTGATATTTGAAAAGTTCGCCTTCTTTAAAAGAATGTTAAGGGTATGACGGTCAAATCCATATAAATGAAATACCGTTGACACCGGGATAATTCCAAACACATTCTTTTTAAATAATTGATCCAGAAACACGTGAAATGCTCCGTTGCGAACTCTGGCAATCAACATCCCCTTCTTCTTAAGAATCCTTCCGATCTCCTCCAATTCTCCCCGGGGATCCCCAAGATGATCGAGAACATCCAAGAGCGTAACAGCATCGAAAAAATCTGATGGAAATTTGGCAATTTTTAAAGGAACGCTAAAAACACTCTTCTTGCTCAGATTTTTTTTTGCTTTTTCTAAATAAAAATCTGATATCTCCACGCCATAGGGCTCCCAACCCCTTTTTTGGGCTAAGCCGAGAAAATAGCCGTCCGCGCACCCAACATCGAGCAATTTGCCTTTATAAGCCTCGATGTCCTCCAGAACGGCGAGATATAAGTCTTTTCTCGATCTGTCTAATATTTCGCAATACGCATCATCATAGCCCAGGTTCTTATACCTGCTTATTTCATCTTCATCGGATAACCTTGGAGATCTATAAAATAATCCGCAGTTTTTGCACCTGACAATATTGCCCAGATCTGTCTTCATAATGATTTCTTCGGCCTTCAAATTGCAGATATTGCACGGGACTCCTATTAAGCTAAGAGGGTATTTCATTCACAAAATACCTTTTTTTTCCGGATTTTTCTGAATCTATCTTCCTGACAAACTCGAACGTCACGCGCATGGATGGATCAATATGCTTTTTAATCGTGTCGGAAATAAAATCGACGGCCCGTCTATTCACCTCGTCAATTTTCAGCAAATAAACATTGAGCTCATTTTTTTTCTTTTGAACTATTTTGAATTCTTTTAGAACATATCCGCGGGCCATCAATTCTCTGTTGAGATAGCTGAAAAACTCGCTGTGGATCTTTTTTCCCGAATTTGTAAGAACGAAATCGCTCGTTCTTCCATGGATTCTCTGGAGGAGGGGAAGCCGAATTCCACAGGCACACTCTTTTCCTGAGAAAGCTCCAATATCTTCAAGGTCATAACGAATGAGCGGAAAACCGAAGTTTCTTAAACTCGTTACAACAATTCTCCCATCATGGTCTGGCCCTTGGGCCATATTAAAATCATTAACGACTTCAACATACACATTCTCCGAGGTGATATGCATTGAGCCTTTCGGGCATTCAAAAGCAATGATGCCTGCCTCACATGTTCCATATTCATTGGCCACAGGGCATTGAAAAAAACCTCTTAATTTTTCTCTCTGATATTCGTATAAAACTTCCGCTGTGGAAACGATCAATTTCAGGCCCAATTCCTCTCCTGCCAGATGATTTTCTTCAAGCAGGCAGGCAAAAAGATATAAAGCCGAGGCATACCCATAGATGTATTCCGGCTGATAGGTCAAGATCGTATTCCAGAGATTCTTGACTTTTATTTTTTCCAGCTGAAATGCAGAAATGCGAATCCTGTGGGTTACTCTGTCTTTGAGCTTTTCTATAATTTTTGACTTTAAATTTATTGGCACGCCCCATATTTTAATTCCCCTTGCTCCCGGTTGGATTCCATACCAGGAAAATCCGCGCCATTGGGCCGCGTGATAATAGCCGACGGCGCTTCGTTCTAAGAATAGCAGGACGGGCTCTCCGGTTGTGCCGCTTGAACTGTATCTGATAAATTTCCATTTTGGAATTTCTGGATTAAACATTCTCTTGATATTTTTGCGGATAATTTCTTTTGTCAAAATCGGAAGGGAATTTATGGCATCGGGGTTTGGATTTTTAATAACTTCCGAATAATAGGGGACGGTTTTTTTTGCGACGGAGAGGAGTTCTTTTAACTTCTTATTCTGATAATCTTGTAATTCTTTTCGAGTCCAGGACTGAGTCTTTTGAAGCTCTTTAATCTTTTCTCTGACATTTTCTCCTCTAATCCTTTCGGCAATGGCATATAAAATATTACTCATAATGACTCAGTCCCTATTATAAATATTCACTTCATGAAATAATATCGATATACTGTTTTCGTTTTACATCCCAATCAAATTGCTTTTTGACTCTGATTCTTCCGTTCGAACCCAGTTTATTACAAAAATCAGGGTCTTCTAAAAGTCTTTCGAGAGCAGACAAGATTTCCTTATCGTTCTGCGGGTTGACAATCAAGCCTGTGACATTATCTTCAACGGCCTCGACACTGCCCCCCGATTTGCCTGCAATGATGGGTTTTCCGCAGGCGCTTGCTTCAAGGAAAACGATCCCAAAACCTTCGACAGAGCCTTTGCTTGGGACTTCTCTCGTCAGAAGTATGAAGACATCACAAGAAGCATAGAATAAGGGAAGTTCTTCATCCGGGGCTTCTCCGACAAAGAGAATATTATCCTTCGATTTCTCCGCGGCTAATCTTTTCAAATACTGTTCCTCGGGGCCTCTGCCGACAATGACATAGACAGCTTGAGGATATTTATTTAAAATCTCAGGCATAAGATTTATCACCTTATCAATACCTTTATTCACTTCTAAGCGGGAAACCGTGAGAAGAATAATCTTATGGGAAAGATGATATCTCTCGAATATCTTCTCGGCATTGAGATGAGGATGAAACCTGGCGGTGTCCACTCCAGGAGTAAATGTCACGATCTTGGAAGAATGGATATTCTCCTTGAGAAGTTGGGCTTTGGCGAACTCGCTGATGGCAATGATCTTCGCCGCTTTTTTCAATATTCGTTTCATAAGAGGAGCGATCCATTTGTACTTTCTGAATTCCGGGCCATAGGTATGGACATAGTAGGGTTTTTTCAGCAACTTATGAATAAGGTATCCCGCAAGACCGGGAATTCTAAGCTGGGCGCATATCAACTTATCAATTTTTTCTTCTTTGACAATTTTGTAGGCATGCGCAGCAAAAATAAAAGGCTGAAGATATTTATTGAAGACCCGGACTCTTCGGATGTTCAATTTTGGCAAAGAAGGAAATGCCTCTTCATCGCCGGTTCTTTTTGTGAGGACCACTATTTGGGAGTTCTTATGACATATCTCATAGAAAAGAGTGGAAATCCCTCCTTTCACGGGCAAAAAATCGCCAGAAATGAGAAGAATTTTATCTTTTTTTACGAATTCCGGACGGTGATCTTTTGCTGAATGAATATCTTCGATGAAGATTTTCTGCCACAAGGCGAAATTGATCAAGGCCCATAACGTTGTCCCGAGATCTTCTTTTCCCGAAAAATGCCTTCTCAATAAATTCTCTATATTGGGTCTGTTGAAAAAGCCGCTGCTAAAAAAAGACCTATCAAGAAGGATATCTTGTGCATATTTTTTCAATTCTTTTCTGAACCAGATTTCAACAGGAACTGTGAAACCATGTTTCTTTTTATCTAATATCTCCCGAGGGATAATTCCCACAAACGCTTTCTTGAGAATATATTTTGTAGTCCTCCCTTTGACTTTTAAAGGAGAGGGGATTTGAGAACAGAACGCAAGCAATTCCTTATCTAAAAAAGGAGATCGGGCCTCTAAGGAATTGGCCATGGACATCCTGTCAAGTCTGATGAGATGGACATATCCCAGCCAATTTTTAAAATCTAAGTACAACATTTGGGAGATATCTTCAGCGACGGCTGAGGAAGAAAAGATTTCTTCAAAAATATGAAAGGAGGAAGCTTTTTTCAGATCATCAAACTCTTCAGAAAGAATTTCATTTTTCAGGCGATCCGAAAGTTGAGCTATCCATGCTGCATATCTCACGGGCAAAGAATCAATGAAAATACCTTTAAAAAATTTCTTGATTCTTTTCGAACGGGGCAAAACATCGACTAATCTCTGCAAATTTTTTTGGGCGAGGATAGGCATATTTTGGAATAGACGGGCATAATGTTCTATCCGGTATCTCGTGTAGCCAGCAAAATTTTCGTCCGCCCCATCTCCTGTCAGGACCACCTTCACCTGCTTGGATGTAAACTCAGAAATGATATACGTCGGAAGCGCCACCGGGTCTGCATAGGGCTCATCAAAATGCCAGACAAGCTTGGGGAGATATTTCTCGACATCTATCGCTTTAATGACCAGCTCATGATGATCGGTTTGAAAACGATCCGCAATTATTTTTGCCGAATCTGTCTCATTGTAAAACACGGGGGCATCAAAGCCTACGGTAAATGTCTTTATTTTCCGGTATGAAAGTCGAGACATGAGGGCAACGATAATACTTGAATCCAATCCCCCCGATAACAATGCACCCAGGGGAACATCGCTCACCATTCTCAGTTTGACGGATGTTTCTAGTAAATCTCGAAGGGCATCACAGTAATATTTCTCTGATAAATTTTCTGCTGGAGTAAATTCGATATCCCAGTAGCGCTTTAAAGAGAAGCGTTCCTTCTGATAGATGAGAACATATCCGGCAGGAACCTTGTGGACTCCGCAGAATATCGACTCTTCGCCAGGAATATAATTGAATGTCAGATAGTCATAGAGGGCCTTCTTGTTGATCTCCCTTTTAAGCCCCGGAATAGATAAAAGAGATTTTATCTCTGAAGCAAAAAAAAGATTGCCCTCCAAAACTGTGTAATAGAGCGGCTTTTTCCCCAGGGGGTCTCTGGCAAGCAGGAGCGTTTCGTTCCTTCGATCCCAAAGAGCAAAGGAAAACATGCCTCTAAAATAATTCAGACACTGATCGCCATATTCCTCATAGGAGTGAACGATGACCTCTGTATCAGAATTTGTCGCAAAGCTGTGGCCTTTTCGGCGAAGACGGTCTCTTAACTCTTGAAAGTTATAGATCTCGCCGTTAAAGACAGTGACGATACTTTTATCTTCATTGTAAATCGGCTGGTCCCCCGTGAGCAAATCAATAATCGCCAGTCGCCGGATTCCAAAACCTACAGCCAGTTGATTCTCATCGCCGCCTTTTTTTTCCCAGGAACAATAATACCCCTCGCCATCCGGACCTCGATGGGAGAGAAGGTCATTCATCCTGACCAACAGTTCCTTGTTCCTAATTGTCCCTATGAAACCACATATTCCACACATTCTTAATTTCCATAAACCGATTCAAAGACAGACAGAAGTTCACCCGTCATTTTTTCCGGGGTAAAAAGTCTCGCTCTTTCCAGCCCTTTCTGGAGAAGTGTGATCATCAGGTCTTCATCTTCTAGCATATGTATTGCCTTTAAACTCATGTCCTCAACACGGTATGGGTTAAAAAACAATGCCGCATCGGCAAGGACTTCCCGCGAAGAAGAAGTGTTGGAACTCACAACTGACGCAAACAATATATTTATTCTTAATTATTATATGATTCAAATAAGAGCATATTTTTTCGATACTTTCAAGCGTTTTATGTGAAATCGTAGGACAACCATTGGAGCAGCGGCAGATTTATGAAACACTTTTCCTGTGGGATTTTTCCTCCATTGTAATTCCATTTTTAAACTGATAAATGCCAGAAGATTGTAACAATCACTCTCTCCAACAAGGATTTCCATGTGACATTCTCTACATTCGGTACCCGTTGTTTGAGATCTTTAAAAAACTCTTGCTAGCAAGATGCGGATTCGTTATCTCCCACTTGTAACCCAAGGACTAACCGCTGGCCTTTTTCTGTGACCCCCTACACCGACCAGAACAGAAACACTTTCTACACTCCCGTTTGGGCTTAGACAAAGCGCCGATTGGCCAATAGTTCGCCTCAAGACGCGAGCGATCTTGAAAAAGGATGGTATTGGATGTCTCGTATCAAATTCAAAGTTCCCAACGTCTTCTCAAGTCTTACCTCTTGGCTTCTGAGCTGTCTTGGACATGAAAGCCTATTTTCCCGTTATTTATGCGTTAATAAATAATTTTACAATAAGCAGGATTTCTAATATTATTTAGAAGGCAAAATAAGAGGGAGAGATTATGGATATGCAGCGTATAAAGGTTTATTATGAGCCAAATAAACTCCGAGAAATGTATAGTCTGCGCAAGTAATAATTTTCGATTATATTTGGCTGGCGCGATGGGCGAGGAAATATTTTATTGCGCAGGATGTGGCTTGGTTTTTACTCACCCCCGGCCCTCCCGGGATGAACTGAAGAAAAGATATGATGAAAGTTACTATTCCTATTGGATAACCCCTTTACAGCAAAAAAGACGAGTCAAGCTATGGATGGGAAGGGCTAAAATCATCCAACAACTGAAACTGAAAGGTCAAATCCTGGATGTCGGCTGCGGAACGGGTTTATTTCTGCACATCTGTCAAAAAATGGGGTATTCGGTATGCGGGACAGAGATTTCTTCTTTTGCGGTTGAATATTGTAAAAAGGAATATGGTATAAGTGTTGATAATACCAGCTTAGAAGACTCGAGATTTAAACCCGAATCCTTTGATATTATAACCTTTTGGCATGTAGCTGAACATTTAGCTTGGCCACAAAAAGTTTTAGAGAAAGCCAGAGAGCTATTAAAATCAGAAGGATATTTAGTTATCGCGGTGCCGAATGTTGAGAGTAAAATAAGCCATAATTTCTACCGATTGCTAAGAGGCAGATATTGCCCTCTTTACACCGCGGATTCCAAAGAACCCCATCTATTCCATTTTTCGACCAAGACATTGAAATTTCTTTTGGAAAAGTGCGGATTCAGGGTGATTCGGATTACGGCGGATTTTGCCCAGGTAGATCCCCGCTGGAAGGTTATCGAAAGAATTGCTTTTGGTGTCTCCAAAATTACCGGGAAAGACTGGTACGACTCAATATTGATGGTTGCCAAAAAATGAACCAGCGCCAAACAGATATCTCCATAGTTATAATTTCTAAAGATAACCGAGAACTGCTTATAAAGATTTTAAATCGATAAAAAATGCTTAAAATAGGCCTAGATGCACGGGAATTCCAACAAGGCGACATTATTACAGGCATCGGCAGATATCTTTTAAATTTCCTGGAATTTGCTACTGTAAATAAACCCGATTATGAATTTGTTCTTTTTTGTAACCAAAACACCAAGGTGGATTTGGTAAGTCCCAATCTTAAAAAGATAATTATCCCCGAATTTTTAACTTTCTGGTGGGATCAGGTGCAACTTCCTTCCTATCTTAGAAGAGAAAAGATTGACATCTTTTTAACTCCCTATTTTAAAGCGCCTCTATTTTCTCCCTGTAAATTAGTAGTTATTATCAATGACCTTATTCCTCTTCTGTCCGGGGCGTATCGAAATCCCCGCAGCATTCTGATTAAAATATACTTTAAATACTTGGCAGGTATGGCAGTCAGAAACGCAGATAGAATCATAACCATTTCTCAACATTCGAAAAAAGATATAATGAAGGTATTTGGTGTCCCGGAAGAGAAGATTGCGGTAATAACTTTGGCGGCGGATAGAGCCTTCCGGCAGATAGATTGCGGACTTTCAGATGTTCTATCTAAGTACCAAATCGATGGAAAATTTATTTTCTACTTCGGAAATTTTAAGCCACATAAAAATGTCCGAGCGCTAATAGAAGCATATCATAAGTTGCCAGATAATATAAAAGAAGAATACCGCTTGGTCATAGGAGGGAAAAAAGACCGATACGGCCAGGCCTTATTTAAACTATCTAAAAATTTAGGACTGCAAGAAAGAACAATATTTACTGACTTTGTTTACAAAGAAGACCTGCCCTATCTTTATAATGCCGCCGAGGTATTTGTTTTTCCATCTTTATATGAAGGTTTTGGTTTGCCTCCTCTTGAGGCCATGGCCTGCGGCACACCGGTCATTGCATTTAAAGTTACCTCTTTGCCCGAAGTCATAGGAGATGCGGGAATTTTGCTAAATCCCTGCGGACCTGATGAGCTTGCCAAGACAATAGCTGGCGTGCTAACTGATAATGTTTTAAAGCGAAGTTTGATGGAAAAAGGATTATTCCGGGCAAAACAGTTTTCGATAGAAAAGATGTCTAGAGAGTTATTGGCGGGTTTGCGGTGAAATTAAATTTGGGCTCACGCTGTTTTTATATTGTGGGAGTAAACGGTGGCTTGTAAATTGTGAACGAATGTTGACAGGACCGTCTTTTATGTTTTTCTCTTCATTAAATACTATCAAGACTACAGATATTTTTTCCATTTAACTTCCCCCGTATAATTCCTCAATTTTATTAATCTGTTCTTCAATACTGAATAGGCTCTTTACTTTTTTTCTGGCATTTTTACCGATTTTATCAGACATTTCTTCATTAGAGAACAATTCTATTATTTTTGAAGCAATGGCACCGGCATATGGCTCAACCAGATATCCATCTATAGAATTTTCAATTATCTCTTTTGGACCGCCCATATCTGTGGAAATTACGGCTTTTTCACATGACATCGCTTCTATTATAGTCCTGCCAAAAGGCTCCGGTTCTATAGAAGGATTGACGATAATATGGCAAATATTTATTATCTGAGGCATATCTTCCCTGTATCCTGTAAAAACAACATTTTTTTCAATATTTAATTTTTTTGCAATATTAGCTAGTTCTGATTTATATTCTTCCTCCCCAGCTCCCACAATCAAGAAAACAACTGAATTTCCCAGCTTTTCGCTAACTAATTTTGCTGATTTAAAAAATAATTTATGTCCTTTCCATGGGACAAGCCTGGAAATTATGCCCACAATTTTTGCGTCTCTATTTATTTTTAAATCATTGAATAAATAATCAACATTAATGTCGGGCTTAAATTTATCAGTATCTACTGCGTTATAAATTTTAATAATTTTATTCTTATTTTCAATAAAAGCAATTTTTTTTCTTACCTCTTCAGATATAACAATAATTTTTGTTGATAGTTTCGCAATAACTTTATCTTTCCAGCCAGCTGATTTTATTATCCTTACATGCCATATAAACGGAATTTTCAATATCCTGGAAATTAAAGCAAAAATGAACGAATAAAATGTCGTTGCTGAATTACAATGGATGACTTGCGGCTTTATCACTTTTATTAAATAAATGCTTCTTATTAAGGAAAATAATATATTATTTTTTGAAATTCTGTTTATATTGAAAGGAATTCCTATAGCTTCCAGATATTCATTTATTTTTGTTGGTTTATCAAGGAGTACAAACGGATAATACGATTTCAGGTTTTTGATTATATTCAAGAGGCTTATTTGCCCGCCGCCTGGATAAGCCAAAGGGGTATCAACAAAAAGAATATTTCTTGCTGTCAATTTTTTTTGTGCTCTTTGGAATACCGATTTCACCATTCCTGTTATAAATCCCAGCACATGCCATAAATCTCCCATAATCAGTTTATAAATAACATAAGCAGGCATTGTTATTACACACAAAGGAAAAACATTCATGGATGGGATATTTTTGAACACAAATAAATAAAAATTCTGCTTATGTACAAGCTGCCTTTTAAAATAGGAAAATCTTTTTTTTACTGTTTCCCCGGGATTCCTATGATATACTTTTATCTGAGGATTATATAATATCTTCCGATTAAATAATTTTACTCTATAACACAAATCTATATCTTCAAAATATACTGGAGAAAACCTTTCATCAAAATAATTTGATGAAACAAGCATTTCTTTCCTGAACATCGATGCTCCACCAGATGCAAAATCCATTTCTATTGGACTTTTTATGCCTGAATCCACTTTTTTATATTTATAAGCATACAGGCCATATTTTGAATAAAACACATTTATATAATTCTGATTTTCTTCCGATAAATCTGAAATTATTTTTCCTTGAACAGCAAAAACATTGTTTCCACTAAAACAATTTACTGAATTTTCAAAAATACCGGAAGAAATCTCTATGTCATTATTTAACAGAAAGATAAAAGAATGTTTTGCTTGTAAAATGCCAAGATTTGCTGCTTTTGCAAACCCTTCATTCAAATTATTTCTTATTACATTTACTTCCGGGAACAATTCCGGCATTTTCTCTTTTGTGTTATCCGTGCTTCCATCATCAACTACAATAATCTCTGTTTTATCCTTATACCTCTTGCACTCTTCAATAACAAGAGGCAGGCATTTCTTTAATAATTCTAACCCGTTATAAGAAGGAATAATAATCGATATTCCTTTTGACATCAATACTTCTCTAATATTTTTTGGAAACTTTCTTCTGATGAGAAAAGAATCAATATTTCACCTTTCAATATTCCGAGTTCCGTTATGAATTTTACAAAAGGATATAAGAAATAACTTATTTTTGAATCTACAAATTTAAATAGTGACCTTGCAGAAAAAATGGACAGCAGATAATAAAATAAAACCAAAAAAACCAACCCGTATATATGGTAAATAACTATTATTCCCAAACCTAGTAAAATTTTGAATATCACACATTGGTGCTTTTTTCCGAATATTGCTTTTATTTTATTTTCGTGATAAAGATCTCTTTTGCCTAAATAATCCGTTATTTGTCTTCTATAGTAAGTATGTATCAATCTAAAAATATTTGCCCTTGGTTTATGATAAACTATTGCTTTTGGGTTAAAAATGCATTTGTATTTCTCTGAGACCTGCTTACCCAGATACCAGTCATCTCCGCCATATTTTCCAAACGATTCCTCAATAAATGAAAACTCTTTGAATACTTCTTTTTTGTACGCCAGATTGCAGGTTGAAAGCAATCCTGTTGGTACAATCTGTTCCTTACTTCTTTCGAGCGCCCACAGTCCTCCGCCAGGAAGGCCTAGTATTTCCTCAGTTTCACCCAGTAAATTTCCTTTTTGAGCACGAACCAATCCGGCAACTCCGTATATTTCCTTATCTACAAAAGGAGTAACAATCTCTTTCAGCCAGTTTTCATCCACTTTCACATCATCATCAGTGAAAGCAATTATATCTCCCGAACAATTTTTTAGTCCTTGATTATGGCAATATCCGAGTCCCCTGTTTTCCAATTTCAGATAAACATACTTTACTCCCTTTATTGGTTCTGGTTTTTCTCCTTCTTCTACTACAACAATTTCTCTTTTATCTTCCGGATAATTGCATTTATTTACATTTTCTACTGATTTCGTTAAAAGGTTATGCCTGCCCTTTGAACAAATAACAACAGAAACGAAAGGATAATATTCAACCATTTCTTTCAATTAAAGAGAACATCATTTTCAATCGTTGCAAATACGTATGTTCCCTTAATACTCTCTCCCTTCCCCTTAAACTCACTTTTTTTCTTTCTTCAGGGTTATTTAAATAATATTCTATTAATTTTTTTATTTCTTTCTCATTTGAGTAACTTATAATTTCTTCACCAACTCTGAATAACTTTGTTAATTGCGGCGAATTATTAGTTAAAACAAACCCGCCGCTAGCCGGGACTTCATAAACCCGGGTCGTAACATTCGGAATTTCAGAAGTCAGAGAATAAAGAAAGTGAATATCAAGCACAATATCAGAAATTGAATATACTTTTACTACATCCGATCCAAAAACGCACCTTTTCTGGTATGCATTTCTTAACAATGAGTCAGGTGTTAGCCAATCTCCCCAGGAACTTGTTTGCGGCCCCCATATTTTTAAATTAAAATTTGCCAGTTGTTCTAGAACTTTCTTGCGAACCGGATTTATAGTGCCAACAAAAGATATTTCAGCATGAAACTCATCTTTTTCGTCTGAACTTAATTCAACTGGTCTGTAAAATTCTGTATTTGCCGCGAACGGGAGAGTGAACACATTCTTATTTATCAATTCAATCTGTTTGCGGATTCCCAAAGGTAATAATTCAATTTCATCAATCAGAAAAAAGAAATCATACAGTTTCATAAAAGAATAAATAAACTCTTTCCTATTTGGCGAAAGGATAGAATCGGCGTACCAGTTTATTATGAGCGGAGAACCGATCTTTCTAATTGTTTTAAGGGTATCAATGAATAAACTATCTCCTTTGATTACTAGAATTATATCAGGCCTGAATTCCCGTACTGTATTTAAAAGTTCTTTATTAAGTCTGTAGGTATCTAGCTTGTTTGTTATTCTATTGGCCGAGCCAAGAAATGACAAAACTTTTTTTATTCTCTCTTTTACGAGGTTTTTTTCTGGCCACAAGCGGCTTTTTACTAAATTATAAAAATAGACTTCACAACCAAGTTGTTTTAAATATTTCTCTCTGGCAAATCCATCAGGATGCGGGTAATCAACCAGTAATATTTTTTTGCTCACTTTGCATTTTCCCCTTAAAAATCATCTGAAGCAGCTCTTTTTCTTCTTTTACTATTCCGGTAACGATAAGAATCATAATATAGATCGCCATACCGGATAAAACTACAGGAATAAGCGGTAATATATTTCTCACGGCTAGAAGGAACAGTGATAAAACAGAAACGGACAGTAATCCATAAATTATCCACTGAATTCTAAAATATAGGATAAAGTCCGGATAGAGGAATAAAAACAGTAGAAAGAACAACAATTCCGCTAGCAGAGTTGCGAAAGCGGCTCCATTTAACGAATATTTTGGAATCAATATTAGATTGAGGATTATATTCAGGGAAACAGAAACAAAAAAGATCTTATTGACCACACCCTGTTTTCTAGCAGCAAACAAATAATATGAAAATAATGTATTAAAAAAATTAATAATCATTGCAAACATGAAAATCTGGAACGCAGAGTTTGAATCTATGTAACGTTCTCCATAAAAAAAAAGAATTAGTTTTGAAGACAATAAAACACCTCCGAGAGCAAGCGGAACTGAAATCAATGTCAATAATTTTATGCTTCCGGAGAGAATCATCCCGACAACTTCCTTCTGGCTCTTTTCAAGAGCATAAGAAAGCCTTGGGAATAGGGATTGGACCAATAACGATGCAATAATCGTTATGCCAAGGTAAAAACCATAGCTTATCCCGTATAATCCCGTAACTGACTCTCCCTTCATCCATTTCAGCACTACAACATCGGTGTTTATATAGATAACCATTATTATTCCGCCGAGAGCAAGCGGAACCGACATTTTTATGTGTGTAAAGAAATTATAGACAAATTCCTTTATACCTACAAGCACTCTGCCATATCTGAAGTATTTGCAGGATGAAATCAGATAGAACAATAGAACAATTATACCTGCAACTAAATAAACTAACACAATCGAATGGAGGTCTTTTCTTGATCGGAGCACAAACCAACAGGCAGTGATTAATAAAGCTTTATAAATAAAATCTCCTATCAACAACAAATGCATTTTTTCGTGGGCTTTGAAAAGAACTGAAATAAAAGTGCTTATTGAAACCAATAAATAAGCAACCGCCAATATCACGGCTGTTTGCTTTGTATCAACTGCAGGCGAGAAAATTAACATTACTACAAATGAAATAAAAGCTAAAATTACCAGCGGAAGCTTTATACTAAATAATTTAGGAAATATCTCAATTGTCAGCTCTCTCTGCCGGGAAACCTCCCTTAAAAGTAGCGAGCTGATACCCATATCAGCAATAATCAAAAAAATGTTTACTAAACTTGTGATATAAGTAAATTTGCCAAAATCACTCTGGTTAAGGTTTCGTGCCAGAATAAGTGTCAGTAAAAAACCAAAAAAACGCAATACTCCGGTTTGTAAAAAAAGCCATAAGAAATTCTTAACAATTTTTTTCGTAATAGATATTTTATAATCTTCTTCGAGCATAAACCTGCAGTATCTCCCCCTGTCTGCACATATCAGACAGAACTCCCAGAAATTTGAAGAAAAACCTTTCTGCAAACACATGAGCTTTTTTCATTGAAAATCCGAATTTTGCATTACTTTCTTTTGAATGCAGTTTCTCTTCACTTTTTTTCTGATAGCTATAAAGCCCTCTTCCAACCAGCCAGTACCGAAAACTATCAGAATACCCGCTGACATACGCTTGGCCAAAATTCGTCCTTGTAGTTTCACCCATTATCTTCCAGTCTTTAAGGAATCTATTCAATGTTTTCGAAGTAAAATGTATCTGATGTCTCGGAGCATCAATATGTATCCAATGAGAACCAAATATTCTTCTTCCAAGTGAGTTAAAATTAGGAACTTGAATATAAATTCCCCCACCCAGTTTAAGTAATTGAAAACAGCGTTCCAAAATTTTTACAGGCTCTGATAAATGTTCTAAAACATCGTTTATAGTAACTAAATCAAAATATTTTTCCGGTAGATTTACAGCCATGAAATCACTACAAACTATTTTATCTTTCTCCAATCCAAGTTTTTCAACAGCGTATCCGCATGCTACTTCAGACATTTCTACTCCCCAGGTATCCCATCTTCTTACCTTAAGAAAATTAAGGAAATGACCATCCCCGCAACCTACATCAAGCACTCTCCCGGGATTTTGAAATTTCCTGATGAACTTCAGCCGGTAACTGTATCCTCTTTCCAGGCTTCTGAACATTTCTTCCGTTAATTCAACAAGACCGCTAGCGCGCGTATAATAATTTTTAGGATAATATGTTTTTAGTTCATCAACATCCGGAGCAGGGGATAAAAAAACCAAACTGCATATTTCGCATCTTACTAAACAAAAAACACCCGACGTATCCCAGTTCCAGTCTTTAGTAGTCATAAATAACTTCTGCTTCTCTGAACCACAATAAGGGCAAGCTTCTTTTCTCACTCTATTCCTTTCTCGCTATTACTTCCAGTCCATCGCCTGGCAATATTTTGCCCAACCATTCTCGAAGCTTTCTTTTTAATCCGGAAAATAATACATTTGATACTTTAACTATATAACCACTCTGTTTCTGCCCAAAAACCCTATTAAGGTGAAATCCGGTAACCAATAACTGCATTGTTTCGATTTTAATAATTTTCAGATTACATTTCATGAGAATATTTTTAATTGTATTTGGCGTATAAAAAAACAAATGCTCTCCGGGATGCAGACTGGGCCATTCTGCCTTCATTTTTTGTGCATTTAATGAGGCAAAATTAGGTGTAGAAATATACAAAATTCCGCCTGGTTTCAGAACTCTGGCAACATTTTGTATAATATCCATCGGGTCGGATATATGTTCAATGACTTGAATCATTATTATTAAGTCAAAATAATCATCTGGAAAAGCAGCTGTTTTCAAATCCGGGAATAGACTTAAAGAATAAACCCGCCTGGCTACATCCCTGATATAATCAGATAGTTCAATACCAAATACTTCCCAGCCGCCTTTTTTAAAAACCGAAAGATAACTTCCTGTAGCTGCTCCAATATCCAGGATTTTCCCGGGCTTAGCGGTATATTTTTTCAACCTTTCAAAAAGGCGTGCAGCATTTTCTTCCAGAAAACGCAAAGTTTCCGATTTTATATGGTCCTTGAAATAGTCTTGCCGGTAAAATGATTTGATTTCTTCTAAATCAAACTGACGATTCAAAAAAGTAAGCTTGCAGTTTTTGCATTCAACAATATTGGCATCTGTACCTTTTATTTTTATAGGAAAGAGAATTTTATGGTCTATTGAACCGCAAAACTTACATTCAGGGATGTTTTTCATATTTGTTTTCTAAATTAATCTGTCCAGCAAAATAAGCCTTTTTATATATTTTAGACTTCCGGTTGGAAGATTAAATTTAAGGAGGTGCACGGATGAATTATATGGGTATCGACCATCATAGGCAATACTTGTACATGACTTTGATGGATGAGGAAGGCCGGGTGTTTCGAGCCGGCCGGGTCGCAAATCTTCGCTGTGAGATAGGAAAATTTCTTCAAGAGGCGGTCAAAATGCCTATCCCTGTCAAAGCTCAGAAATAAGCATGTGGATTTTTAGGCTAATTCCCTCTATTCTACTTCTATTATTCATATTCCAATTTTTTCAATGTGGGCAGAATCATGATGATTCCTGCGATAAACCAGAACGGTTCCATGATGCGTATGAGAATAAATGTGTTTGCCGTTACGGCATGAATAATTAAGCCGATAAAACCCGCTATAAAGCCAAGAGTCAGGCCTTTATATAGTTCATCATCCATTTTTCTACGGACACTCAAAGAATGCTTGAGAATTGCCCATAAAAGCCATAAAAAGGCAAGAAAGCCGAGAATGCCCAGTTCAGACAGAAAGAGAATGTATTGTCCATCTATAAAACGGGTTCCTGCGACTCCCCGGCCTAAAAGAGGATTCTTCTTCCATGTTTGGAGGCTGTTTGCCCAACTCACGACTCTTGCTGTCGAAGAGGGATCGAGATAAATATTGCCAATTTTGGCTAAATCGGCTTGTCTTTTCTGGAATGTATATTCCACCCTTGAAAGGACGGCTTCGGGCTTTACCATAATTCCTCCTATTATGAGTGCCGTCATCACTGAAACTAATAAGAATTTTTTCTTGCTCAAGACGATCAAGGCAAGAAAGGAAAAGATAATGCCCATGTATGAGGCCCGGGACAAGGTATAGAAAAAGGGGAAAATAATCAAAGCCGAGAGAACAAGTAAACCCATTTTCATTCGCGGAGAAACATCCTGCAAATAGATTCCTATCGTTAGGCAAAGAATAAAAAGCAAGTAGCCGCCAAACGTATTGGGTTCTCCTTCTTTTCCTTCAAAGGGAGCGCTCACTCTTTCGCCTGAGGGGATTTGGAGCATGCCATAAACTGATACAAGAGCACAGACAATAAAAAAAACCGCGAGAAAGAATCTTATCTGTTTCCGGGAATGAATTTGATTCGCCACCAATATGTAGAGCAAGAAATATTCAACATATCGAGCGAGATAAAAAAGACCTTTTGCGGGAACGACATATCCTAAGGCCATGCCTCGCAGGGTCGAAATGAGGCACAAAAATATATAAAGGCTGATGATCTTGTTAAGAGGAGTTTTAATAAAC
>Ga0315291_10004422_pt1 | contig 17911 bp, 16 predicted proteins | sample YL17G12_20_MG_FD_203070 | JGI IMG/M metagenome (GOLD analysis project Ga0315291, IMG submission 203070) | Sediment microbial communities from Yellowstone Lake, YNP, Wyoming, USA - YL17G12_20 | ecosystem: Environmental > Aquatic > Freshwater > Lake > Sediment | place: USA: Wyoming | collected...
CGACTAAGTCTGGCAACTCTTGGCTGAATGGTGGGTCTCCGACCGCTGGATACCTGCAATTTGCTACTTCAGGGCCATTGGCTGACCTCTGGAACGGCCTATCCGGGAATTCGGCTATCGACGCGCTCTTTATGCTGGCCCTTCTGGCCGTTGGCGTGTCCGTGCTGCTGGGGATCGGACAGAAGATCGCCGGCATCTCCGGTGCGGCTCTGATGCTGATGCTATGGTCGACAAACCTGCCTCCTGAGAACAACCCGATAATCGATGATCACATCGTCTACGCAGTACTCTTCATCGGGTTCATCTTCGTCAGGCCTGGCAAGTGGTGGGGCCTTGGCAAGTGGTGGGCGGACATGCCCCTTGTCAAGAAGTTCCCGATCCTCGAGTGATCTAGACACGAGGACCGCGCTCACACAAACCCCTTGATCGTCTTTTATTCATCCAACAAGTCGCTACGCTAGAGTCTCGAACAGTCTCGCGGAATACGCATCCCAGGCCGAACGCGAATTCTGTTATCAGTAGTAGGGCGGTGTATGGCGGTCGTCCTCCGGCTCGGATTCCTTGTCGAGATCTGCTTCTTCCTCCTTCTGTCCCTCGCCCTTCGGCTTCTCCTCGTCCGGGATGTCGTAATAGAGGTTCGCGCCGCATTTGTAGCATCTTTTCTGATCGGCCGGATTGAGCGTGTCGCACGCGGGACACCTTGTCATCCCGGTCGCAGCCCTTCTGACGGCGGCGAGCCTTTCGGGGTCCAGCCTGTACATCGTCGCAATAACCCTGTCCTCGTGCCTCTGCTTCTCGTACTCGTCTCCCATGCTACACCATTTCCGTTGGATTCGTATGGCTCGCAATCCAGATAAAACAAATGGCTGGAATCCCTGGTCGGACAGGGATTCCGGAATCTAGATGAAAGGAGTTTAGATTCAGTCCGCCCTGTTCTTGTTGACGTACTTGATGCAGTCCTCGAGGATCTCGAACCCAGTGTTCAGCTGTTCCTCGGGGATGTTCAGAGGCGGGATGTACCTGATGTTCGATTTGCCGCAGGGGAGCAGCATCAGGCCCTTCTTGAACGCCATGTCGGAGATCTTGTCCCTGCTCTTCGGGGCGTTCTTCTTGGTCTTCCGGTCCTGGACGAACTCGTGCGCGAGCATCATGCCCACGCCGCGCGTGTCGCCGATGATCTCGTACTTCTGTTGCATCTCCTCGAGGCGCTTCTTGGCTTCCTTGCCGAGCTTGGCCGCGCGCTCGATGAGCTTCTCGCCTTCGATCACATCCAGCGTGGCGAGTGCGCTTGCGTGAGCCAGCGACGCGCCCCCGAACGTGTTCGAGTGCCTCCCGTACCTGTCGAAGTTCAGCTTCGCGTCGACGATCGTCGCCGCAATCGGCAGGCCGCCTCCGAGGGACTTGGCGCTGCAGATGATGTCGGGCTCAACACCGAAGTGCTCGACCGCCCACATCTTGCCGGTCCTGCCCAAGCCGGACTGGACCTCGTCGTCTATGAACAGGCACTTGTACTTCCTCGTGAGGTCGAAGACCATCTTGACGAACTCCTTCGGAGGCACGACATATCCTCCCTCTCCCTGGATGACCTCCATGCATATCGCAGCGAGGTCGTTCGGCGGGATCTGGGTCTCGAAGTAGACGTCCTCGATGACCCTCGCGCACCACATGTCGCACTCGGGGTACTGGAGCTTGTAGATGCACCTGTAGCAGTACGCGTACGGAACGTGGAACACTCCCGGCATCAGCGTGGCCGTGTAGCCTTCTCTCTGGACCCACTTGCTAGCAGTCAAAGTCATCGCGCCGACCGTTCTGCCGTGGAACGCGCCCAGGAAGTCCAGGATGACCTGCTTGCCGGTCCCTCTCTTCGCGATCTTTATCGCGGCCTCGACGGACTCAGCGCCCGTGTTCGAGAAGAACACCATCTTCTTGTTCTTGCCAGGAGCCGTCTTCGCCAGCCTCTCGGCCAGCGTGGACTGGAGCTTGCAGTAGAAGTCGGTGCCCGCTACATGCGTGTACTTCTCGACCTGGTCCTTGATTGCGGCGACCACCTTCGGATGCCTCGCACCCACATTCAGGACACCGACGCCAGCGTAGAAGTCGATGTACGTGTTGCCATCTATGTCCTCTATGACCGAGCCCTCGGCCTTCTTGAAGACGAGCGGCGCGGTCTTTGTCGCCTTCACGATGTACTCATCGTCCTTGGCGACAACCTTCTTGGCCTCCGGGCCTGGAGGCTCAACTTTGATGTTCGGGACCTTCGGCATAATGATTCCCTCTTGTGTCTCGGGTAAGCATATGCGTGATAAATTGGTTGTGGAATAACACCAATTGACTCGGGGAAAATTCGCGGAATTCGAAACCGAGATACGATAAACGGATTCGTTTCGCTGGCTGCAGTCATGACGGCAGGGGGAAGAATTGTGCGCTGACTGATAGAAACCATATTATAATTTTCATCGTATTATTATTCGGAGGAGAAGCTCAGAGCGCTTCGGGCAATCGCCTTGCGAGATGACCTCACTTGCTCTGACATCAGTCCGTTTCCCCACAACGTATATAAAGGGGACGAATTTTAGGGATACCTCCTCAGCGAGGCTGAAAGCTTGAAGTACACGAGATTCGAGAGGGCCAGAATCATAGGTGCTAGGGCGCTGCAGATCAGCCTCGGGGCTCCCACGCTCGTGGATGTTTCTGAAGAGACCATTGACCCCATCGAGATTGCCATCATGGAGTACGACAAAGGGGTCATTCCGATGACGGTCAAAAGGGATTGAGGTATTCTGATGGACGAGGTAGTCGACACACAACCGCAAGCAGATTTGGGCACGCAGCTGTTGATCCCCGAGGACGTCTACCTCACATCTGGGGTCCACATCGGCACTCAGCAGAAGAGCGCCGACATGAAGGAGTTCATATTCAAGGTCCGCTCGGACGGCCTCTATGTCCTCGACGTCAAGAAGACTGACGAGAGACTAAGGATCGCCGCGAAGTTCTTGTCCAGGTTCGACCCGCAGAGAATCCTAATTGTCTCGGCGAGGCAGTACGGCCAGAAGCCCGCGAAGATCTTCGCCAAGGCTATCGGCGCGATGGTCGTCGCAGGCAGGTTCGTGCCCGGCTCGCTCACCAACCCGATCCTACCGAAGTTCGTCGAGCCCGAGGTCCTCTTCGTGACCGACCCTGCCGCTGACGAGCAGGCCCTGAAAGAGGCGCTCAATGTCGGCATCCCTATTGTGGGCGTGTGCGACGCGAACAACGAGACGAAATACGTCGACCTCGTGATCCCGTCGAACAACAAGGGCAGGCGGGCGCTCGCGACCATATACTGGCTTCTCACAAGGGAAGTCCTCAAGGCCAAGGGACAGCTCCCGGGCGACGAGGACTTCAAGATGACCGTCGATGAGTTCGAGGCATCGCTCTGATTCTATAGTCCCGCCGCTCTCGACGAAAGTCTATTACTCACGACCAACGTTGATACCCGTGGGTCGAGGGAGGATCATGAGGCATCCGAGTGTTGCGGGCCAGTTCTACGCGGGTGATGCGAAGTCTCTTAGGGATCAGATCGAGCAGTGCTTCCTCGGACCTCTTGGACCAGGCAAGCTCCCGCAGCTGAAGCCTGGCAAGCGCAGGATCATGGGCGGGATCGCGCCGCACGCCGGGTATGTGTACTCCGGCATGGTCGCCGCCCACCTGTACGCCAGGATAGCGGAGGACGGCTTTCCCGCAACGTTCGTCATCCTCGGGCCGAACCATACGGGCAGGGGGTCTGGATTGTCCGTCGCAAAGGATGATTTCGAGACCCCGCTCGGCGTGGCCAAGCTCGACCGCGAGCTCGCGAAGATGCTCAGGAAAGGCCTCGTGGACGAGGACGAGGAGTCCCACAGGTTCGAGCACTCGATCGAGGTCCAGCTGCCGTTCCTCCAATTCATTTTCCCAGAGATCAAGTTCGTCCCGATATGCATGGGTTTTCAGGACTTGGAGGCCGCGACCTCGGTCGGCAAGGTCATAAGGGACGCGATGAAGACGAAGGACATCGTGGTGATCGCTTCGACCGACTTTTCGCACTATGTCACCCGCGATGAGGCCAAGAGGAAAGATGGCATGGCGCTCGACGCCATCAAGGCCATGGACCCGAAGGCCCTATATGATGTCGTCAGGGACCAGGACATATCCATGTGCGGGTACGGGCCCGTGATCGCCACATTGACGGCCTGCTCCGGCGGGAAGCCCACGCTCCTCAAGTACGCGAACTCTGGGGACGTCCATCCAATGCGAGAGGTCGTCGGGTACGCTTCGGTCGTCATAGAGAAGTGACTTTAACGGCCAGGGCATTCGGGTTAGCAGATGCGAATTCCGTTCGTGACTTCTATCGGGCTACTGTTCGCCTTCCTGCTCTGTGGCGTGTGGCTCGTGCTCGTGGCGATATCCCCGTTCCTCGTGCCCAGCGGGACGCTCACGGACCTTTCCGGGAGCGTGAGCGTCAAGGACAACGTGGAGCAGTTCAGAGACCTCGACCCGCTCCCGAAGGCGATCTATTCGATCGGGGATGTAGAGTGCCACCAGATCGCTGAGAGGAGCTACTTCCTGAACGGGAACGAGATGCCCTTCTGCGCGCGGGACTTCGGGCTGTTCATGGGCCTGGCCGGAGGCTTTGGCCTGGTCGCCTTCTACAGGCTCAAGCTGAACCCGATCCTCCTTATGCTAGGCCTGGTTCCGCTGGGTCTCGACGGAGGGATCCAGCTTGTGACCGATTACGAGTCGAACAACCCGTTGCGGCTGACGACGGGAATCATCGCGGGCGTCGCTCTTGCCCTCATAATCGCCCAGTTCATCTTCTTGATGCAGGAAGACAAGAAGAAGGCCGTTCAGCGTGCCCCCCAGGCATGATGTCCCAGGCTTCCCCGAGGAAGCCTGATATATTCTAGGGCGCATTTCACAGACGCCTCTTCTCGCGGGGAGGCATCGTGATGGAGAGTGGCGTAAGGATGGAAGGGTCTGTTCCGGGGACCACTAGGACGTGCGTCTCCTGCGGGAGAGCGATCAGTTTCGATGCGAACGTTTGCCCGTATTGCGGGCACGACTACCGGATGCCGACGTACGCGATGGCTCCACCGGTGCAGAAGAGCTTGATGCCGGTGGCTGGCGGTGTGCTCATTCTTGTTGCGGGCATACTGGCGATCGTGATGGGGGTGTTCTATCTCGCGCTCGACCCGAGCGAGATTGAGAGTTCGGGCGTGACGATTCCGCCGGAGATAAGCGACGAGGACCTCCAGAACTTTTTGTACATCTGTGGGTCTCTGTGCGTGGTATTCGGCATCATCGCGGCCATTGGCGGCTTCTTCGGGCTCACTAGGAAGCATTTCGCCCTCGGAATCGTGGGCGGGATATTCGGGTTGCTCGGGATCGGGTTCCTGCTGGGCTCCCTGCTTGCCCTGATAGGCCTGATACTAGTCGCTGTGTCCAGGAAGGAATTCGCCTGAGCTGAGGGCACAGGCGACAGGCGGCCGTATTCAGATGCCTGGAACGCTACGTTCCAGCGCCTGGGTCAAAATCATAGTAACCATTTTATAATATCCAGGTTCATTCGGAACCCGGGAGTCGAGGGGTGTCCGCCCTTCGATTGTCAGAAGGTGAGTTAGAGTATGGGAGCTTCTGGTACGCCAAGTACGAGGAACTGTGTGAAATGCGGACGGACGATTGCATGGGATGCGAACGTTTGTCAGTTCTGCGGCCATGATTATAGGGCACAGGCAACCGCAGCCGCGCCACACGAGAAGGGCATGCTATCGATGGTGGGTGGGGTCTTCATCCTCATCGCTGGCCTGATGGGCATCTTCGCGGGTATAGTGCTGCTGACGATTAGCCTAGACGACCTCGACCAGTACGGCGTAGACGTCGCCGGCGCGACTGACTTGATTGAGGACATACTGAAGATATGCGGCGCGATCTGGCTGATATTCGGCCTGATAGCGCTCATGGGCGGTGTCTTCGGGATCATGAGGAAGCACTTCGCACTGGTGATCCTCGGCGGCGTGTTCGGCCTTCTATGTCTCGGACCATACATGCTCGGGAGCCTGCTCGCGCTCGTTGGTCTGATACTGGTGGCCGTCGCGAGAAAGGACTTCGACTAGACGGAAAACCCTAGAAAGGGTCGCCTGAGCTATGCGGGCGACCAAACCCTATTCTATTTGATTTTTGAACGGATAGCAGGAGCGCCACAGCAACCTTATTCTAGTACCGACTTGTATTCTACGGACGGAGGCCCGGGGTGACCCGGACCGACAGGAAGGAGGTTAATCATGCAATCTTCGGGTGCTTCGAGCACCAGGAACTGTGTGTCCTGCGGAAGATCGATCGCCTGGGACGCGAACGTATGTCCGTACTGCGGCCGCGACTACCGTTCGCAGGCGGCAGCGCCGTCGGCGGCGAAGAAGGAATCGGGAATGCCCGTGGCCGGTGGAGTACTCATACTTCTTGGTAGCCTGGCCTACATCATACTGGGCGGAATCGTGGCGGCTGGCAGCACGATCGCGGAGGATCTAACCTCTGTTGAAACCACAGGGGCCATGGCGTGCGGCGCAGTGGGTGTGGCACTGGGAGTCATCTCTCTGTTGGGCGGCATCTTTGCAATACAGAAGAAATACTGGGCACTAGCTCTCATCGGCGGGATACTCACCATACCTACAATACTCGGACTCATAGGTCTGATACTGGTCGCAACCTCTAGGGACGCCTTCGAGAGCTGAGCCGCTCGCGCGCAGGGGATCTAGATCTTCTTCATCATGCCCAGCTCGGGCTCGTAGATCTCTCCCTTGTCCAACAGGCTGGCGACGATCTCCTCGAGCCTGACCTTGTCGATCTTCTTGCCCTTGGCAGCCTCTACTATCTTGTCCCACGGGGCGCCCCTAGAGCCGGAATCGATCGCTTCGATCAGCTTCAGCACGGTGTCCTCCTCGTCAGCTCCGACGCCGACCTCGTGCAGCTCGTCCTCCTTGGTCTCCGCCTCTTCCTTCTTCGGCCTGGGCCTTTCCTTCTTGGCCTCCGCGGGTGCCTCGTCCGTGCGCTTCCTCAGCATCTCCTCAGGCAGGAGCGACCGCAAAGCCTCGGCCACGCAGTTCCTGAACCGAGAGACATCGACGTCCTTGTAGAACTCTATCGCACGCACAACCCCGTCCGAGAGGTTCTCGGGGTACCCGAGCTTCATCAGCTGGTTCGTGCTCGGCCCTGTCATCCTGAGGCCTTCCCTGACGCCCTCGATCCTCCGGAGGGTGCTCCTGGCCGTCTCGAGGGTCCAGTAATCCCTCGCCTCGGCGTCAACCTCGCGGATCCTCTCCGGCCTGATGCTCAGGTACTTCACGCCCTGCTCGGGCGTGTACGCCCTGCTCTTCCCGACCACGGCCGCGAACGCGGGCGGGGACATCTTCGAAAGTGCCATCGCGGCCGATGGCTGGTACTCGCCTGCTGAGATGTAGAACGTGCCCGTGGGGTCGGTAATCCTCGCGCGGTACCTCGGCTTGCCCTCCTCCCCGATGTCCTCGATGTCCGTGACGACCCCAACGATGAGCATCCTGTTGATCTTCGCCCCGAGGGGCGTGATGATGTACGAGACGGGCTTCTCCCCTTCACCCTTGTACTCCAGGGTCGACGAGTTGTACTCCTCGGCGAACACGCGCCAGGCGACCTCGCGCAGGTTCATTCGGTCGCCTCCAGTTCTACCAGGAGCTTCTCCGCCTCCGGCTTGACCTCATGCTTGGCCGGCTCCGCCTCCTTGACTATCATCGAGAGGCCGTACTCGTCCGCCGTCACGTTGCCAACAACGGACAGAACCTTGAGCGTGAGCCTCTCGTCTATCATGTCCTTGACGATGTCGAAGTTCATGGCCTCCTTGGCCTTGCTCATGCACTCGTCCAAGGTAGTGTCCATGAGCCTCTCGGTGAGCTCCCGTCCCATGACAACGCTGACCGCGCCGGTCCCGTCGTCCAGGATGGCCTTGACCCGGAGGTCTGGATAGCCCTCGACCCGTCCGTGCACCTTGCACATGCCTTTCTGGAGCGCGCGCTTGCACTCGGGGCAGCGCACTATGAGCCCGGAGCCGTCCCTGACCTCGATCACCACACCTTCGAGAACAGCGTCCGAGGCGCCCCCTTTCCCAGCGACCTCAGAGATCATCCTCCTCCCGGACTTCTGTAGCTCCTCGACCGATGGGAACTTCTCCTTCACCTTTGTGAGCTCCGCGCGCTCGTCGAAGTTCAGCTGCGGGATGCCCCTCCACGATTTCACGGTGGCCTTCGAGATCCTGACGACCTCTCCCTGCTTGAGCTTGAAATCAGACCAAGCGGTGAACTGCACCTTGCCGGTCTCGTCCGCGACGATCCCCGAGAAGATGTTCTTCGCCTGGCCCTGGACTATGACCTCGCGCGAGTCGACCGACAGGAGCCTCCCCTTCACTTCGACGAAGCCCATGCCTTCCCTGAGCTCCCCGATGGTGACCACTTTGGGCGGGCCCTGGGCAATATGCACCTCGGCTATGGTCGACGGGTCCTCCTTCTTGATAGACACCCTGTTCCCAAAGTTGACCTGCACCCTGCCCTGGTACTCCCTCGTGTAGGCTCCCTTCACGGAGACCACATCTCCCTTCTGCAGGTCCAGGCCTTCCGTCTCCCAGGCGGTCCACGGGAGCGAGGTCGTCTCGTCCCCGAGGAAGCCGAACATGATGGTCTTCTTCTCGCCCTTGGCGGTGATCTCCTTCGTGTTCGCCGACAGGATCTTCGCGATGAAGTCCACGACGGGCTCGTTCGGCCGTATCTCCGCGAGCTTCCTCTGGATGCCGGACGAGAACGAGTCCGCGTCTCCCCCATATTTCTTCACGATGGTCCTCTTGGCCATCGGTATGCTGAGCCTGTACACGTCGACGTACTTCCTCAGCTCCTCTGCTATCTGTTCCTCTGACAACTTGTCCCCGAGCGCCCTGGCGATTTCTTGAACGTGGGGCGCTAGATTTTCTATCTCCACGATAAACCCCCCTTGAGCAGCCGTGTTTCTCCTGTGCTGCTGTTTTGACAACTAGGGCCCGCAATATAAAGAAATGGGCTACGGGCAGGCGAAAGTGCAGGCATCATTCGGAGGACGCCAGTTTCCTCAGCTTGTCGGCATTCCAGACTATCAGCGAGATCCTTTCGATGCCCTGGACATGGTCGAGCTCCCCGAACTGCTCCTTCAGCAGCTCGATGGCCTGCTCGTGTATCTCATCGGGCACCGTCCACTGGTTCGAGTAGCTCCTGGTCTCGAATTCCCGTATGAGGCTCCGGACATCGACCGGGTGCTCGTGGAGAACGATCGGCATCACACTGTCGGGCTCGAGCACGTCGGGGAGCTCCCGCTCCCTCATCCCGGGATGCTTGACGGAATGCCCGAGCTCCTCGCATGCACGATCATACGCATTCCTGATTTCCTGAGCGGGCGATTCCTCCTTGTTGAACGCGACCGACACGAGCTCTTCCTTGGTCACCCTCCCGATCTCGACGAGCGCGGACTTCCAGTTCTTGATGAGGTGGAGGACGTGGATGCTGATGGTCTTGTCGAACACGAGATCATGGAACGGCAAGCTAAGCAGGTCTGCCCGGAGGATGTTCTCGACGCCCTTCTCCTGGGCTTTCCTAATCATCCTCCCTGCGATATCGATTCCGACGATTCGATAACCCCTCGCTTGGAGCGGCTGCGCGAACCTGCCCGTGCCCATGCCAGCGTCGAGGATCAGATCGTCCGGTCCGAGCCTGCGGCCGAGGGCATTCAGAATGTCGTCCATGATATGTTCGGGGTACCCCCTGGTTGCGTCGTACTTCTCTGCGACCCTGTCGAAGGAAATGCCCAAGACAGCACACTCACGAACCCGGCTGTGCCTCCGGATGCCTCAAGCGGATTAATTCACTTTTGGCGATTGGTGCAATGCGAGACCTGGTCGGTCAGGCGAGGATGCGAGCTTCCACATCCTGTCGATTCTCCAGACGACCAGAGAGATCCTCTGGGGCTCAGGAAGCTGGACGGATACATCGGTAACGATTTCACCCTTGGGCACATTATCGTCGGGATAGCGCCTCTCACCCATCTGTCATCCCCGGGCGTCAGCTATTTTGAAATCTTTTCACCGGGAATCACCGCCATGCTAAGAAATGTCAATACGATGAGTTCGAATTCGAATTGTTTCCTTAATAGGTGCCCTCCAGCGTTCGACAAAACCCGCACACAAGATTAATACTTTACAGCGCATTACGTCGTTAATAGGGCCACGGGGGAGTTTTCAATGGCAACCGAATTTGAGCTGACAGTGCCTGGCTCGACGAAGGATCTCGTTAATTCAGTCGCGGTCTTGGCTGAACACAACGTTAACCTATCCACGGTCGCCACGGCAAGAGTGGGCGACAAGTATGTGGTGAAGTTCCTGACCGGGAACGAGGACGAGACCCGCACGAGCTTCATGAAATCGGATATCGCCTTCAAGGAACGCAAGGTCCTGGTCCTCAACGTCCACAACAGGCCGGGGGAATGGGTGAAGGCTGCCAGATACCTGGCAAACGCGGGAGTCGAAATAGAAACGAGCTACCTCCTGAGCCGGAACGGGGACAAGCTGTGCTTTGTGTTCGCCGTCGGCGATTATGAGAAGGCCAAGAAGATAGCCTCGCAGATAACCGAATGCAGCGTCGATTAGGCGATGACTAGATACCGGCTTCTTCTTCTCTTCCTGGTGAGTGCCCATGTGCGAATCTGCGGTCTATCTTGTGAAAGGCTCCGAGAAGAACCTTGTGATGGCTGAAGCTGCGAAGGTACTGATAAACGGATCGTCCGTGACCTGCATCGACATGTTGGGAGAACGAAAGGTGGTCGACGGTGCTGAACTAGTCGAGGCTAACCTAGTAAAGCACGAGATCATTCTCAGGAAGAAGTAGGACTGGTACTTTGGGCACGAAACTCGCCGTCGCTGGCAAGGGCGGGGTGGGGAAGACGACCATAGTCGGCTCGCTGGCCCGTGTTTGGGCCAGAGATGGGCTGAAGGTCCTGGCGGTCGATGCCGACCCAGCCGCCCATCTGCACACCGTTCTGGAGATCCCCGCCTCCGAAGTTCCGAAGCCGATATCATCCGAGCTCGACCTTATCGAGGAGAGGACAGGGGCGAGACCAGGTTCCGTAACCGGCCCGTTCTTCAGGCTGAACCCGCGCGTGGATGACATTCCAGATAAGTACTCGAAGGTGGGTGCGGACGGCGTTCGTCTGCTTGTCCTCGGCACCATAAGAGCGGCCGGGACCGGGTGCTTCTGCCCCGAGAACGCGATCCTAAGGAGCCTTCTCGAGCACATCGTCCTTGAGAAGGACGAGGCGGTAGTTGTCGACATGGAGGCCGGGCTTGAGCAATTCGGGAGGGCGACCTGCCGAGGGGTGGACATGCTCCTGGTCGTTGTGGAGCCGGGTGCGAGATCGGTCGAGACGGCGTCGAGGATATCGGATCTCTCGAAGGAGATGGGCGTGAGACGCGTGGAGATCGTTGCCAACAGGGTCAAAGATGAGTCCCAACTGATGGCCATCAAGGAGCTGTTGAAGGCCCATGGTCTGAAGTTGCTGACCTCTCTTCCCGACTGCCCGGCCGTCCCGAGGGCGGACCTGGAGGGGAAATCGCCCTTTGCTGTTCCTGGTGGAGAGGAATGGATCTCAGCCGTCAGACGGCTCTCGCAAGAAATCGCACTTCCATCGGCGTCCGGGACGCTTGAGAGCCACCGATGACGTCCCAGACAGGCTGCAAAGCCTTATCGTCATATGCCGTTTGTATGTCGGTGAAAACGTTTTAGTAGAATCAACTACATCCGTCAGATGTCGAATAAACTGCCGAAGTCGGGCAACAGCCAGATATCTCATGTGGGGGCAAGGCACTGATTGAAGATTCGCACACACTTTGTCGCATGCAACGGCATAGCATGCCATTGCGATCATTCATCCGTGCCCGTTTCCCAGGGACCGCCCGGGCGGATCGCTTGGCGTCAAACGGCGTTCGAGGCAGGCCGGTTCATGGTCCCGTGGGCGGCTTTGTGAGCATCGAGAACGGCTAGGCGGTATTTAGCGGCCGGGAGTGCTGCTCAATTGGAATCAAGCACGACGGACAAGACGAACAAGGAAGCGCCGAAGAAGAAGCCTGAGGAGCCTTGGAGCTGCGATTGTTGGGACGCCAGCTGCTCGTCATTCTTCACGGATCTGCACGAGGCGGGCGTGAGCACAATCATGGACAGGGCAGACAAGCAGGGCGCGCAGTGCAGGTTCGGCCAGCTGGGACTCTGTTGCAGGATCTGTCTCCAGGGGCCATGCCGGATAAACCCGATGGGCAAGGAGCCCATGACTGGTATCTGCGGCGCGCGCGACTACACGATCGTGTCGAGATACATCGACCGGATGATTGCAGGCGGGACCGCCGCGCACTCCGGACATGGCAAGGAGATCGCGCATATGCTTCATGCGGTCTCCAAGGGGGAGACAAAGGACTACAAGGTCACGGATCAGGCGAAGCTGGAAGCCGTCGCGAAGAAGCTCGGGATCCAGGGGAACGGAAAGAACCCCATGGCTCTCGCGGAGGCGGTTTCGTCGAAGGCGCTCGAAGACTACTCAAGGCTCTCCAATGACCCTCTTGCGTTCCTGAAATCCACAGTCACGAAGGGCAGGATGCACCGTTGGGAGACTCATGCAGTCTTGCCCTCGAACATCGAGACCGCGATATCAGATGTCATGCACAGGACTTCTATGGGCGTCGACGCCGACCCAGTGCCTATCTTGTTTGGCGGGATCAAGTCCGCTCTATCCGATTACACGGGCGCGCAGATATCGTCCGACCTCAGCGATGTGCTGTTCGGGACGCCCAGGATCGTGTTGAGCGAGGCGAATCTGAGCGTGCTCGAGGAGAAATCAATCAATGTCGCGGTTCACGGTCATAACCCTCTCTTGAGCGACATCATGGTGGATGTCTCCCGGGAGATGAAAGCCGAGGCTCAGAAGGTCGGAGCGGATCGGTTCAACATCGTGGGAGTGTGCTGCACGGGCAACGAAATCCTGATGCGCAAAGGCGTCCCACTGGCGGCGAATGTCATGGCTCAGGAGCTCGTGCTCCTGAGCGGAATCCTCGACGCCATGGTGTTCGACTACCAGTGCATCATGCCTTCGCTGTCCGCGCTGAGCAGATGCACCCACACTAAGATGATCACGACCCAGGAGATCAACAGGCTCGTCGGGGATACTCACATCGAATTCACGCCGGACAGGGCCAAGGAGTCGGCGAAGAAGATCCTGATGATGGCCGCCGAGGCGTTCAAGCACAGGGGCAAGATCAGGCCTCTGCCGAGCATCAGGCCCGCGGCAGTGATGGCAGGCTTCAGCCTCGAGCAGATGAGGGCGCTGTTCGCCAAGAAGAACCCGGACGATCCGTTCCAATACCTCACGGACAGCATCGTGAACGGTCGCATACGAGGCGTTGCCCTGTTCGCGGGGTGCAAGAGCACCAACCGCAAGGACGACAGCGACGTGATCACGATAGCGCGCGAGCTGGCCAAGCGCGATGTGTTGCTCATGGCCACTGGATGCAATGCGATTGAGCTCGCAAAAGCGGGGTTCATGGACCCAGCCAAGACCAAGGAGGTCGCAGGTGAAGGGTTGCAGTCCTTCCTGAACGAGTTGAGCGAGGCAGCCGGGGTCAAGGGCCTGCCGTGCGTCTGGCACATAGGCTCATGCGTGGATAACCCGCGTTTCTCGAACCTGGCGACGGAGGTCGCCAACCATCTCGGCGTGGACATAGAGAAGATACCGTTCGTGGCCATGGCTCCCGAGGCGATGCACGAGAAGGCGGTGTCGATCGGCACTTGGGCTGTCGCAATGGGCTTCCCGGTCCATGTGGGGACGATCAACTACCTGTATGGAAGCACACTTGTGACCGAGGTGTTGGAGAACACTGCCCGGGATGTTTACGGCGGGTTCTTCATATTCGAGTCCGACCCGACGATTGCCGCGAAGCGGCTTTTCTCTGCGATCGAGTACAGGCGGTGGAAGATGGACATCACTGACCCCGCTGTCGAGCGCGAATCGTACTTCGTCCCCAAGAAGGACAAGATCTCGAAGGAGACGCTCTTCAAGATGGCGGTCGAGGGGTCGATCATCGCAACGGGCTATGCGGACGTCCTGCTCAACCGCGCGCTTAGGAAGTACGGCCCTGACCAGAAGATAGAGTTCCCGGAGACCGGCTACCAGCTCCCGAGCCTGTTCGCGTGGCTGGGGAAGGATTGTACCCGGCTCGGAGACCTGCCCGTCCTGCTCGGGGAGGCAAGGAGCAGGATCATCGAAGAGGCCACGCTCGAGGCAGCGATCGCTTCAGGCGAGGCGACTATGATCGCCGCTGAAATCGTGGAGGCGCTCAAGTACATCGAGACTCCGACGCCCTACGAAGGCTCGCTCTACTGCGGGTTTGTTCCCGACAGGGTGCTGAGGCAACTCGGGATCGCCTTCGTCGATGACACGATTCCTGGTGCCGCCGTTTTCGTCGGAAAGGCTAGCGACCCGAAGAAGCTCTCCGCGATGATCAGGGACTGCCAGAACAAGGGCATGCTCATCATCGCTACATACGACATAATCAAGCAGCTCAAGGACGAAGGCATCGCCATGGGCCTGGACAGGATGCTCTATCCTGTGGGCGAGTTCACGCAGGCGATCCACGGCCTCAACTTCGCTATCCGGGCCGCGCTATCGTTCGGCGGCATTCAGAAGGGCGACAGACAGGGGCTATACAACTACCTCTCGAAGAGGCCCAAGGTGTTCGTGCTCCAGATGGGCCCGCTGGACTTCATCAAAGTCGCCGCTGAGTTCGCGGTCATGTTCAACGGGTCTCCTACGATCACTGATCAGGACGTCGAGCAGATTCCCGACAAATATGTCGTCCAGAAGAACCTCGACGAGATGATAGCGACGGCAATCGAGGTCAGGGGATGCAGGATAAAGCTAGGCGCGATCAGCCTGCCGGTCGCATACGGTCCTGCGTTCGAGGGCGAGACGATCAGAAGGCCAGAGATGTATGTCGAAGCGGGCGGGCCATCAAAGACACTAGCCTTCGAGCTTCTGAAGATGAGAGGGCCTGAGGAAGTCACAGATGGCCAGATAACACTCATAGGCAAAGATGTGGACGAGCTGCCTGAAGGCTCTGTGACGCACCTTGGCATTCTGGTCAATGTATACGGCAAGAACATGCAGAAGGACTTCGAGTCAGTCCTGGAGCGCAGGATACACCAGTTCGTGAACTTCGCCGAGGGCGCGTGGCACACGGGCCAGAGGAACTTGCTCTGGGTAAGGCTCAGCAAGAGTTCTGTGAAGGCAGGGCTGAGGCTGAAACACATTGGTGATATCCTGGTTACGAAGATCAAGCAGGAGTTCGGGGCCATCGTGTCCAAGATCGAGGTGACGATAGTCACCGACGAGGCCGAGCTGAGGAAGCACCTCGACGAGGCCAAGGAAGCCTACGAGGAGAGGGACGCGAGGATCGCGAACCTGATCGACGAGAAGGTCGACACGTTCTACACGTGCACGCTGTGCCAGAGCTTCGCTCCTGGCCATGTGTGCATCGTGACCCCAGAGCGGCTAGGGTTGTGCGGCGCGATCAACTGGCTCGATGCCAAGGCATCTCATCAGATATCAGCGACGGGCCCGAACAGCCCTATCCCGAAGAAGGATGTCATCGACGCCGTCAAGGGACAGTGGGTCGGCGTGAACGAGGCCGTCGCCGAGAAGACCCACGGGAAGCTCCAAAGGTTCAGTGCGTACACGATGATGGACGATCCGATGACCTCGTGCGGATGCTTCGAATGCATAGTCGGCGTCTCTCCCGACCTCCAGGGGGTCGTCGTCGTTAACCGGGAGTTCCCGGGCATGACGCCTCTGGGCATGACATTCTCCACTCTCGCAGGCTCCATTGGAGGAGGTATCCAGACGCCAGGATTCATAGGCGTCGGGAGGAGGTACCTCACCAGCAAGAAGTTCATAAGTGCGGACGGAGGATTCCTCCGAATCGTCTGGATGCCCAAAGACCTCAAGAACGCCATGAAAGATGACCTGAAGAGACGGGCGGAAGAGGCCGGGGTGCCGGACTTCGTCGACAAGATAGCCGACGAGACGGTCGCGAGGACTCCCGAGGAGCTCGCGGAGTGGTTGGTCAAGGTCGATCATCCGGCATTGAAGCTGCCGCCGATGATGAGCTAGTCAAGTGGGGGTATCAGCGTGGGTTTCGACGCGCCTAAGGAGAAGTATCCAGGTAGGATCAGAGAGGTCGTGATTGGTGCCACGAAGGATCAGGGGGGCACGCGGAGCAAGAGCCTGAAGGTCGGCGGCTCGAACGGCCTGCAGTTCCACAAGTTCGAGAGCGAGATGCCGCACAGGCCTCTGGTTGTCATGGACGTCGTGGACACGATGCGCGTCGTGCCAGAGCAGTTGCTGAGTTCCATAGGCCCCGTCGTGAAGGAGCCAGTGGAGTGGGCGAAGGCCTGCGAGCGCGACTGGGGCGCCGACATCTGCGTGGTCAAGCTGCAGTCGGCGAACCCCGAGGAGGAGAACCGGTCAGTCGCCGAGTGCGAAACGCTGGTCAAGGACGTGCTGAAATCGGTCTCGATACCTATCATGGTCTACGGATGCGGCTTCGAGGAGAAGGATGCCAAGGTCATTGAGGCCGTGTCGAACGTCTCGAAGGGCGAGAGGATCTTCCTCGGCCTTGCGGAGGAGAAGGCCTACAAGTCTATCGCCGCCGCGTCTATGGCCAACGCTCACGGGATCGTGGCTTTCTCGAACCTCGACATCAATCTCGCGAAGCAGATGAACATCCTGCTCATGGACTTCGGCGTGAAACCGGAGAACATCATAATGGACCCGCTCATGGCCGCGCTCGGCATGGGGCTGGAGTACTCGTACTCCGTCATCGAGCGGCTGAGGCTGGGGGCGCTCCTGGGCGACCCCGTCCTGCAGATGCCTCTCGTGTGCGACTGCTCGTGCGCATGGGCTGCTCCTGAAGCCCTCGAGGAGAACCCTGAGAGGGGGAAGCGCGAGCTCCGGGGAATATACTGGGAGACAATGACCGCGTATGCTGCCGTTGTCGCCGGTGCCGATCTTGTGGTCATGAGACATCCGCAGGCGGTCGCGAAACTGAGGGCCGCCCTGGCCGACCTCGGAGGTGTTGCGTAAATGCCGACCGCGATGGACATCTACAAGCTCTTGCCGAAGAAGAACTGCGGGGAATGCAAGTTCCCCACATGCCTGGCCTTCGCGATGCAGCTGGCGAACCAGAAGGTCGCCCTCGAAGCGTGCCCGTATGTGTCTCCCGAGGCGAAGGTGCAGCTCGAGGAGAGCGGAGCCCCACCGATAAGGCTTGTTACCGTGGGCATAAGCGATCTCGCTGTGAAGATGGGCGACGAGACGCAGCTCTTCAGGCACGACAAGACCTTCTATCATCCGACGGTCATCGGCTTCGTCGCCGACGATGCCGCCGGCCTTGCGAAGATGAAGGAGAAGATCCAGCAGACGAAGTTCGCGATGTTCGAGAGGGTAGGTCAGATCGTCAGAGTGGACGTCGTCAGCGTGAGGCACTCATCCGGGAAACCGGAGGATTTCCTCGAGGGGGTCAAGGAGGCCGTCGCGCAGCCTCTTCCGATCGTGCTCATGACTGAGGACTCGAAACTGATGGCCGACGCTGTGGCTCTCTCGGGCCAGAAGAAGCCGCTGCTCTATCGTGCCACGCCCCAGAACTTCGAGCCGATGGTTGGTGTGGCGAAGGCGTGCTGCTTCCCGCTCGTGGTAGGAGGTGCTTCCAGTCTTGACGAGCTGTCTCAGATGGCCGACAAGGCGAAGAAGGCTGGCGTAA
>Ga0315291_10004425_pt1 | contig 17905 bp, 11 predicted proteins | sample YL17G12_20_MG_FD_203070 | JGI IMG/M metagenome (GOLD analysis project Ga0315291, IMG submission 203070) | Sediment microbial communities from Yellowstone Lake, YNP, Wyoming, USA - YL17G12_20 | ecosystem: Environmental > Aquatic > Freshwater > Lake > Sediment | place: USA: Wyoming | collected...
GAGACCGACGTGCTGTTTTTTGTTGGCTGCGCCTCAGCTTTTGACGACCGCAACAAGAAAGTCGCCCGGTCTTTCGTCCACTTGTTACAAAAGGCGAATGTAAATTTCGGGGTTTTAGGTTTTGATGAAACCTGTTGTGGCGAAACTGCCCGCCGGATGGGTAATGAATATTTGTTCCAGGTCTTCGCAGAGCAGAATCTGGAGGCGATGAGCAAGATCAAATTCAGCCGCATCGTCACCCAATGCCCCCATTGCTATAACACTCTGAAAAATGAATATCCTCAATTTGGAAGCAATTATAAAATCCAACACTATACCGAATTCCTGACAGGGCTCACATTAATCAAAGATATTTCTCCGAACGGCAATGGTTTGAAAGGTCGCCTTGCCTATCATGATTCGTGCTATCTCGGTCGGTATAACCAGATATATCAGGCTCCTCGGCAATTACTAAAAGATGCCAATTTAAACCCCCTCGAGCTTTCCCGTCATGGAGAGAATAGCTTTTGCTGCGGCGGGGGTGGTGGTCAAATGTGGCTCGAGACTGACCCAAATACACGCATCAACCATCGCCGCCTTGCGGATGCATTGCAAGTCAAGGCGGATGTTGTTGCCACTGCTTGCCCGTATTGCTTGCTCATGTTCGATGACGCCATCCGTTCCAAGGGTCTGAGTGAGCAGGTACAGGTGATGGATATCGCTGAGCTATTGGATCGACAATTATCCGTATGATTACCTTTAGAAGTAGGTGAGTTGGGAGGTGCTTCGATGATCGACGAATGGTCCCTTGATACACATGGTGACCCTTTGGGGAAGGTGCACAACTTTATTAAGCAAATTTGGCTGGGTTATAGCCTGGATGGTATGCTGATCACCACGAATGGAGGCAATGAAGCCCATGCGACTCCTCATTATGTTACGGATGTTACCTCCATTGACAACATCAATCCATTTAAACCCCTCATGGAAATCAATGCTGCCAGGCTCATCCCCGAATTGCTCGAAAATAATCCTGATGCAAGGATTGGGGCTTTGTTGAGGCCATGTGAAATGCGCGCATTGACTGAAATGACCAAGCACGCCTCATTCAAAATGGATCATCTCCTCACCATTAGTGTGGATTGCCTGGGGACGTTACCCGCAGATGAGTATCAATGGCGCCTCGAGCGCGTCGAAAAAAACCTGCCAGCAGATGAAATAAGTTCAACCGATACCTTTGACGAATTAGCCCATGAGGCCATAAAATTCGCCCGGCAGGGTGGGATTATCCCGTACCGATATCGCTCAGCCTGTCAGGTCTGCACCTCTCCCGCCGCCAAACAAGCGGATATAAATATTCACATCCTCGGATTGCCAGTACGCCAGCAAATGCTGGTATCTGTTGGTGATCCTAAGGTCGCCGAAACCATCCATCTTGAAAAACTCACGGACGGAAAAGCGGACAAAGCGCTCATTATTCAGCACGAGCGCATCTTATCGAAGATGTGCGAGCGCCACCAGCGGACGATGGATCGAGTAAACGAAGGTTTAGGCAGCCTGTTACCCGTAGATGTTGATGCGGTCATCCGCCAGTTGGAAAGCTGTGGCGACTGCCAGAATTGCATGGATGTTTGTCCCATTTGCTCTGTTGATCGGCCTGATCGCAGCGCGGACGGTCATTATGACCGCTCAGGGGTCATGCGTTGGCTGGTATCATGTGCCGGTTGTGGCATGTGCGAACAATCCTGCCCCAACCACCTGCCCATCTCGGCTATCTTTGCCCACATTCGCCAACAGCTTGCTCAGCAATGGGAATATGTACCTGGCAGATCAATAAATGATCCTCTGCCTGTGATTTAAGCAGTGATTCTAATTTATTGAATGAATAATGGGGTATCAACCTCGGAATATTGCTTATTATATTGAGTCGTTGAAAATCAAATAAGAACCTCTTACAATGATTTCAATATCGTACCCTTTAATTTATTTGCATGGAATGGAGGTGCCTGGGAATTAAAATATTATTTATACATCTGGTAAATAATGTCCGTCTGCCGCCAGAGAAATAAACTGGCACAATAAATATTAGTCAAAGGGAATAAAATGTGGATTCTTCGGGTCAATTTGAATAACCAGTCGTATCGGGTGGAGGCATGAACAGAGCGCACAAGTATTTGGCCGGGCGAACACTCCATCAACTATCGTCGCGGAAGAAGTCCCGCCAGCGCCAACGGGAGCGCTTTGTTGTGCTTGATGATCCTGACATATATATTTATCTCACGCATTCCAACCGGTAGGTTATCAACCCCTCCAACGGGATGCCTCCATCCCTGCTTTGCTAGAGCCCTGACCAGACAAGAAACAATTGAATTTTGCTCCATTTTCTGTTACACTACTGGTATCAATCTTTCCCAATCCGAAACCCATTCAACCGACGCCCCAAAATGTTGTAAAGCCCAAAGGAGGCAAAAATGACACTTGGAGGTTATGCAGATAGAATCGCTAAAATCAATCTGACGGAACACTCGGTGACTTACGAGTCCATCCCAGAAGACTGGAAGCGGAAATATATCGGCGGCCGCGGTGTAGGCGTAAAGTACGTCTATGAGAATGGACCGCTGGTGGAGCCACTTTCCCCCAATAATATTCTATGCTTTATGAATGGACCGTTGACCGGCTCAGAAGTGAACCTGAGCGGTCGGATGGCGGTTGTGACGAAAAGCCCGTTGACCAACACGATCACGGACTCTCACCATGGTGGCTGGTCAGCCGCGCGCTTGCGATGGGCAGGCTTTGACGGGCTAATCTTCAAAGGCAAAGCACCGAAACCCGTGTATGCCCTGGTCACCCTGAACAAAGTCGAACTCCTGGACGCGTCTGAGATTTGGGGTAAAGGTGTTCATGAGACGGTCAAGTTTTTCCAGGAAAAGTATGGGGAGAAAGACCTGAGCGTGATCGCGATTGGGCCGGCTGGAGAGAAGCTCAACCTCTTCGCCAACTGGATGAACGAGAATGACCGGTCCAGCGGGCGTGGGGGAACCGGCTGTGTGGGCGGTAGCAAACTGCTCAAGGCGATCGTGATCAAGGCCGTCAAGAAAATGCCCAAGGCGGTCAATAAGGAGCTATGGAAGGAATCCCACGCCAAAGCTCTAGCCGAATTGAGTGACACGCGCGTGATCACCTCGCCACGTAAGGGCGGTCTTTCCGTCTATGGCACCAATGTCCTGATGAACATGGTCAATGTGATTGGCGCCATGCCCACCAGGAATTCGCAAACCACCTTTTTCTCGCAACATGAGGCGATCAGTGGCGAGCGGGTGAAAGAAACCATCCTGGTGAAAGACCCCACCTGCCATGCCTGCCCGGTGGCTTGCAAGAAAGAGGTCGAAATCAAGGATGGCCCCTATCAAGGCTTGCACATGGAGAGCTTAGAGTACGAGCCAGCCTGGGCGTTGGGTGCTAACTGCGAGAATGACTATGCACCCAGTTTGGCAAAGATCATCGACCAGTGTAATGATTATGGCATGGATGCCATTGAGACGGGCAATGTGCTCTCGATGTATATGGAAGCCAGCGAGAAGGGTTATACGAAAGGTACAGGCAGCCTGGCATGGGGAGATTATGAGGGCATGCTGGCGTTGGTGGATAAGGTCGGTAAGCGGGAGGGAATAGGCGATATCCTGGCGCTAGGTACCGAACGAGCCGCCAAACATTTCGGTCATCCTGAGATCTCCATGTCGGTGAAAGGCATGTCCATTCCAGCGTATGACCCGCGCGGTATCAAGGGCATGGGCCTTGGTTACGCCACCAGCAACCGCGGTGCCTGCCATCTGCGTGCCTATACCCCGGCTGCTGAGGTGTTCGGTAATGTACTCGGGCCGACGACCATCACCGACCCACTCGAATGGAAGGGCAAAGGGAAGTTGGTCGTCATTTTCCAGCACGTACATACGGTGACCGACTGTCTGGATGTGTGCAAGTTCGCCACCTTTGCTGAGTCGATGGATACCTTTGCCGCCCAATTTTCGGCGGTCACTGGAATGGAAGCCGACGCCAGTTACTTGCTCAAGGTGGGTGAACGGGTCTATAACCTGGAGCGTTACTACAATAACCTGAACGGTTTCCGTGAAGGCAGCGACTACTTGCCTGAGCGCTTCCTGAAGGAGCCCGCCACCGGTCCAGGGTCCACGGGGCATGTATGTGAGCTGGACCTGATGCTCGAAGAATATTATCAGGAACGCGGCTGGATCAACGGGGTTGTTCCGGAAGCCAAGCTGATTGAATTAGAGCTCATCTAAAACTGAAAACGATCGGGCAGGCTGTCTAGCTTACCCGATCGTTTTGTGGATCTAACCCCCGCCAACCGGAGGGAAAATCGAGATGGTATTGTCTGGCTCCAGGATGGAGTCTAATGAACCATCCAGGAATACACTGTCGCGCCCATTTACAAAAATATGAATGTGACTCTGAAGATTGCCACCTCGATCTAGCATTTCTCTTTTCAAACCCGGGTAGCGTTTGACCATTTCTTCGATCAGTTGGCGCAGCGTGCCCCCTGGTGGTAGAGGAATGTCAGCTTGTCGGCAGCCGACTACCTGGCGTAGCGTGGCATAAAAATTGACGATCATCTTCTCCGACCTCCTGCTGTTCACCTAACCATTCACGAATGTCCATGAAAGTAGCTATGGTTAAGTATACATGAAATGGCTGATAGAATTATTAATCCTAAACAAGCGCTCTTGCTAGGATGGATGCTTCATCATACTGAATGGGGTCACCTGTTTTTTCCGCAGGTCTGAAGATCCCCGTCGCAGTGAAAGCTGCACATTTTCGCTGGCCTCAATGCTTGGTGAAATTGTCCAAACTGACTGAGGATTTGCGACAGGCTTGTTCTTGACTCCCTAGATCGCTCAGTTGTTGCTGGGCGATCTCACCTTTTAGGAAAATTGATATAATCATAATAATCAATACGTCGCGGATGTCATTATAGGCAAGGAGCCGGTTAGTTGGCTCAACCAGGTCGCATTCGATTAAACCGAATACAGTGTTGGGGGCTTAGTCTTGGGGGTGCATCAATATTTCCTTCAACACATTCTGTGCTATTACTTATAATATAAGTCTGTCATAGTTCCATGAAAAGGAGGCTATCGTATGAGTTACGCATTTGTTGGCCAAATCCTGCGTGTAAATCTCACCACAGGAGCGATCAGCACTGAAAATCTTAATCCTCAATGGGCCAGGCAGACCCTGGGAGGTGCTGGTTTAGCCACGCGTTATCTTTTTGAGCTCACCTCTCCGCGAATTGACCCATTAGGAGCCGAGAATGTGTTGATATTCATGACCGGTGCGCTGACTGGAACACCTTCTGCCAGTGCCAGTCGTTATTCCGTGGTTGCTAAATCACCACAGACTGGTCTCTGGGGACAATCAAATTCAGGAGGCTTTTTCGGTCCTGCTTTGAAATGGAGCGGTTTCGATGGGGTGATCTTCGAAGGTATTTCACCCGAGCCGGTTTATTTGTTAATTGAGAATGGAAAAGCAGAGCTCCGTAAAGCCAGCCACCTATGGGGCTTGACTGTGCCGGAATGTGATGACCAGTTGCAATCAGAAATCGGACATCCGGTGACTGTCGCCTGTATCGGACCCGCTGGGGAAAACTTGGTACGCTATGCTGCCATTATGAATAATAAACACCGTGCCGCAGGTCGCACGGGTATGGGGGCGGTAATGGGTTCTAAGCATTTGAAAGCCATTGTCTGTAGCGGAAACCGGCACATTTCGTTACATAATGCAGAAGAGTTCAAGAGAGTAACCCAGAGGCAGCGTGAGTTTATGGATGAGTCGATCCTGAAGATCAGCTTTGAAGCCTTTGGAACGAATGTGATTGCTGATATGGTTAATATTCGTGGTGGGTATCCAACGCGTAACTGGCAGAATAGTTCGTTTGAACAGATAGAAAACGTCAATGCCCAGGCGATGACAGATCAGGTTCTGGTTGAGGGTGTGCGTTGCTTTGCTTGCCCTGTGGCTTGCGGTCGGGGGACAGAGATCCGTGAAGGGAAGTGGAAGGGAGCACACGGGGAGGGACCGGAATATGAAACGACCGATACACTCGGGGCGATGTGTGGGGTGGATGATTTGAACGCAATCACCATGGCGAACTACCGGTGTAATGAGTACGGCCTGGATACCATCAGCACGGGTGCTACCATCGCATTCGCCATGGAATGTTACCAAAAAGGCATTCTAAAAGACGATCAAACTGGAGGCGTTGCCCTGGAGTTCGGTGACGCAGATCTTGTAGTAGACCTGGTTGAGAAGATTGCGAAGCGTGAAGGCATCGGCAATCTGTTAGCTGAAGGTACACTGCGAATGGCCGAGAACCTGGGCGGCGGCAGCGAGCATTTTGCGATGCATGTTAAAGGATTGGAGCTGCCTGCTTATGACCCACGTGCAGCTAAGATTACCGGTCTGGCGTATGTCACTGCCTGCCGTGGGGGCGATCATATGAATGGCTATATCCAGGCACCCACATTTATCGATATACCTTTTCTGATCGTAGATGACAGCACCATCCGTGATCCAATGGTCGCAGATCCGCAGGAAGTCCATGTATTGATTGACATGGAAAACGCCTTGAGTGTGTTGGACGCCTTGGGGGGTTGTAAATTTATGGGAATACTGCTTTCAGCCGGAGAGATTGTGGATCTGATTCAGGCAGCCACAGGATGGGACTTTAATTTGGATGAGTTCCGCAAGTGCGGAGATCGTTTACAGACAATGGCTCGTGCGTTCTGCGCCAGGGAGGGGATGCGACGTGAACATGATATCCTCCCTGGGCGGCTGATGCTTGATCCCTTGCCAGATGGTCCCGCCCAAGGGATGGTTCTTGACCCTCCCACGCTGGTGAAACTGAAAGATACTTATTATGAGCTGCGTGGGTGGGATTTAGTCACAGGAGTCCCCACACCTGCAAAACTCCACGAACTAGCCCTGGATTTTTTAATCCCCCAACTTTGGGATAAATAATCAGGATAAATAACCGCACTACGGAGATGGAAATGAGTTATGCAGATCGTCCTTGGTTGAACAGTTATAAGCTTGGTCCTTACAAGCTTGATCACAGCCTGGCTCCATACCCTCAGAAACCATTGTTTGAAATTTTAGACAGGACAGCGCAAGAATTCCCCAATCAAACGGCCATTCTATTCCAGGGGAATACCATAAAATATCACCAATTAAAAAGCAAAGTCGATAGACTGGCAAATGCATTGATGAGATTGGGTGTGAGGAAGGGTGACCGAGTTTGCCTGTTCCTGCCCAATTGTCCAGAGTATATATTGTCCTATTGGGCTGTAATCAGAGCTGGTGGTGTCGTAGTGCCCATCAGCCTCCTGCGCACCGATGAAGGGTTGTTTCACGAGGTGAGCATCTCAGGGAGTCGATTTTTAATCTGCCAGGAGGTTCATTTTGGTCGGGTGATAGGTTTGCTTAACCATACCGAGTTAGAAGGAATCCTGGTCGCCTCTGATGGGGGTTATGCGGGGAAACAGCTGCAGATCTCACTCCCAAAGAATGTTCATGATTTTGCAGCCCTGATTGCCTCCCACGAGGCTATCCCTCCCAAAGTGGAAATCGACCCTGTCCATGACCTATGCGTCCTGACCTTCACCGGCGGCGCAACCGGGGTGCCTAAGGGTGTGATGCTCAGTCATGTTAACTGCTACGCCAGCATTATACAAACCATGCCCTGGTATATGAAACCTTTGCTCGGTGGCATCAGGGGGAAAACTTCCGTACTACTATCAATACCGCTGTTTCATATTTACGGGAATTTTATTCAAATATCTGCCATCAATTTGGGTGTGCGCTTGTTATTATTGCCCGATGCACGTGATACGAATGCGATAATCTCATCGATCTATAATCACCGGCCTTTCCTCGTCCCTGGGGTGCCTACGCAATTCATGCGTCTGGCGGATGCCGGGCTAAAACGGTCTAACTGTATGCTCTTCAGTGGTGGTGCACCCTTGCCGGAAGAAGTGGCTCAAGAAATTAAACGGAAAACTGGCATGCCGATTTCGGAAGCTTATGGACTGACGGAATCTACCTCTGTATCGCATATGAACCTGTCTGCCTTTTCGCGCATCACCGGTTTCATGTCGAAAGATAAACCCGGCATTGGCGTCCCCTTGCCAGATATGGATTGTCATCTTGTGGATCCTGATTCGGGAGAGGATGTTCCTATTGGAAAACCCGGCGAGTTGGTGATTCGCGGTCCTCAAGTAATGGTAGGCTACTGGCCTGAACCTGGCAGCGGTCTGACAGAGGATGGCTGGTTACATACCGGCGATATCGGCGTAATGGACGAGACCGGATATTTCCAAATCGTCGATCGTATCAAAGATATGGTCAATGTATCTGGTTTAAAGGTCTATACAACCGAAGTGGATGAAGTTTTGTTTAAACATCCTGCCATTGCGGTTGCAGCAGCATTCGGTATCCCAGATGCCGAAATCCCGGGCAGCGAGCGAGTGATGGCGGTAGTCGCTCTAAAAGAAGAGTATCGGGGTTCAGTTACAGAACAGGAATTGCGCGATTTTTGCCGCCAGCACCTGCCCCCTTACGCTGTCCCGAAAATGATTGAGTTTCGCGATGAGCTGCCTTTGACTGTCACCGAGAAAGTATTCAAAAATGTTTTGCGCGAGCAGGCAATAACCAGGATTAGAAATCAAAAGGAGGGTCGTTAAGCATGGACTGCATTTATTGCACACCAGAATGGCTGGAAGAGAGCGCCAGGATTTACCGGGCAACACCGAGTTTTGAAGAAATGATGAAACGACTGAGTGTACAAGTATTTTTTCGCGTCACCGCCAAGCCTGAATGGGGGATTGATTCGGATTTCATCTTCGGAGGGACTATCACGAAAGGCGTCTTAGATGAGCTCCGTTATTTCAGCGAAGATGAGGTGAAAGAAAAAGGGGAGCTCGTCATGGCGGCTTCTCCTCAAGAATGGAAGCTGCTCCTACGCAAAGAGCATAAATTCCTCACTGATTTCATGCTGAGAAAAATAAATCTGGAGAAAGGGGGTATAAAAGACGCCTTGGCAGTGGCTCCGTATGCCGACTCATTCATTAATGCCCTTACTCAGGTGAAGCTGATTTTTCAGGATGAGCTGAGTGCGCAACAGCTAAATGAGTACCGTGAATATGCCACTCAATTCCGCTCTAAATTAGGAGTCTAAAACCCAAATCCGGATAGGAACGTTTCCATTTCTAGCCGGCAACGTCAAACTCACATAGCGATATACGGACACACAACCGTCTATAATTAGATTTAATAATGTTATCAAATATGTGATTCTTTCAAGTCCACCAGGCTACGACTTCGATATATAGTAAACCAATTCAGCTATAATTCCTGACACTGAATAAAGACTGTCAATAAAAATATGAAGGTTTTTCTATTGAGGCGCATCTAATCACATAAGATGCCCAGGTCTAACGCGTATCAAATGACACGGATTAATCACACATCGCAGCTTGAGGCAGTAAATCTTGAGCTAAACATTGAACAACTGGTGGGAGAGTATTATCCCTATATCCGCAGGTTGGCACTCTCAATTCTTGATGACCTGCATGATGCCGAGGATGCTGCCCAGGAAAGTTTCGTTGCTGCCCATCGCTCATTAACAGGTTTTCGTGATGAAGCTGATCCCAAAACCTGGCTGACCGCCATTGCTGTCAACGTCTGTCGTGGTCGGCTGCGCAAGCGCAAAGTCCGCCATACATTGATGGCTACTCTGCAGTCACTTCACCTGATAAGACACTCAACACCAACTCCAGAACAAACGGCAATCCAGAATGAAGTTGACCGATCCATTTGGAAAGCAGTGGATGCGCTCGATGAGAAGCACAGGATTCCTGTCATCTTGCGCTATGTGCATGAGTTGAATGTGCCTGATATTGCCAGGATACTTCACCTTCGTCAAGGGACGGTACATTCCCGCTTACACTATGCCCGGCGTAAGCTGCACTCACAATTGGGACATCTTAATCCTCATGAGGAGGCCCCAGATGAAGCAATCGGATAAATATAGCCATATCCAGGCTCAGAATATGCTCCATTCATCCCTGGATGGCTCATTGGATGATGATCAAATTGTGCAGCTAAAGCAACATCTGGAAGATTGTGCCGAATGTCGTGCTTGCGCAGATGAAATTACTGGCTTAGACCATCAGCTGAAGCAATCTTTGCAAAGCCGCTGGCCTCAGATAAAACTATATGAATCTGAGCTGGCTTCCACACGCGCGAAAATTCTACCCCAAGTAATGAAAGACCAGAAGAAGGTCAAGTTCGCAAATACCATCCGATCCATTGGATGGGTCGCATTAGTCATTCTCTTCGTTTTCAGTCTCGTGTGGACGATCAAAACATTGGCACCTATCCCCAGCCGTGTTCCCGCCAGTTTGAGCACTCCCGAAGCGACTGCCGCCGTCGTGCTGCCAAGCGAGTCACCTTTACCCACGGTGCAGGTTACCCCGCAGGATTTGCTTCCTACACCCACGACCAATGTTCCCCCTACTGGATTGGTCAGCCTGTTCCCAAACGTCCTGTTCACCTTTTCGTCGGAGATTCCGACCTCTCCCGAGAGTATGACCGTTTACCGGCAGCAGCTCTCGCAGGCTGTCACTGCTGATATTGCCCGCCAGATCGCTGATCAGTGGGGAATCGCAGGAGGGGTTTACTCCTCGCCCAGTGAAGGGATGGGTGATGTCATCTTCGATGTTATGGACGGCTCCCGTTCGATACGCTTCCTGAACTTCCCAGATCAGTTTATCTATCAGGTGGGGTATGCAAGCCCGGATTATGGAAGTGCATTGATGGATAATGGTCTCTTACCGTCTTTTGAAGAGCAGGTGGCAATCGCTACCAACTTCCTGCAACCCTTAGGAATCCTCGATCTTCCTTACCAAACCATGCCTCTGGAGACGGAACGCGGTATGGTGGCTTTCATCCCATTATTGGACGGTCATCCGGTGGTCCAGGAAATTGGTGTGGACCGCAGTAATATCGGCTGGATTGATGTTAAAGTGAATACTCCTGGTCAGGTTACCATGGTGCAGTACAGCCACCACGATTTCCAACCCGTTGGAGAATATCCAATCCTGACCGCCCAACAAGCCTGGGATCGCTTTGCCAATGATACCAACCTGCAACACTCACGCTACGCGGTCTTGTCACCCGAACAACCCAACACTTATCAAGCCTGGGTAAGAAGTTATCAGCCTGGTCAGCAAGCTGATATTTATGGTTGGGTCAATGCCTACCAACCTTCTGACTCCAGTTCGCCCGAATTGGTGATGATCAATAACCTGCCTATCATTGGCGACACGGCTTCGATGAGTCCGGATAATCGTTATGATGTCCGCTTTGTACATGCCTGGGGGCAAATCACAGGTAGTTCTTCCGACGGAATTGGCTTGAGCCTGGCGGGATGGGAAGTCTCTCCGTTGACCGACGAATATATCACCGGCACGATTTCAACTCAAGCTGGGCAAACTCAGCTTGTGGCAATGGACCGCACGTTGACCCTGATTGATCCACCTTCCGATATCCCTGAGGGCATTCAGGTTGGCATCCAGGGTGTAGTGCTTGACGGAGATCCTGCAGTGCTCAATTGGAAATTTATCGATACCGGGGAGATTCCATTTACATATGGAGCTTCAAGTTCGTGCGGTGGTTGGGGTGGTGGTGGAAACAATACTGGCAGCGCAAATTTCGGAGCGGGTCAATTTGCTTTAACCAACTTCGATTCTCAGATCGCTCCGGAAGCCACCCAGGTTGTTGAGCCTTATCAGCCTGGTGATGAGCTCAATAATGTCTCTGGTCGGGCTTATGTCACCAGGCATCTCTATCTAGGCGGTAAAACTTCCGTAGAAGTAATTTTCTCCCCAGACCCTGCCTCAGGAGTGAATTTGGATTGGGCATATTCCTTGATTGGTGATAATTTAGCCGGCATTGACCAGTACAACAACTTGCCCATCAAGGTTTGGGGTCAAGTAGACAATTTGAAGAATAATATTGTATATGTCAATGTATCTCGTTATGAACCGGTATATCCTGGTGAGCAAATCCAGGCATGGAGTGGGACGGAGCAGCTCGTCACCCTCGATGGCAAGCAAGTCGTCTTATTCACCACCTCCGCTGGTGAAAGCTACGTCCTCAAATCTTCTGTCGATTTTCCGCCCGCCGATGCCAATATTATCGGTATCCTGGGCAATTTAATTGAGATCGAAGGCTACATCATCCCAGACCAGCAGGTTGGTGATTACCTCCTTCTCCAAGATACTGCCGGGTCAGCTCAGCCCGATGGCGTGGCAGACAGCGCCCTTGTAAACGTGTGGGATCACTCCCAAGACCCAAGCTCGAACCCAGGCGCTGTTCTTCAGGGTCAGGTCACCATAGACAATGTCGAGCTGGCGTATGACGCCATCAACCTTGACCGCTGCCAGGCATCAGCCGCACAGGATCCAAACATGAGCTCTTGGCTGGTAGTCCAGCCAATGTGGGTTTACACTGGCCACTTTGACGATGGACGTAGGTTTATCGTCCAGGTTCAAGCCTTACCAGACGAGTATCTAAAATAAATTCATTCGTGGACACTTTTCTCCTCCCCCAATTACCGCTCTCTGGTTATTGGGTGAGGTGGAGCGAGTCCGGCGCTCCCTTCAGCCGGAAGGGGGCTCTTCATTTGTGAATTCGTGCATTTATTCAAGGATGGTTTCCCCTTCCCCCACTTAATATCCTCTGCTAACCAACTGTTCTATGCCAACGGGTATTGCCAAAAGCTAATCTTGATCCGTTCACACTTCTACCTGAATTCTAACCTGTCCGGTTCGCTCCTTCAGTGTCTTAGTGGTTTCACTGCTTCTACCGGATCGCTGCTCTATTATGAGAAATCTTAAAAAATTCCGACTTTCCCATAAGAATGCCTAAATTTAGAACTATTGTGCTATAATAGATATGTATTTCTTAGGGTATATCTTCAGCAGGTCTGAAGTTATCCACATCCTCATTTATCTGATTAATTTTCAGGCTGTTTTTGTACTTAAACAATTCAAAACAATTATTGATCCAATTTCATCGAAGGATAATCGAATCGTTTCGTTTTTTTATGAGACGAAACATTTCCCCCTCCTTCAATTCCTCCGTAGTAGTTGTCTTGAAAGGCTATATAGTTTTTTTTTATAATTAGGGTATTTATGTTACAACAATATATACACCACAAGCAATGATCCCCCACACACGCTTGCTCTTGATTACAACATATCCAATTTATTGGAAATCAGCTGAGCATAAAATTCTTCGGCTGTATGCATGCATTTCCTATACTCAGCCCGCTCCTTTACCAATTCGAGATTTCGTTCTCTTGCTTGCTTTTGCAGTTTAGGTTGTGATATGGCGCTTAGGATTGCTTCTGCGAGGGCGGTCGGATCACCTGGGTCCACGAGTAAGCCATTCTCACCATGTCTGATCCATTCCCGCAACGACTCGATATCCCCAGCGATGGGGAAACAGCCGCACGCCATGGCTTCCAGCAGCGTATTGGGTGTGCCATCATGCGTGGTAATTGATAGACTGATCTGCGACCGTCTGAACAGCTCAGCCATTTGCTGGCGAGTTTGGGGTGGTAATAATTCGACCCTATCACCGATCTCCATTTCTGACGCCCACAGTTGCGCTTGTTTTTCTCCCCTCATCCCAGGGCAAACAAAATGTACATTTGGAAACTTATCGATAACGAATGGTATGACTCGAAAAAAAGTATCATTTCTGACGTATGCTCGAAACCCACGCGGATTGATGATTGTTACCGGCATTGAATCAGCCTGTAATTGCTTCTCGTCTGTATCCAGCTCGTCATTAGCTGGATAAAAGATATCCATCTGAACGCCCCCTCCACCTGGTAGAACTATTCTTGGCTTGGTATCATCAAACCCCCAAGTTATAGACAGGTGTTGATCTCGTTGACAGTCGGTTTGCAATGCATCGCAATTTTGTAAAGCCTGTCGAGTGTAGTAAGACATGATCGGTGTTGATTTGGCATGCAATGTAAAATCGTTTCCCCAAACCGAGATCAATAATGCGGTTTTTCGTAAATTACCATCCCTGTCTGAAACTCGTTTCATTGCCATGGATGCAATCATGCCTTCGTAAGGAATTCGCATCGCATGGATAAGGTCAGGTCGAATCCGTTCAATCAAACCCTGCAAAGCGCTAACCGCGCGGGGAAACGATAAGGGCGCGACTACTTGGCGAACCCGGGTGCGTAAACCAACCGGCACCATTCGATGGATCAACCTTCTATGTCCCAGTACCCTACCTTCTGACTGAGTATAAATTTCGCTCAATGCCACCGGGATTACAACCATCGATGCCAACCCGGGTGGTGGTTGGCATGGAAAGGTTGATGCCAGGTGGACTTCATGACCGGAATGAATAAAATAGTCTATCCAATTCAGGGCAATGGGTGAACGACCATCTGCGATGTATAATAATCTCATCGTCTATAGGGTACAACATAACGGTCAGATTTGCAATAGTAACCTGAAAGGTTATCAGAAAGGTTACTCGAGATATTTCCATCTCTGACATTACACTTGAGTGTCAGGATTTATTCAAGGATACGTTATAGATAAAGAGTGTTCAGCATAGAACACGAATGGAGGCATGTGAATGAAATTCATAACCGAAATCCAAGCCAGTATCAATGATCCTGAGCGATTGGAGAACCTCTATCAGCTTTCCAGGCAAACTAACGAAGAGGCCGAATTTCGAGTTGACCTCCAGGAGGTATACGAAAAATCGCCGGGTAATTTATTATTATCTGCCTGGCACTCTCGCTTTGAACATCTTCCCTTACCTAAACCAAAGCGCACTACAAATTGGGGCCTGGCAGTGGTGTTGGGGGTTATCACTGGGCTTATCCTCTGGGCAATCTCAGGACCACAGTGGGTTTTCCTTGACCAGATCCCTTACCCCCTGTTCCTCTGGTCACCCGTCGCAACCATCACATCCTTGATATTTCTTGTAGTCATATCCAAAAAAAATCTCCAATTTGCTGCTATTGCAGGGGTCGGTTTGGTCATTGCCAGTGTATATATTCTTCTGATTTCTCCAGGTCAGGCTAAATTAGCCAGCCGTGATTATCTCATCCTCATGATGATCCAACTACCCTTGCTATGCTGGATTGCTTTAGGTGTGGGCGTGATGGCATTCCGATCCACCACCCGCAATCGCTTTTCATTTCTCATCAAATCTATCGAGGTGATGATCACCGCTGGTGTGTACTTGATCTTTGGTTTGGCTTTTGGTGGGATTACTTATGGTATGTTTGCAGCTTTGAACATTACTCTGCCGGATATCATTATGCACCTGATTGCGTTGGGCGGCTTCGGCTTGATTCCTATATTTGCGGTTGCTACCATGTATGATCCTCAGGTTTCGCCCGAAGCACAAGATTTCAGCCTTGGATTAAGCAAATTTGTCTTCACCATTGTACGTTTATTACTACCCCTCGCACTGCTGGTTTTGGTTATTTATTTATTTGTGATTCCTTTTAATTTTATGGCGCCGTTCCAAAACCGGAATTTGCTCATCATTTACAATGTGATGCAATTTGCGATAATTGGGTTATTAATTGGGGCTACTCCAATAAAATTGGATGAGCTCTCAGAGAAATTTCAATTATGGCTTCGACGAGGGATCATAGCCGTAGCAATATTGACACTACTCATCAGTTTGTATGCTTTGTCGGCAGTTATCTATCGCACCGTCCTTGATGGAATCACCCTGAATCGCACGACGATTATTGGATGGAATGTCATCAACATTGTCATCCTCATTGCTCTGGTCATTACCCAGCTGAGGAAAAGCTTACTTGGCTGGCATGAGCGTTTACAGAATGTTTTTTCCAAAGCGACAACAGCGTACCTTATATGGTCACTCTTATTAATCGTATTATTACCATTGATTTTTAGATAGCCATCTTATTCTACAACTACCCATAGATTAACTAAATCTCTGCCCCACTACGAAGTGGGGCAGAAAGCATTCCAAGGTGATCTTTTATGCAGAAGTGTAATTATAGGGCATCGACTAGCAATCGCGGTTATATTACCAAGATGTTGACCGGATAAACTTTACCTACATAGACGGTTCATCCGTTATTACGCCTCTTTTCTCCCTGGCTGATGTCGTTGAGTACATGAATGAATACATCCACCATTTTATCGATATTGATCTCTTCTGCGACGATTCGGTAAGAGACTTCTCCCATCTGCCGGAGCTTATTTGGATCAGATAAAGCTAGACGAAGGATATTGGTTAATGCATCCAAGTCACCCGGTGGAACCTGCCACCCATTCTCCGCACCCACCAGATCATCCTGTGTGCCATCACCCTTCGCCACTACCACCGGCAATCCATGGGCCATTGCCTGCTGGATGGCGAGCCCACCCGTTCCAGGTAAGACGAACAGGTCAGCTTTTGCGAAATGTGGCTCAAGGTCAGCACCATGCTTCGCTCCTGCGAATTCTACAGAAGGGTATATCTTTTCGGCGAGATCGATTAATTCATGGCGTGCTGGGCCTTCTCCAACAACCACCACATGCGGTTGGAGCCCTATGGGCAAAGCGGCGCATGCCCGGATGAGTAAATCCACTCGCTTGCGGGATTGCAAGCGCCCGACAAATAGTACTGTCGCCTGTTCATTATATTCAAGGGTTCGTGGAGGTGGTGGGAATGATGGGGCGGGAGCTACCGCGTTAGATGCCACATACACTCGCTCAGGGGGTAATCCCAGCTGTCGGTACTGCTCCGCGCCTTGTTTACTGTAAGCTATAAGGGCATCCACTGAATTTATCAAACTAAATCGCTCCCAGCGGCGCATACTTGAAAAGGGTCCCCTAATAAGTGGTGCTCCAAGCCCCCAACCAATCACTTTTCGTCCCTTATGATGCATCCACGAGATCGCTTGGCGAGTGATTGGATATCGTGGATTCGCTTCCACGATTAACACATCTGGCTGCCAGTCTTCAAGCCAGCGTAAAAAACCGCTCTGCCAACATAGGAACATTGAAGAGCCTGGATCGAGAAAATATCGATTTTTTGCCTGTACAAATTGTGCGATTTGTAATTGGTCAACTGGCTCAATCCCCTCCTTAGGAAGGGGGTTCCCCGCAAATACACTTAATCCCCTCTGACACCCCTCGGCCAAAGCATCTAGAAATGCAGCCCGATATGAGGGAAGTACTCGCTGTTGAAGACCTAAACGTCCAGAATAAGTTTTACCCATCAAGGTATCAAGACCTTCAGGTAACCTTCTACCATATGATCCAATCCAAACGCTTCTTCCGCTCTCTTCCTGGCATTTTTTCGGTAGCCAGGCTGGCTAATCAAAATATCATTTACGGCTTTGGCTATCCCTGCAATGTTTGGGGGTTCTAATTTCCAGGGGTCTCCCCCGTATGGTACAAGTTGGCCAGAACCTTCGGTAATTATTTCACACAGCGCTCCGGTATCAAATCCAGCTACGGGTAATCCACACGCCAAGGCCTCAATGACAGAATTTGGGCAGGCAGGATTTAAATCAGCTGCAAATAAAACATGAGCAGATCGATCGATCTCTGGGATCTTCTCCCCTGCCAATTGCCCGGTGAAGTTCATAATTATCTCTGTCCGATTATTCCATTCCCGCTGCAAGGCTGTAGAGACCCGCCCCACTACCATGACTTCTACCTCATGAGAATATGAAGAGTGTAATTTTTCTCCCATTTGAATGGCAGTTTGTAACCCGAATTCATAACCACCCCCGATGGTACCTTCCACCAATAATATACGAACATGGTCTCCAGGCAAATCA
>Ga0315291_10004429_pt1 | contig 17891 bp, 19 predicted proteins | sample YL17G12_20_MG_FD_203070 | JGI IMG/M metagenome (GOLD analysis project Ga0315291, IMG submission 203070) | Sediment microbial communities from Yellowstone Lake, YNP, Wyoming, USA - YL17G12_20 | ecosystem: Environmental > Aquatic > Freshwater > Lake > Sediment | place: USA: Wyoming | collected...
GATCTCGGCGCTCTGCGGCGACCTTGGCCGCGGGTTCGTGCGGCCGGATCACATCGCGGAGGATGTTGCGAAGACGAAGCGGATGATGGACCTGGCGGCTTCGCTGGGAGTCAAGGTGCTGACATCGCACATAGGTCGGATACCGGAGGATCGCAGTAACCCGGGCTGGAAGATCGCGACCGATGCGCTGAACGAGATCGGCGCGCACGGGGACAGGATCGGGGTCGTGTTCGCGAGCGAGACCGGGCCTGAGCCGGGTGCGACGCTGGCGGAGTTTCTGCGCGGCCTCGATACGGACTCGATCAAGGCGAACTACGACCCGGCAAACATGGTGATGGGCGGGTTCGATCCGGTGCAGGGGATGTACGACCTCAAGGAGTTGGTCGTCCACACACATGCCAAGGACGGCATCGGTCCGGGGCCGAAGCGGGGCGAGGTGCCGCTAGGCGAGGGCCAAGTGCCGTGGCCTGAGTACCTCCGCGGACTGCGGGAGATCGGATACGACGGCTATCTCACCATCGAGCGCGAGGTGGGCGAGGACCCGGCGGCAGACATTGTCACCGCGGCGAAGTTCTTGAGGGAGCAGTTGGCGCGGCTGTAGGCAGGGGATGACCAGCTACGAGATCGTGAGGCGCGCGGTCGAGTTCGGGCGGCCGGAACGCATCCCGATTCGCTTCGGCGCGCTTGGTGTTGATGATACCTACGGGGTGGGCATCGGCGCCGGGCGCGGGTGGGAGCCGCGGCAGCCTAATGAGGATGAGTGGGGGTGCGTGTGGGAGAAGCCGCCGGAGGGGAGCGGGATCGTAAACATGGGGCAGCCGAAGGGTCACCCGCTCAGGTCGCTCGACCGGATGGATGAGATCAACTGGCCGGATCCGAGAGACGAAGCGCGCTACGCGGGGATAGAGGCGGCGCTGGCGGGCGCGGGTGATAAGTACGTGATGGCTGGGGTCGGGTTCACGTTCTTCGAGCGGATGCACTACCTGCGCGGGATGCCGGACCTGTTCGTGGACATGCACGAGCGGCCGGAGCAGGTGCACGAGGTGGCGGAACGGGTGCTGGCGTTTCCGATAGGGGTGGCGCACGAGCTGGGCCGCCGGTTCCGCGGCCGGATTCACGGGTTCGGGATGACGGATGACTGGGGGACACAGCAGGCGTCCTTCATGAGCATACCGATGTGGCGGGCGTTCTTCAAGGAGCGCTACCGGCGGCTGTTCGATGCGATCCATGAGGCGGGGATGCACGCGTGGATGCATTCCTGCGGACACGTCAACGAGGTCATCGGCGAGTGGATTGACTGCGGCCTCGATGTCGTTAACCTCCAGCAGCCGCGCAACCTGGGGATCGAGGAGATCGGGAGGCGGTACCGGGGCCGGATCTGTTTCGAGAGCTTGTGCGACATTCAGGCTACACTTCCACGCGGCGACGCGAGAGAGATTCGCGAGGAGGCGGAACTGCTGCTGGAGCATTGGGCGACGCCGGAGGGTGGGTTCGTGCTGAGCGATTACGGGGACGGGGAGGCGATCGGGGTGCCGGACGAGACGAAGCGGGTGATGCTGGAGGCGTTCATTGAGCTGGGCGCGCGGGGGGTGACGGTGCGCAACGGACCTCACCCCCCTTCCCCCTCTCCAAGTCTGGCGAGGGGGCCCGGTAAGGATCTGTCGGACAGGTCGGACGAGTCTGATGGGGGGTCGAGGGGGAGGCCGTAGGTCGCAGGCTGAAGCCTGCGGTACCCCGGTAGCGCGGTCAGTAGCCGGCGAAGTCGGCGGCAGCTTCGAGCATGGCGACGACGTTCTCAGGGGGGACCTCGGGCTGGATGTTGTGGACCTGGCAGAAGACGAAGCCGCCGCCCGGGGCGAAGTTGCCGATGCGCCGCTTCACTTCCTCCCTCACCTCGGCCGGCGTGCCGCGGTTGAGCACATGTTGGGTGTCGCAGCCGCCGCCCCAGAAGGTGATGTCGCGGCCGAAGTCGCGCTTGAGCTCCGCGGAGTCCATCCCGGCGGCGGAAACCTGCACGGGGTTCAGCGCGTCAACGCCCACCTCGATCAGGTCGGGGATCGCCCAGCGGACGGAGCCGCAGGAGTGGAAGAGCAAGGGCAATCCGCTCACTGACTTGAGGTATGAGAAGAGCCGCTGCTGGAAAGGCTTGATCCGCTTGCGGTAGAGGCCGGGCGAGAGCATGGGGCCGGTCTGCGTTCCGAGGTCGTCGTTGACCAGGATGATGTCCACTAGGCCATTCAGCGCCGGGAAAAGGGCGTCGGCGCGCTGGCGGTAGGCCTCGACAAGGATGGTTAGGAGGCAGTCGGCGAGGCCGGGGGCGAGGAGCAGATCGGCCATGAAGTTTTCGAAGCCGCGCAGTATCTGCCCGGCGGCGAGGAGGTGCGCCTGGAAGTTGAGGATGGCGGCGCGATCGGATTGGCGGCGGAGCTTGCGGGCGCGCTCGACCATCGCGTCGAGCGGTTCATCGGCGAAGGCGGGATAGTCGAAGCGCGCGATGCTATCGCGATGTCGTTCGATGTCGCCGGGCGAGGCGGCGTCGGCTAGCGGGGGGTTGGCGGGATCGAAGTGATAGCCACTCCCGGCGCGGCGAGCGATCACCGCGCCCGATGCGTCAACGGCCTGGTCGGTTCCGTCCGAGCGAAGCGCCGTCCGCCATTGCTCCGGCACCTCGCACGGGGTGCCATCGGGAAGCAGCGCGGCTCGCCAGCGCCGCGGCTCGAAGACGATCGGGTAGGCGGCGATGCCGAAGCGGTCTTTGACCTCGTCCTCGATGAAGGCGACGTGCTGGTAGGGCTCGAAGACGCGGCAGCCTTCGGGCAGCCCCAGGTGGCGCTTCAGCGCGTTGTAGGCGACCGCGGTCATGCCCGATGACTCGGTTCCGCCGAGGTCAATGGGGAGGCGGTCGGCCTCCCGGTGTTTGAGGGCGGACAGCACTCGCTCGCGGTGGGTCATGGTCGGCCGCCGTCAGCGCCTCGGGTCGTCACCCGGCTCAGACGCCCGCTCCTCGAAGTCTCGGTAGATGATAAGGGCGCGTTCCAGGTCCCGACGGTTGACCATTATGCGGCGGTCGGCGCCGAGCCCGCCTCCGATCGGCGCGGGGGGGCTGAACACATTCAGCGTTCCTTCGAACGGCCAGGCCGAGTCTGTGCGGGAGGGGATGCCCTGTGAGGCGAGCGCGTCCTGAAGCAAGCGTGCGTGGATCTCGCCTTGCACGGTGCACAGCTCGACCTGCACGAGGTCTTCTTCCGGAGAGAGCGGCGCGGGCGGCAGCGACTCGACGAGCGGCACGCTGCAGTCGGGGCAGCGTTCAACGCCCGCCACATACTCGAAACGGCAGTTCGGGCAGAAGGGCATGAAACCAGCTCCGGAGCAGATTCTACCAGCGGGGGGGAATGCAGGCAACCGGCAGGCCAGCGAAGAGGACTAGCCGCGGTCGTCACCGAAACCCGGCTCTATCCATCCGTGGAGGAGGCGCCCCATGAAGTGGACTCTCAACACCTACGAGGTTGCGCAGAAATGGGAAGTGGATCATCTGGTCGAGATGTGCGTGAAGACGGGCTATCCATATGTCGAGATGCTGATGGACTTCGAGCAGCCGCACGGGCTCGAGTGGGACACCCCGCGCGAGCGCTTCGCCGAGGTGAAGAGCAAGTTCGACGCAGCCGGGCTGAAGTTCGGGTCGTTCACGAGCTGCCAGACCTTCCATGCCGCGGACGCCAAGGAGCGCGCGGAGTCAGTCAGCCGCGTCAAGCGGGTGATTGACATGGCGAAGGAGTTCGGGTGCGACCACGTTCGGGTGCTGGGCGACCAGCTTCCGAAGGAGGAAGGCGAGCGGCCCGCGGTGGTGGCGTGGGTGTCGGCGTGCATCCGCGAGCTGGGCGAGTACGCGGGGAAGGGCATCGCGGTGTCCATCGAAATGCACGGCAGCTTCACCGATCCGCACTACTCGATGGAGGTGATGCGCCACGTCAAGCTCCCCAACGTCGGGCTTGTCTTCAATGGCGTCTGGCCTGTGGGCAGGGACTGGAAGTATGCGCTTCCTGCGGGGACGAAGACGATCAAGCCGTTCTACGACATGGTCCGGCCGCACCTGACCTCGATCCATCACCACAGCATGGAGCGGCCGGAGGAGCTGCCGTACTGGCAGGAGTTTTTCCGGATGCTGAAGGCCGACGGCTACACCGGCTACGTGGCGAACGAGGCCGCCTACACCGGACCCGATCCGGAGAAGGTTCTCCGCATGTACACGGCGCTGTTCCAGACGCTGATCGCTGGCTGAAAGGGTGAAACGGAATATGGCTGACAAAGTGAAGATCGGCATCATCGGCGTTGGGCAGATCGGCACGCGCCACCTGGAGTTCTATGAGAAGCTGCCGGTCGAGATCGTCGCTGCCGCGGACGTGAGCGACGAGGCGCTGAAGCAGGCGGCCGACCGGTTCGGCATCAAGAAGACGTTCACGGACTTCCGGGAACTGCTCAAGATGGGAGAGATCGCGGCGGTGGACGTGTGCCTGCACAACAACCTCCACGCGCCGGTCACCATCGCGGCGCTGGAGGCGGGCAAGAACGTCTACTGCGAGAAGCCGATTGCCGGGTCGTACGCGGATGGACGGGAGATGGTGGCTGCGGCGAAGCGGACGGGCAAGATGCTCAGCATCCAGTTGGGCACGTTGTTCTCGACGCCAACCAAGGCGACGCTTCGGCTCATCGAAGGCGGGCACCTCGGGAAGCTGTACTATGCGAAGGCGATCGGCTACAGGCGGCGGGGGCGGCCCTATGTGGACGGGTATGGGACCAGTTCGTTCGTGCAGCAGAGCATTGCGGCGGGCGGGGCAATGTTCGACATGGCGGTGTATCACATCGCGCAGATGCTGTACCTGCTGGGTAATCCGGCGGTCGAGACGGTCAGCGGTGCGACGCACCAAGAGATTGACATGTACGCGGACCGGAGAGAGAGCGGCAAGTACGATGTGGAGGAGCTAGCCATCGGGTTTGTGCGGCTGGCTGGGGGGATCAGCTTCTTCCTAGAGGAAAGCTGGGCGGTGAACATGGGGGAGCCGCATGGGGGCGAGTTGCACGGCTCGAAGGGAGGGGTGCGGCTGAGCCCGTTCGCCTATCACTCCACGGTGGCCGACATGGAGATGGACGGGACGTTCGATCTGGAGTCGGCGAACACGCGCTGGCACCGGTGCATTCCGAACACGGATGCCTACGACGGCCCGCAGCCCCACTGGGTGGCAGCGCTTCAGGGGCGAGTGCCGCTGATAGACACCGCGGGGATTGCGCTGAGCACGATGAAGATCAGCGAAGGCGTCTTCATGTCCCAGAAGCTGCGGCGCGAAGTCACCGGCGACGAGATCGAGAAACAGGCCAAGTCGTCGGCCGTGAAGGTGTAGCGCAGAGCGACAGCCAGGAAACTCATCGAGCCGGTCGGCTGAGCCGACCGGCTCGTGTCGTTGGTGGCGGAGGGGGTGGGATTCGAACCCACGAGGGCTTGCGCCCCAACGGTTTTCAAGACCGTCTCCATCAACCGCTCGGACACCCCTCCGCGATGCCTCCGGTACGTCCGCGGTTCAGGGCACCGAAGGCCCCTTCCCGCACTCAGCCTCCATCCGGTCAAGCCACTTCCGTCCTTGACCGCTCTTCAGGAACTGATCCTGTAGCCGTGCCGCGTTATGGTCAGCGAGTTGTTCGCTGTACAGCAGATAGGAGTCCTTCAGCAACTGCCCCGCTTTTGTCTCACCTCTCGCGTGCTGGGCGAGACGGCGACTCAGATCGCTCGTGATCCCGACATACCGCCTGCCATTCCTACGGCTCTTCAGCACGTAGACAGTGACAGCCATCTTTGGCCCAGACCGTCCACAGGGGTGTGCGATTCGAATGCGCCCAAGGCGCACAAGCCCGCCAGAGGCGGACAAGCCCACGAGGGCTTGCGCCCCAACGGTTTCACTCGCCTCCGGCCAGTTGCAGGACCGTCCCCGCCGGAGGCGGACAAGTCCATCAACCGCTCGGACACCCCTCCAGTGGTTGACAGTCAGACAGTAGCAGGGGTGACTTGGGGCGTCAAGCGTAGCGCCGGATGCTCATCAGCACCTTGCCGATGATCTTGACGTCGGTGGCTATGATGGGCTGCATGTCCTTGTTGGCGGGATCGAGGTAGATGCGGCCGCGCCGCCGCCGGAGACGTTTGACCGTTGCTTCATCGCCGAGCAAGGCGACTACGATCTCGCCATCGTCCGCGTAGGGCTGCTGCCGGACGACAACGTAGTCGCCGTCGAAGATGCCGGCCTCGATCATCGAGTCTCCCTTGACGTGAAGCATGAAGCACTGGTCGTCCTTGACGATGTCGCGGGGGAGGGGGAACACCTCTTCGATGTTCTCGGCGGCCAGGATCGGTTGCCCGGCGGCGACCCGCCCGACGACGGGGACCGGGACCATGGGAACGGGAATCATGGTCGGGTCCGGGGCATTGAGGATCTCAACCGAACGCGCCTTGGTCCGATCGCGCCTGATGTAGCCCTTCCGCTCGAGCGCTTCGAGGTGCCGCTGCACGGTGCAGCTCGAGCGCAGCCCCAGCCGCTGGCCGATCTCCCGCACGGTGGGCGGGTAGCGCTTCTGCTGGAAGATGTCGTAAATCCCCTTGAGAACCTGTTGTTGCCTCTCCGTCAGCCGCTGCATATCTGTCCTCTCCCGCGTCCGTTGGTGTACGTGACTATACTACCACGTTCCGGTCCTTTTTGCAAACAGCCGTTTGAAGCGCAAACATGCGTATGGTATAGTAGTGGTAGGAAACTGATGTTTGCATGGAGGAGGACGGGATGAAACGTCGTTGGACCGGCTGGATGCTGGTGTGCGCCGCGCTCGGGGCGCTGACCGCAGTGCCCGCCCTCGGTGGGAGGGAAGGCGACGCCCCTCCTCGGCCTCCCCTCGTAGTAGAGGTGAGGTATGGCGATAGCCTCTGGACGATTGCCCGCGAACACGGCGATCCGGGGCGCGATATCCGCGAGATCGTCTGGCAGATAGGCCAGGCAAACGACTTGGACCCCGGCAACCTCCAGCCGGGAGATGAGATCGTGATCCCTGCTGATTGCCTGCCGTGACCGGCGAAGACCCCGCGGGGTGTGACTGGCTGTACTGTATGGCAATGGCGGCGTGGTGTGGTATCCTGTGATGATGAAGTCGGTTGCTGCGGCAGACCACGATGGGCCGAGGAGGCGAAACGTGAGGCGGTTGCTGTTAGGGGTTACGGTGTTTGCACTCATGGTCGGCGGGGCTGCGGCCTGGGCCGACCCCTCGCTGGTTGGGCCGACAGGGCTGGTTACGGTGCCAACGGCCGACACGCTCGGCATCCTACAGTGGAACGTAGGTGGCGCCAACGTCTGGGCAGACGGCGGTCCGGACGAGAGCGTCGTCTATGCGAACATCGGACTGTTGCCCCGGCTGGAGGTCGGGTTCTCACGCATCGAGCCGGAAGACGGGGATGCCGAGACGTTACTCAACGCGAAGCTGCGAATCCTCGGGCTGCCGGGGAAGGTCACCCTGGCAGTGGGCGCAGTAGACCTGACCGATCAGATAGACCAGTCGGGCTACGTCGTCCTGACCCACGATCTTGGGGCCGGGATCATCAGCCCGAAGGGGCAGTTCGCGAAGCCGCAGGTGCACGTTGGGGTAGGGGGCGGTCAGTTCGACGGGCTGTTCGGCGGCGTTTCGCTGACGGTATCGGGCAAGGCCGATGTGATGGCCGAGTACGATGGCGAGGATGTGAACGTTGGGGTGCGCTGGCCGATCATCCCGAAAGTATCGCTGACGGCGGCGGCGCTGGATGGATTCGACGACCTGGCGCTGGGCTTATCGCTGAAGAGCCCCTGGTAGGGAGCGGCGCGACGTCTTGGCCCGCGGCCCCGCGCCGCGGGCTTCTCTTTGGGAGGATGCCGATGAGACGGTACACGTGCACCGAGGTGGCGGCGGTGATAGACCATTCGCTGCTGCATCCCGCGATGAACGATGCCGAACTCGAGGCCGGTTGCGTGGCCGCGGCCGGCTGGGGCGTGGCGGCGGTGTGCATCAAGCCGTACTTCGTGGCGCGGGCGCGCGCCCTGCTGAAAGGCTCCCGCGTGAAGACCGGCACGACGGTCGGGTTTCCCCACGGCGGCCACGCCATCTCGGTGAAGGTGGCCGAAGCCCGGTCGGCGCTGGGGCAGGGCGCGGAGGAGCTCGACGCGGTCATCAACATCGGCAAGGCGAAGGGGGGCGACTGGGATTACCTGGAGGACGAGATCGGCGCGGTGGTCGAAGCCGGGCACCAAGGCGGGGCGCGGGTGAAGGTGATCTTCGAGAACTGCTATCTCACGGATGAGGAAAAGCGCCAGCTCTGCGGCATCAGCCGGCGGGTCGGAGCGGACTTCATCAAGACCTCAACGGGCTACGGAACGGGTGGGGCGACCGATGACGATCTGAGGTTGATGCTCGATGAGGCGGGTGACGCGATGGGGGTGAAGGCGGCGGGCGGGGTGCGGACGCACGCGGACGTCGTGCGGCTGATGGACATGGGGGTGAAGCGCATCGGCGCCAGCCAAACCGAGAGGATCCTCGCGGAGTGCCGAGAGGCGGGCGGCTAGTCTCCCTTCGATCGAAGGATCCTGATACACACGTCGGGGCACATGAGCGCGCACTGCGCGCAGCCAGTGCAGCTCTCCGGATCGGCGAGATAGGCGGGATGGAAGCCGCGGCTGTTGATGTGTTCTGTGAAGCGCATGGCTTTGCGCGGACAGACCTCCACACAGAGGCCGCAGCCCTTGCAGATGTCCTCTTCTATGGTGATAGTGATGCGGCCCTTAGTTTCCGCCACGCCTGCTAGTTCCTTATGCTACGCTCTCTTCCTGCGCTCCGGTCCGCTCCCAGGGCAGCCGCAGGAAGCGGCGCAGGGGAAGCACCGCGACCGATAGGTCGGGGAGGGCGGCCAGCAAGTGCTCGGCAACGGCGAGGAAGGCGATCGGAAGCCTGGTGCTATCGCTCGCTTGCTGGACCAGCTTCAGGCCATGCTCGACGTTCGATGGTTTGGTGAGTGGCCCCAGGTGCGGGTTGGCGACCAGGGCGCTGATCTGGAGGTGAGTCGCATCTTCGATCGCCCGGCGATGCGTCTCGATGGCGTCCACTGACGAACCTGGCCGGTAGGGATTCATCACCAGCCAGAGCTCGTGCTGACGCGCAGTGATCTGCGGGTTGTAGGTTCCCAGCAGCCGCGCGCCTACCGGGTCGCCGCCCACATCGAGCACGACGTGCGCGCTCTCGTCGAGAAGCGCGCCGTCGATGGCGGGCGACAGCGCGGGATTCTCGAAAGAGGCGAGCGGGCCTTCGGCCGCGATAACGCGAAGCCCCTTGTCCTCGAGTTGTTGTCTATAGTCCCCCACTCTGAAGTATGGAGTCACGACATCGAAGTCCACCAGGGAGGTGGCTCGGCCCGCCCGGAGGGAGGCGAGGCTGTAGCTGATGGCGACCTCCGTCTTCCCGGTGCCGAAGGGCCCGACGAGGGCAACAATCCCGGCGGTAGAGAGGGGCGCTTCAATCCGGTTCATTGCACTTGGCCCGGTCCTGCGCTGGTAGTGGAAGGCAGTGGCGGCAGATGGGCAGCGCCGAGGCGATCGAGGAAGCGCAGCGCGCGGCTTCGCTCGATTATCTCAGTCAGGGATCTCTGCTCGCAAAGGAGATGGCACGCGACCAAGATGACGACGGCAGCCACCCGCGCCCACGGCGACAGGACCAGCACGAGCGCGAGGCCGGCTGCGGCGCCGAGCGCGTTGGCCCCGACATCGCCCATCATCGCGCGACCTGCGAGATCGGCAGGCGCGGAGACAATCGCCGCCGCCAGCAGCGGCCCGAGTAGATGAAGCGAGCTCGGCGCGGCCACCACGGAGACGGCGGAGAGCAGCGCGAATCCCTTGAGCGCTCGGCCGGGGCGCAGGTCGAGGAGGTTGAGCGAGTTGGCGGCCAAGGCGATGAGCAACGCGTCGACTGCGACCAGCCAAGCTCTGTCGGCGTCGAGCAGCAGCCCCGCGACCACGCCAGTGGCGATGCCGCCGAGGGCCTTCACCGAGCCGGTGGTGATGCGGCCGCGGAACAACGCACGGAAGTGCCCGCGCAGCCCACGCGCCTGGTGGCCGGACGCATAGAGATCGTCAACCAGCCCCAGCAGGCCGAATGCGGTGATGGTCGCGATGGCTGCCCACTTCTCCGGTGGGTCAATGCCGGAGACCAGCAGCGCCGGCACTCCCACCAGCGGGAACAGCAGCCCCGCGCCGGATGGCAATTGCCGGCCAAGGTAGTTCGGCTTGCGGAGACCCAGGGTGACGGAGGCGAGCCACAAGACCGGCAGCCACAACACCAGCGCGGCGGCGCAGGCGAGGGCTGCGCTCGCGGAGGCAGGCGGCGATGCGATTCTGCCGAGCGCGATAATGGCGATGAGTGCGGCGGTCAACAAGACCGCCCGCAGCCTGACGATGCCGGGGGAAAGAGCCGGCCATCCGACCCCATATCCCGTCAGCAGCAGGAACACAAGGATGTCCTTGAACTGCCGCGCCCGGTGAAGGAAGCCGGAAAGATCGCGGCCGCTGCGCGCGTGCTCGAGCGGGAGCGGGATCTCTCGGATCGCCGCTCCGGCGTGCGCGGCCTCGACGGTGAGTGCGACCTCTACGCCAAAACGAGGGGCGATGCCGATGTGCCTGATGAGCGGAGCGCCGATCGCGCGCTGCCCCGACATGGGCGCTTCCGACCTCAGCCCCGAGAGAAGCCTGATCGCGACCCGCGCCAGACCCATCGCCAGGCCGAAGCCGCCTGCGCCCGCTCTAGAGGGAAGCACCGCGACCGTCATGCCAGGACCGGGGATCTCGGAGAGCGCATCCAGAAGCGGCCCCGCCCGAGCAGCCGACTGGCCGAGATCCGCGTCGAGAAGGAGGAGCTGTTCGGCATTCGCTCTGGCGATCCCGGCGGAGAGGGCTGCGCCCTTGCCGCGATTCGCCGGAAGCGCGATGACCGCGTCGGCGCCGGCAGACCTGGCGGCCTCTCCGGTCCCGTCGTTGGAGCCGTCGTCAACGACGATGATCTCCTGAACGCCCGAGAGCTGGCGAGCCGCGCGAACAGTTTCTGCAATCGTCGCCGCGGCCCGGTAGGCGGGGATAACGATCGAGGCGGACATGCGTCAGCGCTGAGCCGCCTGGGATATGGGCGGGATGAACGAGTCCGCCGTGTCCTTCAGGCCATAGTGGCCGTCTGCGCCGGCCAGCACGATAACGGTGGAGAGGCGACCGGCCGCGGTATCGGCGTTGTCAACCGTTGGGATGCCGGCCGCCTTGTAGAGCGGGATGACAGAGACGGCTGCGCCCTTTGCCTCGACCCCAACCACCCGCACACCCAGCTCGACGAGCTTCTTGATCAGTGGGAGGTCAATGCGTTCCGGCGCGATGTCATGGGGATCAACTGCTCCGCCCACGACGAGCACGATATCAGGCCGGGAGGAGTAGTCCGAATCAGCCGCGGACTTGAGCAGCCCGCTGGACTGCAGTTCCAGGATGAGCGGTCGCCGGCCGCGGGCGAGGTCCTGGGCGATGGTTTCGGCGATCACCGTGCGCACGTAGACGCCCGGCGGAAGGTACAGGTTGAGCCGCTGCTGGACCCTCTGCTTGACCTTGGGGGGGAGGGTGACGAAGTTCCGCGTGAAAACCATGGTCGAGACGATGGTGGCGCCGGCTGCCTTCAGCGTTCCCCGGAGAACGTCAGGCGTTGGGTCGTCGCCGAAGTCATGGTCCACGACGATGGCGATGCGCTTTCCCTGCAGCCGGCGGGCGATGACGGCGGCGACCGTTTCCCTGGTCAGCATGGCCGCTTCTCGCTCGCTCTCGTTCAGCTCCGCGATCCTGGCGTCCTTAGTCTCGCTCACCTTCCGGTAGTCTTCCTTCAGCTCGGAAACCAGGCGATCCAGCTCCTGCGGGTTGCCCACCAGCCCGATGCCGATGAGGATGCCCAGCAGAAGGGCGAGGAAGATGGCGACCAGGCTTCCTATGTGATAGCGGTAGTCAATGGGCACCGTGCATGCTCCATGTGCTATGAGTGTAGGGAACGGAAGAAAGCGAGGAGGCGAAGGAGCCACAGTTCAAGGACGGTGCGAATCTCTGGGCGGACGGTGAAAAGGACGAAGGTGATGAGTGTGGCGAGGCCGGCCATGTAGAAGAACAACCTGCGCGAGGGTCCGGCGGGATAGAGCCTGCTGATTCCCTTCGCGTCCACCAGGATCGAACCGACCCGCAGACGCACGAGGAAGGTTGATGACATTCCGCCCCGGCCCTTCTCGAGGAACTCGGTGAGCGAGAAGTGGGTGCCCACCGCCGCGATAAGCTCGGCGCTTTTCTCATAGGCCAGCAGCATGGCCACGTCCTCGCTCGTCCCGCGCGAGGCCAGGACAGCCGCTGACAGCCCAAGGCGCTGTAGCCGATCGAGGCCCGGGGCGCCGCCATCCGGATAAGCATGCACAACCAATTCCGCCCCGGACCGGAGGGCGGCGTCAGATACGCTGTCCATGTCGCCCAGGATGATGTCCGGCCGATATCCCTCGTGAAGCAGCAGGTCTGCGCCACCGTCAACCCCGATGATCACGGGGTCGAGGGCCGAGATGTAGGACCTGATTGCGCGCAGATCGCCGGCCGCTCCCAGCCCTCGCACGGCAATGAGGCAGTGCCGCCCCTTGATGCGAGTCCGCAGCGTGGGAGCGGCAAAGCTATCGAAGAGCAGCGACTGCTCGCGGGTCATGTAGCTCAGCGTATTCTCAACGAAACGGACGAGCTCATCGGCGACATTCCGCTTCGCCTCTTCGAGCTGCTGCTCCAGGGCAGCGTCTGTCATGAGCGCGCCTGTCGCGAGGGTGCGCCCGTTCGAGCGAACCGCGCCGTCCACTATCTCGAGCTGCTGGCCGTCGCGCACCTGGTCCATGACTGCTTCGCCCGCCTCATCTACGAGCGGGATGCCTGCTTTCATCAGAATCCCTGGGCCGGGATGGGGGAACCGCCCGGAGAGAGAGCGTTGAGCATTCACCACCGCCGCGACCCTGCGGTCGGCCAGCGCGGAAGCGCAGGGCGCGTCGAGATCGGTATGCGAGATCACCGCGATCTCGCCTGCGCCGATGCGATGGAGCAGGTGCTTGGTGCGCCGGTCGACTTTAGCTCTGCCGCTGATCCGCATAGTGCGCCCCATAGCGCTACCGATGGCTGCCCCACCCGAGCTTGCCGCGCAGCCGCCGGTAGAAGCTCGATTCAGACAGGACCACCAAGCGGGCGGGAAAGCGCGCTTCCCGCACCTCTATGACGTCGCCCGCCTGAAGGGCGAAGCCCTCCTGTCCATCCGAAGTGAGGTTGACCTCTTCGCCCTGGAGATCAGGCAGAACCATCTCGATCACACGATCTGCGGGCACGACCAGCGTGCGTGCGGTCAAGGTGTGCGCGCAGATTGGGGTGAGGATGATGGCCCGGAGTTCGGGGTCAACCACGGGCCCGCCGGCGGAGAGCGAATAGCCGGTGGATCCGGTTGGGGTCGCAGCGATCATGCCGTCCGCGGGGAAGTAAGAAACCGGCTCGCCGGACACGCTCGTCTTCAGGCGGAACAGCCGCGAGAACGCTCCCCTGCCGACCACGATGTCATTCAGCGCCAGGAAGGAGCCGACCGTATCGCGGCCTCGGAGCACGACCGCCTCCAGCATCATGCGCCGCTGTATCGGCGACGGCGCGCTGAAGACGCTCTCCAGTGCCCTGCGCAGACCAGGCCCAGCGGGCATGGAGGCCAGGAATCCGAAGCCACCGAGGTTCACACCGAGCACTGGCTTGCCGAGGGGCGCGGCGAGGCGAGCGGTTGCGAGCAGCGTCCCGTCGCCGCCCATGGAGAGCAGGAGGTCGGAGCACCGCCCGAGCTCAGGCCGCGGAACGCCGAGATCCGGCAGGGAGAGAGAGACCGACTGTTCCTCCGACAAGCGGGACTCGATCCGTCTACTCTTGAGCCATGATACTACCTCCCGGACGGCGGAGGCGATCCGCCGCTTGTGCATGGCGGCGACGATCCCGACACACCGCACCGCGCGCGGGTCGAGTGAGTCCTGCTTTGCCGGCGATCTTCCTCGCATCGCACGCTACTCCGGCGTCTTCAGACGCTCCAGGTTGCGGCGAGCGTCCGCCAAGTTCGGGTCGGCGGCGACGGCCGCCTGGTACTGGGCGCGGGCCTCGTTCAGCTTCCCCTGCCGCTCGTAGAGGACGCCCAGGTTGTTGTGCGCGCGGGCGTAGTTCGGGTCAATGGCAAGCGCCCGCTGGTAGGCGGCAGCGGCCTCGTCGAACTGCCCAAACTCCTCGTAGATGATGCCGAGGTTGTTGTGCGCGGCTGTATCCTGCGGCCGGAACTGGAGCAGGGCCAGGTACTCCCGCTTCGCCTCATCGTAGCGGTGGAGCCGGAAGTAGGTGGAGGCGAGGGCCTCATGCACCGCCGCGTCGGCGGGCTGTCGCTCCGCCAGGTTGGCCCACACGCGCAATGCGTCCTCGTCGTTACCCGCCCGGACGGAGGCGAGTCCGAGGTTGAAGGCGGCGACATAGCTCATCGGATCGGCCTTCAAGGCGGCCGAGAAGTGCTCGCCGGCGGCGGAGGCGTTGCCGTCGTCGAGCTCCATGGCTCCGAGGTTGAGTTGGGCGTCCACGAGACTCGGGTCGCTGGCGACCGCGAGCTGGAATGCTTCCTTCGCCTCGGCGCGCAGGTTGAGCTGGCGCAGGCAGAGCCCGAGGTTGTAGTAGGCGGGTGCGTTGCGCCGGTCAACGGCAATTGCCTGGTGGAATGAATCCGCTGCCGCCTTGTAGTCTTTCCGCTGGAACCTGATCGCACCGAGATTCACATAGACGGATGCATCCTTGCTCCCGGCGGCGGCCAGCCGGGAGAGCTGGTCGGCGGCTTCGTCTTGTCTGCCAAGCGAGCGCAGCGCGAGCGCGAGGTTGAGCCGAAAGGCCTTGTTGCCTTCATCGAGCGCAACTGCTTTGCGGTAGGACTCGACGGCTTCGGCCTGATTGCCGGCCCTCTCGTAGCACACCCCAAGGTTGTTGTGGGCCTGGGCGTTCTTCGGATCGAGTTCCGCGGCCACCGCGAACTCGCCGGTGGCCTGCTCGAGCTGGCCGAGGGCCAGGTAGGCGGCGCCGAGGTTGTAGTGCGGAGGGACGAAATGGGGCTGAAGGTAGATGGCCTGCTGGTACTGCTCGATAGCTTCCTTGGTCTTGCCGAGTTCCCAGAGGGCATTGCCCAGGTTGTGGTGCACCTCGGGCACCTTGGGATCAACCGCCAGCGCCTTCGTCAGCGTCTGCTCTGCCTGCTCGGGCTTGCCCGCCTTGAGCTGCGCCAGGCCCAGCCACGCGAGCAGGGTTACGTCGTTCTGGTTCGCCTCGGCGGCGGCAGTGAAGCGCGCTATCGCGGTTTCGTAGTCGCCCTTGTTGAAGGCGCTGAGGCCCTCGGTGAAGTCGTCGGCGGCGAGCGCGGGCAGCACCAAGCCGAGGGGCAGCAGTAGTGATATGACCAAGAGGACCCGAAGGACGCGAGCGAGCATGTTCACTCCCCGATTGGTCCGCCGACAAGCACGGCGGAGCGCATCGGTCGAGTATAGCACGGCGGAGGAGGGATATTCAAGGCGACGCCGCAGGAGGCCGGAGGAACAGTAACAGGGAAAGAGAAGGAGTGCAACGACGTTGGGTCAGGGCTTGCGGGAGGCGGCTGCATGAAACTCGGCTTCAGCACACTCGGCTGCCCCAACTGGGGCATTGAGCAGATCGTGGAAGCGGCGCGGGCGAACGGGTACGACGGCGTCGAGCTGCGCTGCTACCAGGGTTCGCTCGACCTGCTCAAGGGGCTCGGTGAGTTCCGGGGTGGCCCGGCGGAATTCAAGCGGCGCCTTTCCCGCGCGGGCGTTGAGGTGTGCTGTTTGGACACATCGGTGCGCCTGACCGATCCGGATCCCTCGCCGGCTGAGGGCGACCGGATGGTGGACCTGGCAATGGCCCTCGGTGCGCCCTACCTCAGGGTGTTCGGCGGCGACATGCCGGAGGGCGAGTCGAGAGAGGCCTGCCTGGCGCGCGCAGCGCAGAAGCTGGCGCATCTCGGCCGGCGGGCAGCGCAGCGAGGCAAGCGCGTGCTGGTGGAAACGCACGACGCCTTCTCCAGCGGGGCCTCTGTGGGCGCGCTGCTCGATGCTGCCGGCGGCGACGGAGCAGGCGCGCTGTGGGACCTGCATCACCCATACCGGTTGGGCGAGCCGCTGCGCGAGACCGCTGCCGGCATCGCCCGCCGCACGCACCATGCACACGTCAAGGACAGCCGGAAGGACGGCGGCTACACGTTCCTCGGCGAGGGCGATGTCCCCATTGCGGATCTCGTGCGCGCGCTGCACGCGGCAGGCTACCGGGGTTATCTCTGCCTGGAATGGGAGAAGCTGTGGCACCCGGAGTTGGCTGAGCCGGAGGTGGCTTTGCCGCAGGGGGCGCGTTATCTGAGCGAGTTGCTCAGCAGGCTCGGTATCCCGCGCGGCTAGCCCAGCGCCCTCAAGCCTTCAGCAACTCCCGCGCGGCTGCGATCTGCTCTCTGACGCGGGGCGTGGCCGTTCCGCCGGGCGAGGTTTTCGCCTCCACTGCGCCCTGTGGCGAGATGAAGTCGGCGATGTCCTTGTCGAACTCGCGGCTGAATGAGCGCCATTCCTCCACCGACAGAGCCGAGAGCCCCACGCCCTGCTTCTCGCAGTATCGCACCACCTGGCCGACGATGCCGTGGGCCTCGCGGAAAGGCATTCCTTTGCGCACCAGGTAGTCGGCTGCCTCGGTGGCGGTCACGAAGCCCTGCTCGAGCGCCCGCTCCATCCGCTGTTGGTCGAAGCTGGCTGTCACCACCACCTCGCGCATGACTTCCAGGGCGGCCTTGAGCGTGTCAACCGAGTTGAACAGCGGCTCCTGGCTTTCCTGGTAGTCCCTGTTGTAGGCCAGGGGGAGTCCCTTGCTGACGGCGAGCAGAGCCATTAGGTCGCCGAACACCCGCCCGGCGCGGGCGCGGGCAAGCTCGGCGACGTCCGGATTGCGCTTCTGCGGCATGATGCTGGAGCCGGTACACCAGGCATCGTCCAGCCGGACGAAGCCGAACTCCGGGCTCGACCAGAGCGCGAGCTCGCCAGCGAGCTGTGAGACATGCACCATGGCGATGGCGGCATCGGAGAGGAACTCGATGGCGAAGTCGCGGTCCGACACGGCTTCCATGCTGTTAGCGAAGACCGCGTGGAAGCCTAGCTGCTCTGCGACGAAGGCGGGATCTATGCGGAAGCTGGTGCCGGCCAGCGCGGCCGCGCCCAGCGGGCAGACGTCGACGCGCTTGCGGCAGTCCTGGAGCCGCTGGCGGTCGCGCTGGAACATATAGAAGTAAGCGAGCAGGTGGTGGGCGAGCGATACCGGCTGGGCGCGCTGCAGGTGGGTGTAGCCGGGGAGCACGGTGGTGACGTGCTGCTCCGCGACATCCACCAAGGCGCGCTGGAGGGCCGCCAGCCGATCCAGCAAGGCGTCCATCTCCTCCCGCAGGAAGAGCCGCAGATCGAGCGCCACCTGGTCGTTGCGGCTGCGGGCGGTATGAAGCTTGCCGGCGAGCGCGCCGACCTGCTCGACGAGGAGGCGCTCGATTTCGGTGTGGACGTCCTCCGACCCGGGGTCGAGCTTCAGCTCGCCGCTGGCCAGGCCGGCGCGGACGCGCTCGAGGCCGGCCTCAAGCTGCCGAGTCTCATCGGCGGTAAGGATGTGGCAGTGCCCGAGCATCCGCGCGTGGGCGATGCTGCCGGCGATGTCGTGCTCGACCAGCCT
>Ga0315291_10004430_pt1 | contig 17889 bp, 16 predicted proteins | sample YL17G12_20_MG_FD_203070 | JGI IMG/M metagenome (GOLD analysis project Ga0315291, IMG submission 203070) | Sediment microbial communities from Yellowstone Lake, YNP, Wyoming, USA - YL17G12_20 | ecosystem: Environmental > Aquatic > Freshwater > Lake > Sediment | place: USA: Wyoming | collected...
GGCCGCCTCCTTCGGCCGGTGAAGGTGGTCGTCGCGAGGTAGACCATGGGCGACTTCTACCAGACACTCGGCGTCGCCAAGACCGCCTCGCAGGATGAGATCAAGAAGGCGTTCCGCAAGCTTGCGAGGCAGTATCACCCCGACAAGAACCCAGGCGACAAGACCTCGGAGGAGAAGTTCAAGGAGGTCAGCCACGCCTACGAGACGCTCTCCCACCCCGAGAAGCGCAAGCAGTACGACGAGCTGAGCCGGCTGGGTGCGTTCGGGACCGGCCCCGGGGGCGGGTTCCGCCCCGGGCAGGGCGGCTTCCAGGGCTTCGACCCCCGCATGTTCCAGCAGGGTGGCGCGACCTTCGAGATGGGCGACCTGGGAGACCTCCTGTCGGGCCTGTTCGGCGGCGCCCCTGGCGGCGGGCGCGCCGGCGCCCGCGGGCGGCGACAGCCCGCCGAGCGCGGCGCCGACCTTCAGGCGGAGGTCACGGTCTCCTTCGAGGACTCCCTGCGCGGAGCCACCGTTCGCGTGCCGGTCGAGAAGGCGGACACCTGCGACGCCTGCCACGGCACAGGGGCCAAGGCCGGGACCACGCCGAAGATCTGCCCCGATTGCCAGGGCCGCGGCGTCGTGGCCAAGAACCAGGGCTTCTTCGCTCTCTCGCAGCCCTGCCCGCGCTGTCTCGGCAACGGGACGCTCGTCGAGCATCCGTGTCCGGGGTGCGGTGGCAGCGGGGTGAAGATGCGCACGCGTCGGTACTCCGTCAAGATCCCCGCGGGGGTCAAGGACGGCACCCGCATCCGCATCAAGGGCAAGGGCGAGGCCGGCCAGCGCGGCGGGCCGACGGGCGACCTGTACGTGGTGGTTCGCGTCGAGCCCGACGCTTTGTTTGACCGGCGCGGCGACGATCTGATCCTCGAGGTGCCGGTCACGTTGAGCGAGGCCGCCCTGGGCACCCGCGTCAAGGTACCCACGCCCGGGGGCGGCAACGTGTCGCTCAAGGTCCCGGCCGGGAGTCAGGACGGCCGCACGCTGCGCGTGCGCGGCAGGGGCTCACCGAAGATCAAGGGCGGTCAGGGCGATCTGCTCGTGCGCCTGCGCATCGTGGTGCCCGACAAGCTGAGCAAGGAGCAGAAGGACCTGCTCGAGAAGTTCGGCGCGACGCTGGCCGACCCGCGTGCGGCGGCCTTCGGGCGCGCCTGACGGCCGGGCCGGGGACGACCCGTGAGGAGACGAGCGGCAGGATAGGCCATGAGGTTCGAGGACGACATCGACAGCCCGCTGTTCATGATCTCGGTGGCCGCCGAGCTGGCGGGCATGCACCCGCAGACTCTGCGCGTGTACGAGCGGCGCGGTTTGGTGCGGCCGCAGCGCTCGGCCAAGAACACGCGCCGCTACTCGCGGCGCGACGTCGAGCGGCTACGGCGTATCCAGGGATTCACCGACCTGGGCCTCAACCTGGCCGGCGTGGAGCGCGTCCTCGCCATGGAGGAGGAACTGGCCGCCATGGTGAGCGAGATCGACGGACTGCACGCGCGCCTCACGGAAGCGGTCGAGGAGGTGCGCCGGGCGGTGGCCAGGGCGGAGCGCTCGCAGCGGTTCGAACTCGTGCCGTTGCGCTCGGTGGCGCTCGTGCCGCTGCCGCGCCGGCGGCGCGGACGGTGACCGGCAGGAGCAAGTCGACAAGGCGGCGGAGATGGACGTGAACAAGTTCTCGGAACGGGCGCGCGAGGCGCTCGAGACCGCGCAGGGCGTCGTGCGTCGCGGCGGGGGCAGCCACGTTGGGACCGAGCATCTGCTGCTCGGCGTGCTCAGCCTGCCCGGCGGCGTCGTCGACCAGCTGTTCGGCCTGATCAGCATCGACAAGGGCGGCGTCATGGCGCGCGCCGGTCAGCTCGTCGAGACCAGCGGCGGCCATGGCGGGCCCGGGGACCAGCTCTCGCTCACCCCGCGCGCCAAGGCGGCCCTGGACATCGCCGTGCAGCGCGCCCAGCAGATGGACGACCCCTTCGTGGGTACGGAGCACCTGCTGCTCGGCGTGCTGCTCGAGGGCGAAGGCCGGGGCAGCGCGATCCTGCGCGAGTCCGGCGTCAGCGAGGAGAGTCTCGTACGCGCCCTGGGTCAGGTGCGCTCGTCCGGCATCGACTACGAGGAGCAGGCGACCGGCGAGAGCATGCTCAAGACGTACACGCGAGACCTCACGGCTCTGGCCCGCGACGACCGGCTCGACCCTGTGATCGGGCGCGACGAGGAGATCAAGCGCGTCGTCCAGGTGGCCAGCCGGCGTACCAAGAACAACCCCGTGCTGATCGGCGAGCCGGGCGTGGGCAAGACGGCGATCGCCGAGGGCCTCGCCCAGAAGATCGTCGCCGCCGACGTGCCCGAGAGCCTGCGCGGCAAGCGCGTGCTGGCGCTCGACCTCGGCGGCATGGTCGCCGGCGCCAAGTACCGCGGCGAGTTCGAGGAGCGCCTCAAGGGGGTGCTCGACGAGATCCAGCGATCGCGCGACGTCGTCCTCTTCATCGACGAGTTGCACACCGTGGTCGGCGCCGGCGCCGCCGAGGGCGCGGTCGACGCGTCGAGCATGATGAAGCCGCTCCTGGCGCGCGGCGAGCTGCAGGCGATCGGCGCCACGACGCTCGACGAGTACCGCGAGCACATCGAGAAGGACGCCGCCCTGGAACGCCGCTTCCAGCCGATCCTGGTCGGCGAGCCGAGCGTCGAGGACACGGTCGCCATCCTCCAGGGCTTGCGCGACAAGTACGAGGCCCACCACAAGGTGAAGATCACCGACGAGGCGCTGGTCGCCGCGGCGACGCTCTCGGATCGCTACATCAGTGGCCGCTTCCTGCCCGACAAGGCGATCGATCTCCTAGACGAGGCGGCGAGCAAGCTGCGCATCGAGGCGACCATGCTGCCGGCGGACCTGCGCGAGATGGAGGTCCGCCTGAACGATCTGGCGCGCGAGGGCGCCGCCGCCGTCCAGGGCCAGGACTACGAGCGCGCCGCGCAGCTTCGCGACCAGTCCGACAAGATCCAGCGCACCTTCGTGCAGGCGAAGGACGCCTGGCTGGGCGCCAAGGGCATCGCCGACGCGACCGTCGAGGCCGACGACATCGCCGGCATCGTCAGCACGTGGACCGGGATCCCCGTCCAGCGCATGCAGCAGGCCGAGGCCGAGAAGCTCCTCGGGATGGAGGAGAAGCTGCACGGCCGGGTCGTCGGTCAGGATCGGGCCGTCGTCGCCGTCGCCGAGGCCGTGCGTCGCGCCCGGGCGGGCCTCAAGGACCCCAAGCGGCCGATCGGCTCGTTCATCTTCCTCGGGCCGACCGGGGTCGGCAAGACCGAGCTGGCGCGGGCGCTGGCCGAGTTCCTCTTCGACGACGAGGAGGCCATGGTCAGGCTCGACATGAGCGAGTACATGGAACGCCACAGCGTGTCGCGCCTGGTCGGGGCGCCGCCCGGCTACGTGGGCTACGAGGAGGGCGGCCAGCTCACCGAAGCGGTGCGCCGCAGGCCGTACAGCGTGGTCCTGCTCGACGAGCTCGAGAAGGCGCACCCCGACGTGTTCAACATGCTGCTGCAGATCCTCGACGAGGGGCGGCTCACCGACAACAAGGGCCGCACCGTCGACTTCAAGAACACGGTCATCATCATGACCAGCAACGTCGGCGCGCCGCTGATCCCGGCGGGCGACGAGATGGAGCCCCAGTACGAGCGCGTCGAGAGCCTGCTCCTGGACGAGCTGAGGCAGGTGTTCAGGCCCGAGTTCCTCAACCGGGTCGACGAGATCATCGTCTTCCACGCACTCACCCGCGAGCAGCTTCGCCAGATCGTCGGGCTCCTGATCGATCACCTGCGGCGGCAGATCGCGGCGCAGGGCATGCGTCTCGAGGTGAGTCCCGAGGCGGAGGACCTGATCGCGGACGCGGGCCACGACAGCCAGTTCGGCGCCCGGCCGCTGAAGCGCGCCATCCGGCGGCTGCTCGAGAACCCGCTCTCGCGTGAGTTCCTCAGGGGCGCGTTCGCCGAGGGCGACACGGTTCGCGTGACGGTCGCCGACGGCGTGCTGGCGTTCTCGAAGTGACGCGACGGACGCCGGCGGCTGGCCCTGCCGCCCGCCGGCGTCCGTGTGCTACAGTTGGCCATGATGCGCAAGGGTCGCACGCTCTTTCTCGGGGGTCTCGTGAGCGCCGTCGCCGGCCTCGTCGCGGCGCCGCGGGCCGGCGAGTCCCGGCGCGCGGCGATCGATCGCCTGCGGGGGAGCCTGCGGCGCAGGGGTGGGCTGTCGGCGTTCGCCGGCGCGCCCTGTGCGGAGGAAGACCGGACGGCCACGGGGGGATCGTCGCCGGCGGCAGGGGACGCCGGTCCGGAAGGGAGCTGAGAGCCATGGTGGACGCCACTGCGGACGTGCCGGACGGCAGCCGCATCGAGGGGGGCTTCAAGGAGCTCGAGATCGTTGCCTACGTCGACCAGTTCAAGGTCGTCGGCGTCGCCTACTTCGGGGTGGGGCACCGGGCGACCTCACGGCGCGCCTCCGACTTCATCCGCTCGTTCAACGACACGCGCCTCACGCTCGCCGATGCGACCATCTTCGACTCACACTCGGGCGAACCGCTCGAGAAGACCGCGTTCGTCGTCCTCAACCTCGACAAGGTGGACTTCATCTACGCGCGTGACATGGCGCCGCCGGCGGGCGTCCGGAGCGACGAGGCATCAGCGGCGGGCGCCCAGGCGTCGCAGGCAGGAGCCGGAAGCTCGGGCGCGGCGGCCGACGGCCCCGTCGCACCCGCCTGATCAGGCGCCGGCGATCCGGCGCGTGAGGAGGTGACGACAGTGTATTCGGTCGACGTCCTCATCCCGACGGCACGGTTCGCATTCAGCATCCAGGGCGGCGCCGTCGAGGTGCTGCTCGAGCATCGCTCGCCCGAGGCGTACGTCGCCTTCCGCCGCCTGCGCGACGAGAAGGCCGTGGCAGGCATGACCACCTTCCCCAACAGCATCCTGCTCCGTGGCGATGCCACCATACTCGTCGACCCCGGCCTGCAGCTCCAGAACGAGCCCGTGCTCAAGGCCCTGGCGGCGCTGGGACTGGGTCTGGACGACATCGACTTGGTCGCGCTCACGCACGCGCACGACGACCACGCCTGCGCGTGCGTCGACCTGCCCCTGCCGGTCGCCCTGCACGAGCGCGAGATCGGGACGCCGCACTGGCCCGTCGTCGAGGGCATCCTCAGGCAGCACGAGCTCAAGGTGCTGCGCGGCGACGAGGGCGAGCTGGCGCCCGGCGTGCGCTGGGTGCTGACCCCAGGCCACACGCCGGGCGGCGTGACGTACGCCGTCGACACGCCGGCGGGCGTCGTGGCGCTCTGCGGCGACATCGTCGGCCCCGGGCGCGACCGGTTCGACGCGCTGGAACCCGAGCCGGGACCGGAGGCCGTCGACCTGCTCGCCTCGTGGCGGCGCATCCGCGGCTTCTCGCCGAGCCTCGTGATCGCCGGCCACCTGCCGCCGTTCGCGCCTTGAGCGACGCTCAGGTCACGGATCGGCGAGCCTCCCGCTCGCCTCAGGCCGAGCGCGGGCGTGTGCTAGACTGAGCGTGCGAACGCCGCTGCCCGGGAGACTGCCTGTGCCCATCTACGAGTATCGCTGCGACGACTGCGAGACCCGGTACGAGGTCAGCCAGAAGATGAGCGACGACCCCCTCGAGGTGTGCGAGCGCTGCGGCGGGCACCTGCACAAGGTGATGCACCCAGTGGCCATCCACTTCAAGGGGTCGGGCTTCTACACGACCGACTACGGGCGCGGCTCGAAGGGCCGGCCGGTGACTGAGGGCGCCGAAACGGCGTCCGGCTCGGACGGCGGGTCGGCAGGCGAGTCTCATGAGGCGGCGACCAAACCCCCGGATGCGGCCGGCGACGGCGCGTCGGGCAAGGGCGCCAAGGCCAAGACCCCGGCCTCGTCCTGAGGCGAGAGGGGGGAGGGGCGAACGTGGAGACACCGAGCGACGACACCCTCCGCCGCGCGCAGACCACGATGCGCAGCCTGGTCAGCGACGGCGCTTCGCGGCTGCCGGCGCTCAGCCTCGTGGCCGACGCCATCCGCCTCGAGCTCGAGCGCCGCGGGCGCGTCGCGATCCTCTACGTGAAACTCGATCGCTTCGGTCGCCTCGAACCTATCTTCGGCTGGCGGATCGTCCGCGACATCCTCGACGCCGTCGCGGCGAACCTCGACGGCATGGTCGGGAGCACGCTGCGCCGCCTCGACGTCGCCGCCGACTTCACCCTCACCGACGACGCCTTCATCGTGCTGCTGTCGCCGCCGCGATCGGCCCAGGTGATCTCGACGGACGACCTCGCCCTCGTCACACGAAGGGTCTACGAGCGCCTGCAGTCCTTGCTGCTCAACGACCTGGCGGCCGGGGTCTACGACCGCGTCCACCCGTCCGTCGGAGCGGCCATCCTCGAGGGCGACGAGGCGCTGACCTTCGAGCAGAACCTGCAGCGCGGGGTCGCGCTCGCCATGCAGGCCGCCGAGGAGCAAGCCGCTCTCTACGGCGAGGAGCTCGAGAAGACGCTCGCCCACTGCGTCGAGGAGGGCGAGCTCGAGCCGCTCTTCGAGCCCGTGGTCGACCTCGAGGCGCGGGCCGCGATCGGCTATCGCAGCAGCCTCCGAGGGCCGTTCTACGCGCCGCTCCGTCTTCCCGACGTGCTCCTCGACGTGGCCCGTCGCTCGAGCCTGCTGCCTGCCTACGGGGTCGCCGCCAGGGCGGCGACCGTCGAGGCGGCGGCCGGACTCGAGCCGGACGACCTGCTGTTCGTCTGGTGCGCCGCCGCCGAGCTGCCCAACGCCGCCGTCGTCGCGCTGAGCGAGTTCTACTCGCTGAACCAGGCGCTCGTCCCGCAGCACGTCGTCTTCGAGATCGACGCCGACGAGCTGCGCACCAACACGGCGTCGACGTTGCGCACGCTCGCCAACGTGCGCGAGATGGGCTTCCAGCTGTGCCTCGCAGGCCTGGGGGCGCAGTTCACGACGCTCGAGCTCATCGCCGAGGCGTCCCCGGACTACCTGTGCCTGGACCCGGTCCTCGTCGCCGGGGTGACCGACGAGCTCACGCCGGTCGAGGTCGTCCAGCTCATCGTCCGCTTCGCCGGCCGCGTCGGGGCGCAGCTCATCGCCACCGGCGTGCGCACCGAGGCGCAGGAGGACGTGCTGCGCCGCAACGGCGTCGAGCTCTTCTGCGGCGACCTCTACGCGCGGCCGGACACGCGGCTCCCGCACGTCAGCTTCACGCGCTGACGGTCGCGGTCACACCCTGAGGGTCACGGTCACGCCCCGCAGGCGGCGCGATCTGCGGACCGCCGCGCGATGCGCCGCAGGCGGCGCTATGCGCTGAGGGTCGCGGCTACGTCGGCCTCGTGGCTGACGACCGTCGCGATGGTGACGCGGTTGCGCCCCCGGTGCTTGGAAGCGTAGAGGGCGGCGTCGGCGCGCTCGACCAGCGCGGTCTCGTCGGCCGCCGCGCCCGGATAGCTCGCCACCCCGACCGACACCGTGGCATAGGCCTCCCGGCCGCCCCGGACGGTCACCGAGAGGTCCTCGACCGCGCGGCGCAGGCGCTCGGCGAGCTCGAAGCCCTGCGACTCGTCGCCGCGGATGAGCACGGCGAACTCCTCGCCGCCGTAGCGCGCGGCTACGTCGGCCTCGCGCACCAAGCGTCGCAGCGCGGCGCCGACCCTGCGCAGCAGTTCGTTGCCGGCCTCGTGCCCGTGCTTGTCGTTGAAGTCCTTGAAGTGGTCGAGGTCGAGCATCAGCAGCGTGAGCTGGCCGCCGTAGCGGTCGGTCTTCGTGACCTCGTTGTGCAGGTAGTCGACGAAGGTGCCGTAGTTGTAGAGGCCGGTCAGGCGGTCGGTGAGCGAGGACGCGGCCAGCGAGGCCTGCAGGCGGTGATGGTTGCGCTGGACGCGGCCGAGCAGGAGGCCGGCCAGCTCGAACAGCGCCGTGCCGACGATCGCCTGCCGCACGGCCGCCGGGGTCGGCTGCTCCGCGAACGCGAACAGGTTGACGAAGAAGAGGCCCAGCCAGCCGGTCACCACCAGGCTCCCCAGCTCGAAGAAGAAGACCGCCGCCAGGACGAGCGGGAAGAGGAACAGGGGCCACAGGTAGGCCGGACCGAGGGCGACGACGATCGCCGTGACGGCGGCCAGCGCGGTGCCGAGGACGACGCCGCGACGCAGGGACACGCGCCGATCGGCCAGATCGCCGGCGGGGTGGTTCGGCTCGGTCATGGGGCTCCTTCTCAGCCTTCTCGCCTGGTCTTACGACGCGGGTCGTTGGTATTCCTGCGCGCATCTGCGCCGCCGCCGCGTTGCGTCGCCGCTGTGTTCCGCCGCGCGTCCTCACCCCGGGAGCCGACCGGCGCGTGAAGTACAATAAGCCGGTGGCCCTCCAGCTTCTTCTCACGAACGACGACGGCATCGCCTCCCCCGGCATCGCGGCTCTGCGCCGCGCGCTGGAGGGGCTGGGCGACGTCACGACGGTCGCGCCGGCCGCGAACAGCAGCGCTGTGGCGCGCAGCATCACGATCGACCGGGCGCTGCGCCTGCAGCGCACGACGTTCGGCGACGGCTACGAGGGCCTGGTCCTCGACGGAACGCCGTCCGACTGCGTCCGCGTGGCGCTGCTCGGGGCCGTGACGCCGTTGCCCGACCTGGTGGTCTCGGGCATCAACCTCGGGTCGAACCTGGGCGCCGACGTGACGTACTCCGGCACCGTCGGCGCCGCGCTCGAGGCGGCGCTTCGCGGTGGCGCGGGCATCGCGCTCTCGGTCGAGAGCCGCACGCCGCGCTGGCTGGACGAGGCCGTCCCGCTCGTGCGCGCGATCGTGCGCCAGGCGATCGCGCGCGGCGTCCCGGCGCAGACCGTCCTCAACGTGAACCTTCCCGATGTGCCGGCGGCCGAGATCCACGGTGTGCGTGCCGCGCGCCTCGGCGGCGCGAGCTGTCACGACCGCGTCACGCTGGTGGGCCAGGGCGCGGGCGAGTACCTCGTGCCCTGCGACGGCCCGGGGCCCGTGCCCGGTGCGGACGCCGACTTCGAGGTCGTGGCCGCCGGCTACGTGGCCGTGACGCCGCTGCGCTACGACCTGCTCGACGTGGAGCTGCTCGCCGACCTCGCCGCCTGGGACCTCGACCTCGAGGCGGTCCGCGGCTAGCGGGGGCGCCGGTGCGAGGCTTCGACCCGGTCCTCTTCGACCTCGACGGGACGGTGGTGGACACCGTCGAGCTCATCGTGCTCTCGTTCCGCCACGCCGTGCGTACGGTGCTCGGCGAGGACCTGCCCGACGAGCACATCACCGCCGGCGTCGGGCAGCCGCTCATGACGCAGATGGAGCGGCTGTCCCAAGAGCACGCCCGGGAGCTGTACGACGTCTACCGCGAGTACAACCACCGCCGCCACGACGAGTTGATCCGCGCGTACGACGGCGTCGCTGAGACGCTGGCGGCCCTCAAGACCGCGGGGCGGCGCCTCGGTGTCGTCACCTCGAAGAGCCGCGACACGACGCAGATGGCCTTCGCCGCCGTGGGCATGGGCGACCTCTTCGACGTCGTCGTCACGGCGACCGACACCCAGGCGCACAAGCCCGCCGCCGAGCCGATCCTGCTGTGCCTCGAGAGGCTGGCCGGGCCGCGGCCGATCTACGTCGGCGACAGCCCGGTCGACATCCAGGCCGGCAAGGCGGCCGGCGTCGCGACCGCGGCGGTCGCCTGGGGTGTGTTCGGTCGCGAAGCGCTGCTGGGCGCCGGACCGGACTACTGGCTGGAAGAGCCCGGCGAACTGCTGGACCTGTGCCTGAAGGGCGAGGGGCGTCCGGCGCGCGAAGCCGCCGCGACCTCGCCCGGCGGCTGAGGGGGGAGAGCGCGGTGGACGCGGCGGATGCGGCGAGACGGGCGGCCGAGCTGCGCGCGCTGGTCGAGCGTCACGCTCACCTGTACTACGTCGTCGACCGGCCCCAGATCAGCGACGCCGACTACGACGCGCTCTTCCGCGAGCTCCAGTCCCTCGAGGACGAGTACCCCGCGGTGCGCACCCCTGACTCGCCGACCCAGCGCGTCGGCGGGCAGCCGCTGGAGAAGTTCGAGCAGGTGCGCCACCTGCAGCCCATGCTGTCACTGGCCAACGCGCGCGACGAGGACGAGCTGCGCGCCTGGGACGCGCGCAACCGTCGGCTGCTCGAGGGGCGGGGGCTCGACGAGGAACCGCTCCGGTACGTCGTCGAGCCCAAGATCGACGGCCTCGCGATCTCGCTGACCTATCGCGACGGCGTGTTCACCGTCGGCGCGACGCGCGGCAACGGCACGGTGGGCGAGGACGCGACCGCCAACCTGAAGACCATCCACGCGGTGCCGCTGCGTCTGCGCGCCGACCCGCCGCCGGTGGTCGAGGTGCGCGGAGAGGTCTACCTGCCGCTGCCGGCCTTCGCGCGCCTCAACGAGGCGCGCGCCGCCGAGGGCCTGCCGACCTTCGCCAACCCGCGCAACGCCGCCGCCGGGTCGATCCGCCAGCTCGACCCGGCCGTCGCGGCGTCGCGACCCCTGTCGCTGTTCTGCTACGGCATCGGCGCCAGTGAGGGGCTCGAGGTCGCGGACCACCACGGCGCCCTGGACTGGCTGCGGCAGCAGGGCTTTCGCGTCAACCCCGACATCGCCGTCGCGGCGACGATCGACGAGGTCGCGGCTCTCTGCGCGCGCTGGGAGGAGCGACGCGCCGACCTCGACTACGACATCGACGGCGCCGTCGTGAAGGTCGACTCGTACGTGCTGCAGCACGCGCTCGGGGCGGTCGCCCACGACCCGCGCTGGGCGATCGCCTTCAAGTTCGCCCCGACGACTGCGATCACGCGGCTGCACGCGATCGACGTCAACGTCGGCCGCACCGGGGTCCTGACGCCGTTCGCGATCCTCGAGCCCGTGGTCGTCGGCGGCGTCACCGTCGAGCGCGCGACCCTGCACAACGAGGACGACATCCGCCGCAAGGACATCCGCCCCGGGGATGACGTGGTCGTGCAGCGCGCCGGGGACGTCATCCCCCAGGTGGTCGGGCCCGTGACGGGCGGGGAGGTGGACGAGGGCGGCCGCCGCGTGTCGCACGCCGAACGCCACGTCGCGCTGCCCGAGTGGAGCATGCCCGAGCGCTGCCCGGCGTGCGGCTCGCTTGTCGTGCGCGAGAGCGGCGAAGTGGCGGTGCGCTGCCCCAACCGTTCCTGCCCGGCGCAGATCGTCGAGAGCATCAGGCACTTCGTGAGCAAGGGCGCGATGGACATCGACGGCCTCGGTGAGGAGGCCGTCGCGGCCCTTCACCAGGCGGGTCTGATCGAGGACGTCGCCGACCTCTACGGTCTCACCCTCAGCAGGCTCGTCGAGGTCCCTCTCTTCAGCCGCAAGGCGAAGGGTCCCGACGGCGGCGAGATCGTGGTACCCGGAAAGCTGGCCGAAAACGTGCTCGCCAGTATCGAGGCGTCCAAGCGTCAGCCCTTCGCGAGGGTGCTCTTCGCCCTCGGCATGCGTCACGCCGGGTCGGTCACGGCACGGGCGCTCGCCGAGCGCTTCGCGACGATCGACGTCCTGCAGGCCGCCGCGGTGGACGACCTCGCCGCCGTGCCGGGGATCGGCGCCGTGGTCGCGGAGGCCGTGCGCCAGTATCTGGACGACGCTCACAACCGCGAGACGCTGGCGAAGCTGCGCGAGCGCGGCTTGCGGTTCGCGGAGGAGACCCCGCAGAAAGCCGTCGGCCCTCTCAGCGGGCGCACGTTCGTGCTCACGGGACGACTGGAGCGGTTCACCCGTGGCGAGGCCCAGGATCGGATCGAGGCGTTGGGCGGGCGCGTGAGCGGCTCCGTCGGCAAGGGGACCGACTGCGTCGTCGCGGGGGAAGATCCGGGATCCAAGCTGGACAAGGCGCGCCGGCTCGGCGTGCCGACTCTCGGCGAGGCGGAGTTCGAAGTCTTGCTCGGCGATGACGGGCCCGATGAACCTCGGCTGCCGCTCGACGGGGCAAGTGATGATGCCGCCGGCCGGGCGAAAACGAACTAGAACCTCACCACATCACCTTGTGGGTCGCAGCAGAAAAGGACTGCTCGCTTCACATCGGTTAATATTCTGTCAACACTTGCTTCGCACGCCCCTTCTACAGTCCGCCTTGCGAGGCTTCCCATCTCCGAGAAGCACGCTGCCAGCGTCGTGTGCTGGTACCTCCTATCTTCTGGTCCGCCCCGGCCCCGGGCGGACCAATGCCTGGGGCCGGGGCGCGCCGCCGTAGGCGGCTACTACCCGGCCCCAGGCGCCCCCTCTCACTGACGGCTCCGGTCGCTGGTCGTCGCCACTCGCTGCAGGGGAGCCGGCGCCGGAGGCCTCACGCCGAGGCGTCGAGCCAGGCACTTAACACAGCGGACGCCGGACTTCGCGCGAAGTGCGGGGTTCTTCACATGACCTTAACGCGGGGCGGGGACAATGTGGGACGATCCCATTCGTCTTCGGGCGAACGGATCCCCCACAAGGGCGCGCTGAGCCCTTACAGGCCCGTCCCCCCGGGGCCTGTTCCCTTTGATGGCCGGGAGCGAGCCACCTGTCGGTCCCCTCGCCCGGCAAAGCAGGTACACTCCTGACGCGCGCGAGCCGGCGTAGCTCAGTCGGTAGAGCAGCCGCCTTGTAAGCGGCAGGTCGACGGTTCGAATCCGCCCGCCGGCTCCAGCGTCCCCCCTCGCAGATGCTCCCGCCCGTCGCCGTGGTCAAAGGCGCCCGCCGTTGAACACGGCGACCACGGGGGAGAACGTACCGGTGCGCCGCAGGGGGCGGGGAAGTAAGCGGAGCCAAAGGGGGATCGACATGCCAGTGTTCGTGCAGCTCATGAAGCTGACCGCCAAGGGGGCGGCCGACATCAAGGCGGCGCCGGAGCGCATCGCCGAAGGGGTCAAGGCGTTCGAGGCGATGGGCGGCAAGATGTACAGCTTCCACGTCACGATGGGTCCCTACGACTACGTCGCCATCGGCGAGGCGCCGAGTGACGAGGTCGCCGCCGCTTTCTCACTGGCCTTGACGGCGAGCGGGAACGTGACCACGACCTCCATGCGCGCCTTCACGCGCGACGAGTTCAAGGGCATCGTGGGCAAGCTGCCGTGAGACCCGATCGACTCGGGACGGCCGGCGGGCGGGGCTTCGGCCCCGCCCGCCGGCCGTTTTCGGACGCGCCGCGCGTTCGCGTCGGTCCGGTAGCCGCCGCCCGGAGCCGTACGGTAGGCTTGCCGCCGAAGGCGGCCCTGGATGCGATCGATGCGCTTCGCGAGAGGCCTGCTGAGGCGCCGCCTCAAAGGCCGTCACGCGGCACGCGGTCGATCCGGATGAAGCTACGGAGGTGATGCCGTTGGAGCCCAGGATCCCCACGCGCATGGGCGACGGGGCCCTGGTCGAGATGACCCGCTCGGAGATGAAGGCCGATCTCGAGGCAGGCACGCAGCTCGCGGCCAAGAAGGCCAAGGTCCCGGAGCTCACGCAGGACGAACTCGACCACCTGCTCGACATCTACGCCTCGTCGGCCCGGTTCACGGCGGTCGACATCGGTGACGAAGTCATCCTGTCGAACGACGGCACCGGGACGAAACACATCGGCAACCGCGTCCAGGACCTCCAGTCCTTCGAAGTCCTGCTCGGCGTCGACATGGTCGAACTGTGGCAGATCGACTACTCGTACAAGGCGATCAAGACCAACGTCGCCCATGAGGGCCAGTCGATGAAGATCGCCCAGGCGCTGCTCACCAACCCGGTGCAGTACGGCGCCATGCCCGACCTGGGCCGCTACTCGAAGCCGGACGGCCCCATCCCGAACTGGTCCGAGCTGCTGCCGATGGGCAAGATCGACGAGGCCCGCGCCGCCCAGGAAGAGGCGGCGGAGGTGCTCGTCGAGGACATCCTCTTCGTCGCCGACGCCATGGTGGCGGCCGGTACGGACGGTATCGATTTCGACACCACCGGCGCGGCCGGCGACGCCGACTTCCTCGCCGGCCTCACCGCGAGCCGCATCCTGCGCGAAAAGTACCCGTGGCTGGGCATCGAGATCGGCATGGCGAGCGAGTTTGTGCTCGGCATGCACGGCCAGCTCGAGGTCGACGGCGAGCGCCTCGCGGGGATGTGGCCCAAGGACCAGTTGCGCATGGTCCAGCAGGCCGGCGCCAGCATCTACGGGCCGGCCGTCAACATCAACACCGGCAAGTCGACCGCCTGGAACATCGCCCGGGCGATCACGTTCATCAAGCCGGCGATGGAGATCGCCGAGATCCCCGTGCACGTCAACGTGGGGATGGGCGTCGGCGCGGTGCCGACCTGCGTGTACCCGCCGGCCGACGCCACGTCGCGCGCCAGCAAGGCCTTCGTCGAGATCCTCAAGATCGACGGCTACTAGGTGGGCACCGGTGATCCCCTCGGCATGGAGGGGGCCCACACGCAGGCTTCGGGCATGGGCGGGATGCGGACGGCTGGAGATCTGGTCGCCCGGATGCAGATGACCCGAAGGATGCGTCTCAAGGAAGCCAAGCAGTACGTGTCCGACAAGCTTGGATGCACCCCTCGTGACCTGAGCGACCCCATCGCGATGGAGCAGATCCGTCTCGAAAAGGGCCTCGGCACGCTGGCCTTCACGTCCTCGGTGCACCCGGACGAGCCGGGCATGATGGAGGCCAAGTTCAACATCAGCAAGGTTCTCGGCGTACCGATCAACTGCGTCGAGCGCTTCAAGGAAAGAGCAGGCCTCTAGCGTCAGGCGAGAGGCGCGGGGCGGAGACGGAGCGGGCGGCGCGGATGCATCGCCTGCCCCGCTCGTCACAGCGCACGTCAACTTCGTGCGGCTCCGGCGTCACTTTCGCCCAAGAATCGACCGTTGCTCGCGACGCACCGGGCTGGCTAGGATGGTCGTGGACGGGAAGGAGGGCCGGCCGGCCGCACGCCGGGCCGGCCCGTCACGCCGAAAGGGGCGCACGTGGAGCCGCAGATCGTCACGCGCATGGCCGACGGGACCCTGACCGAGATGACGCGGTCCGAGATCCGCCGCGATCTCGAGGACGGGGTGCAGGAGGCGGTGCGGCGCGCCAAGGTGGAGCCGCTCGAAGCTGACGAGCTCGACCACCTGCTCGAGATCTTCGCCTCGCCGGCTCGCTTCACGGCGGTCGACATCGGCGACGAGGTGATGCTCAGCTTCGACGGCACCGGCGCGCCGCAGTTCGACCGCATCGGCGGGCTTCTCCTCTACGAGCAGTGCCTGGCCGCCGACAGTCTCGAGCTCTTCCACCAGGACTACTCGTACAAGGCGGTCAAGACGCTCGTGCCCCACGAGCAGATGGCGATGAAGCACGCTCAGGAGCGGCTGACGATCCCCGTGCACTACGGGTCGCAGCCCGACCTGGGCCGCTACTCCGAGCCGGACGGCCCGTGCCAGAACTGGTCCATGCTCCTGCCGGAGCTGCGCATCGACGAGGCGCGCGCCGCGCAGGAGCAGGCGGTGGAGCTGGCGGTGGACGACATGGTCCACGTCGCCGAGGCGCTGTGGGAGGTGGGCGCCGACGGCATCAACTTCGACACCGCCGGCGCTGCCGGCGACGCCGACCTCCTGGCGACGCTGCGCGCGGTCGAGACTCTGCGCGCGCGTCACCCCGACATGGGCATCATGATCGGCATGGCCGCCGAGCGGGTGCTGGGCGCGCACGGCCAGCTCACCTACAAGGGCACGCGGATCGCCGGCCAGTGGCCGGCCGGACAGCAGAAGCTGGTCGAGGAGGCCGGAGCGACCATCTACGGCCCGGCGGTGAACGTCAACACGGGGCGCAGTGGCGCGTGGAACACGAGCCGCGCGCTGGCCCTCGTCAAGCCGTGCTGCGCGGCCGCCGGCATCCCGGTGCACATGAACGTCGGCATGGGGGTCGGCGGCGTACCGATGCACACGGTGCCGCCGATCGACGCCGTCTCGCGCGTGTCGAAGGCCTGCGTCGACGTCCTGCGTCTGGACGGCTTGTAGGTCGGCACGGGCGATATCTTCGGTATGCCGGTCGCGCACGCCGTCGCCGCTGGAATGGGCGGGATGCGCGCCGCTGGAGACCTGGTGGCGCGCCTGCAGATGGCGAAGGGCATGCGACTCGCGGCAGCTAAGACGTACGTGGCGGGCAGACTCGGCGTCGCCGAGCGCGACCTCTCGGATTGCGCAGCGATGCAGGAAGCGCGGGCAGAGCACGGGCTGGGACAGATCTACGAGGGGGAGGCCCCCCACGCGTTCGACCCGAGCCCGCTCGAGGCCAAGGCCAACATCTCGCGCCTGCTGGATCTGCCGATCAACTGCATCACCCGGTTGGACGCGCGCCGCGGCGCCTGACGAGCCGCGCCGCGTATCACACAGGGTCGAGGACGCCTCCGTCGAACCTTGAGCGGGGCCGAGGGGCCACCGCTCCTCGATGGGAGGTTCTACCATCGTCGTCGTAGAGCTGCTGATCGTCGCCGGCGCCTTCGTGGCGTTCTACCTTGCCGTCCGGGTGGCCGCGCTGGACCGTCGAGCCGACGCGCTGCATCGGACGTCCTCTCTCATGCTGGCCGGAGCCGCGCTCCTCATGGCCGCCTTCTTCACCGTCGACCTCTTCACGGAAGGCAACGAGACGGCGACGCCCGTTCGCGTCCTCGCCGTCGCTCTGGCCGGCTCGCTGGTCGCGGCGCTCACGGTCGGCTTCTACTTCCTCTACGTGCAGGAGTACGCGCGCGTCCGGACCCTGCGCGACCTCTCGGAGAGCCATCAGCGGCGCTCCAGTCGTCTCGAGGCGATCGTGGGGCTGGGGAGCCGTCTGCGTTCGACCCTGGACGTCCAGGAGGTGGCCCACATCGCCGCCGACACGGTGCGCGACACGCTGCAGTTCCGCGAGACGGCGCTGTACCTCCGCGAGCCCGACGAGGACGTCTACCGGGCGGCGGCTGCCTACGGCCAGGACCCGGAATACGACAAGGTGGTGCGCGATCGCCGCATCCCCGGCGCCGTCATCCGTGGCATCCTGCGCGACGAGTTTCGTCACGGCGACTGCTACCTGATCGACCACACGCGATACACGATGACCGAGGAGGAGAACTTCTTCTTTCCGCCGGGGTCGCTCCCCGACCTTGGTCCCGGCATGTTCCACCCCGACGACGCCCTGTTCGTGCCGCTCTACGACCACGAGCAGGCGATGATCGGACTGTTCGACGTGTACGACCCGGTGGAGGGGAAGATCCCGGACGAGGCCAGCCTGCAGTTGCTGCAGATCTTCGCCAACGTGACCGCCAGCGCCCTCGAGAACGCGCACGCGGCGGAAGAGCTGCGGCGGCGCGCCGTCACCGACGGTCTCACGGGCCTCTACAACCACCGGCACTTCCAGGAGGCCCTGGCCGTCGAGGTGGAGCGCGCCGTCCGCTACGGGCTCACGTTCACGTTGTTCATGATGGACCTCGACTTCTTCAAGACCGTGAACGATCGCTTCGGGCACCCGCGCGGCGACCAGGCGCTGCAGCAGGTCGCCGCGGTCCTGCGCCACAACGCGCGCACCAGCGACTTCGTCGCCCGCTACGGCGGCGAGGAGTTCGTGATGATCCTGCCGGGGACGACGGTGAAGCAGGCCGGCGCGCTGGCGGAGCGCATCGCGCAGGGCGTGCGCGAGATCGTCATCGACGTGCCCGAGCCGCCGCCGTTGTCGATCAGCATCGGGATGGCCGACTCCCCCGCCTGCGGCCGCGACCGCGAGAGCCTGATCGCGGCCGCCGACGCCGCCCTGTTGTTCGCCAAGCGCTCGGGCCGCGACATGGTCGCCGACTTCTCACAGATCTCGCTCGTCGAGCTCGACCA
>Ga0315291_10004431_pt1 | contig 17888 bp, 15 predicted proteins | sample YL17G12_20_MG_FD_203070 | JGI IMG/M metagenome (GOLD analysis project Ga0315291, IMG submission 203070) | Sediment microbial communities from Yellowstone Lake, YNP, Wyoming, USA - YL17G12_20 | ecosystem: Environmental > Aquatic > Freshwater > Lake > Sediment | place: USA: Wyoming | collected...
GGGCGCGCCGATGCCGACCAGCGCCACGTCGGCCTGGCCGGCCAGGCGCAGCGTGTCGCGGATGCGCGGCTCTTGCAGCAGCGCCTCCCGCGCGCGGGCGTCCTCGACGATCAGCGGGGCGTGCAGGTAGCGGTATTCCCCCCCGTAGGCGTTGGCCAGCAGGCGGGCCAGGTCGGTGCCATCCATCAGCGGGTCCCCCTCCCCCACCGCGCCGACCATCTGCACGACGGTGATGGGGAGGTGCCGCTCGGGCCTGAGCGCGCGCACGGTGCTATAGACCGCCACGCCCCACGAGATGCCTAAGACCATCCCACCGGTGAGGATGCTTTCGACGTAGCGGGCGGCCAGTGCGCCGAGGCCGCGCAGGGTTTCTTCGTAGGGCTGGCCGCGCGCCGAGAGGACGCGGGCATACGCCAGGCCGAAACGGGTGCGCAGGGCGTCCTCGAGGTCGGGCGCCGTTTTCCAGGGGTAGTGGACGACGATTTCGACGACGCCAATCTCGCGGGCCTGGTCGAGCATGCGGGAGATGGTGGAACGGGAGGTGCCGACGCGGCGGGCGATCTCGTCCTGGGTCAGGCGGTCTTCATAGTACAGGCTGGCGACCTGGGCCAGCAGTTCGGGTTGGTCGGGCATGGGCTATAGCCTGGCGTGCACGTTTTCTCAGGATGTGCACCGGTGTGCAGGGGGATTTTATCACAGGGGGAGGGGATTGTCAACTTGGGGGGAGGAGGGAATTTGGAGCACGAAAGGAGCGAAATCTCGCGAAAGGATACGAAAGCGGGAGCCGGTTTAGCGGGTTTTGGTATAATGCCCACGCGAGGTACCTATGGATCAAGAGCCGCCCATCATTTCTCAGGAAGAATCCCTGCTCACGCCAGTGGAGGCATGGCAGGATTATGAATCGCTGAAGATCGCGCTGACGGAAGAGACGGGTGGGCCAGATGCACGGCAGTGGTTGGAGTTGCCTTCCCATATCTCGGCGTTGGTGCGGGAACTCGTCGTCACTGGCGTATGCCAGGATGAGCGTGACGTGATTGTCAGGGCAGTGGAGGCATTCTTCGTAGCCGTATCCCCGCAGCAAACCGCGCGGTACCGTATTCTACAGGAAGCCAGGGCCAGATACGGGTAAAGGGGTCAGTAGAATCTCTGGCTCCGCAGGAGTTCCTGTTCGATCTTCATTGTTCAGGTTACATCAGCAGACCCTACAGTAGTCCGGCGCGGCTACGGCGACCTACGACGTTGGGCCAATCGCGCGCCGATAGAACGCACCCCCCGTGCATACCGAAGTAGACGACGAGTTCGTCCGTATGAGTTGTGGACTTGCTCTTCTCCGCGTCCTCTATGACCCACCGATGAGGTGGGAGAAGCACCAGATCGCCGGGTCCACACTCACAGCTCACGATGATAGAGAAAGAGCTATCGCACACTTAAAGGGTGTGTTACCCCTGGATGCCCACGGAGCAGCAGGATACACCACGCATCGGGTCTTAGCCCGCTTCGGGCTCAAGGAAATGTTATCTGTAGGGTATAGGTGTAAGGCGGCTGACTAATAGCACCCGTGCCGACACCAATGTAATAACGCTTGTTTGCATCCCCAGGCCATTCAATATGATGGGGAGGGATGACAGTATATTTCCGCCTTATGTAATTCTGGTCGAACAAGTGCAACTGCGCACCTTGACCAAGTGGAGTTGCCATGCCTATCGAGATCTGCCCAGTAGTGGTTAGGTAGATGTTGAAAAAATCCCATTGATCATCGTGGTAGCCATAGTAACCTACACCAGAACTCAATGGACCGTTGGCGGTGGAGTAGGAATCATTATCTTCTTGCTCCCATAGCACATCCACTCTCTCCACATTTGACCAAGCGCTGCAGGACCACCAATTGGCGCATGCCGCGACGCGATAGCAGTATTGCGCGGCACCTTTGCCACTTATAGGATTGCACGTACTTGTACCAGTGTAGACCCTCGTCGGGCTGGTAAAGGTGCTGCTCGTAGCCTCTTCCAATGCATAGTAATTGCCCCAATCGACAGCGTTCCAACAGACGACGTAATTGCCATCCCCATCCGCGTTTTCAATTGAACACAGTTGGGGGACGGGCGGCCAGAAGCGCATGACCAGTGGCAAGTGAAGCTTGAACTCCTCGATATCCTCGATAGCAATGACATGGGTACCGACGACCGCGCTACAGACACCAGTGGCCGTGACAGTGACAGTCTGAGGGCCGAGTATAATCCAGGTGAAGGTGATGGTATCGCTCAAACCACCATTTGTGTGAGTCACCACATCATTGTACCCGGTAGCCTGCCAAATATAGGTAATTGGCAGCGTAGTCGTCACTGGACTGACGGAAGCACTGAAAATATAGGGAATATCAACAGAGCCCACCGTTGGACCGCCGATGGCCACACTGATCGGTGAGACACTGATGGTGATAAAGTGAGTGTTGATCACCGTGCTAAGTCTGTTCATAGCTGTCACAGTGATGGCCCGAGTACCGCCCGTGGTCCAGGTAAAGGGAGTCGTATCGCTCAGACCGCCATTCGTGTGGGTCACCACGTCATCGTACCCGGTGGCCTGCCAGATGTAGGTGATAGGTTGTACAGCCGTAACGGGGCTGATGGAGGCAGTGAAAGTATAGGGGGTCTGGACACAACCCGTCGTCGGACCGCTGATATCCACCCTATTGATGTGTCCGCTGATATCAGAGACTGGCACGAAATCACTGCCGCTATTGGGACTAGCGTCGTGGACTTTCATCGTAGGGAGATCGAAGGAATTGGTCTCACTTATCATACAAGTGCTGCACGTCCTGTCTGCAGTGATAGGTGAGCGTTCCCTGATAACCATCGCAGGAGCGTGATCAAAGATCTGAGAGAATTCTGTGCTTACACCAACTTCTGCCGGATCATTGGAGCTGATAATTGGTTGTGGTTCTTGGGAAACTATAGACAAAGTTCTCTGGTCCAGCAACATGAAAAGGATCGTTGCAGTAAACAAGCATCTCAGGACCCTCATTTCGCCATCCTCCCGGCAATGGCCGTGCTGATCTTGCATGGGCGATGGGCTACGTCCAACACGGTCACCAGCAGCTCCAAACCGATAATTTCCCTGCTCTCACAACGGTAGTGCCAGCCTCACGTGACTATGATGTCGGTGTAGGTGGCGGTGGTATCGGTGTAGGCCGTAGTACACACCCCCCAAATGAAAAGGTGCTCCGTTTACTGACAGCCAACTCATTGTCTTCCTTCCCGTTACCGCCATTCCCACAGTATGCGTCGGCAGGGTCGCCCCGGCAGATGGCAACCTCCCAGACATAATCACCTGCGTCGCTGAGTGTATATGTATATTCACATACTTCTACCCAGGCCTGGCTATGAGGTACATCAGGCACTTTCCCTACTCGCACTGCGAACCAGTCACCCTCATCCAATGTAAAGCACTGCCATCTAAGAGTCACGTTGCAACCAATGATCGAGTTCTCAGTCAAAACAGGTGGAGAATAAACAGGCCTCGTGGGTATAGCCGTTGGTAATTCCTCCACCATGAAGGAAACAGACGAAACACCTCTGCCATTCGAGTCCTGTACAACCACAGGATATGTACCAACCCCCAAGGTTGTCGGAACAGTAGCCGTGATCGCGTTGAAGTCTCTGCCTATGATCTGTAAAGGGACACCAATTGTGAGAGTAACAGGGGAGGTGAAGTTCTCTCCCTTGACCACTACCTGCTTCTCAGTACCTCGAAATGTGCTTGGCGGCGATATGCTATGCACGACCGGGGCGGGCGGAAGAACGTGGAAATGACGCCATTCGGATTCCTCGCTTACCATCTCAGATGTGGAACGTAGTACGGCAACAGCCCACTTGTATTCCCCTGGTGGAAGGCTATTGAGATGGTAGTGATCCTCTTTCGTAGGATAGAGAATAGGATAGTCTTGCTCTTTCGGCTGCACCCTTAACTGGTAATGCTCGTTGTGCAGCAGCTCATAGGGACAACTCCATAACGTTATTGCTGCTCCATAGTCAAAGCGGAAATCATCCACTGGCTCTATGAGCGTCACTGGTGAACTCAACGTGAGTGTTCGTGTCAGAGATACAGTTAAAGTCGGGGTAGTGGTGGGTGTTGGGGCGGGCCGCGTGTTTCTCGGTGGGGTCAGGTTCGGCGATACATATGTTGATGCTGGAGTAACTGTCACGGTCGGCGTTGGGAAACACTCCTCTTCCGACAGTGGCGACGCACACACTGCCACTACCAAGGACACACAAAGTGCAGTCAAAATGCCAAGCAGGGCACCCAACAAAGGTTGTCTTGCATCGTCAGGCAGCCCAGGCAGGATTTGAAGAAAGACTGCTCCTGCACCACCAGCGAAACCAAGAATTATGACAGCATTGACCTCGTTTATGCGATACTCTAGCAGACACTGAAGCGTTCGGATGAGACAAAGAGTAACGGCTAAGGTAATGAGGAGGCCCAACAGGAAGGACCCCACCAACAGCAGCCATTTGAGAACATTACGGCCCATTGCTCGCTCCTCAATGTATGCAACCAAAATGTATGGAGAGAACGATCACACAGCACATCTCTCAAAGCCGCTAGGATACTATGCAACAGTCAATCTGTTTATATTGCAACAATAATTGTGACGCGCGTGTGGCATAGGCAAGATTTTCAAGTAGTCGCAGTAAAATTGCAGAGGGTGGTGCTACATCGTGTAAATCACAAGAAAGTCAATCAATCTCCACGTCATCAACGTACGTCCATGTGTTCCACCATTCATACATCCCGTTTACATTGCGGAGAAATACTTCTACGCTTTTTCCCTTGTAGAGGCTCAAATCAAACTGTACAGATTGCCACCCCGAATCCCAGGCTTCACGGTCGCAACTGGACTCAGCCCACTCCGGGTTTCCAGATTGAAAAAGTGGCTCGCCGTCAGCACTCACCTGGAAAAAGTCCAGGTTGTCCAGATCATAACTGAAGACTCGATATCTCAACGAAAGTGTAGGGCTGACAGTCAGCGGTACCTGGAAAGATTGCCCTATCCAGGCTTCCCCTAGCGGCACACCACCCTCACAATTATAGCTGGGGTCACCAAGAACAGCGTAGCATTGGCCTCCATCACACTTAACATCCTGATGAAGCTCACCTCCATGTTGCCAGCATTCGAAGTCATCTTCGAAATTACCATTACAGAATGTTGCAGGCTCTGGTGTTGGTGTTCCCGTAGGCGCTACCTCGGGAGCCAAAGCCATCACTACGAATATCAACAAGCCAGATGTCACTAGCAATACCACCAAAGCCACACACCCCCGCAGCCGTATGTTCTTCTTCAGCAGCTCGTACAAACTCTCAGCAGGTATCAGTAGTCCAATGATACTAACAATCAACCCGAGCGCGCCAACTACCGCACCTACAGATTCCCATGTAACCGCCAGGCGACGAAATGCTGACCGCATCTCAGCTAACCTGAATACAGATATTAGAAGCAGTATTACACCCACAGCCATGACCACTGGAAGACCCCACCGACGGATAGGGTCGGCACGGCGCATGAATCTGGAGCGCAGATCCCGCTGGAGAGCAGTCTGATCTTGCACCTGGATCAACGCGGGGAGGTCTCTAGTGGCCTCGTGCTTCTTGCCTTGCTCGCGGAGAGTATCCAGTTGCTGGTGTTTCTTTGCCTCAGCCAGGAGTGACCGAATATCCTGATAATTGTACAGGTCCAGATCGGCACTCTTAGCCACCTCCAAGGCTTTCTCGAACTTGACAACAGCCTCGTCCCACTGGCCGGCCTCGTAGTCTCGTTTTGCCCGCCAATACGTATCTTCGAATTTCCGCCACTGCTGCACACGATCGTACTGTTGGTGAGCCCACTGGTCGTCAGGTTCTTGATATAGCAAGTCTGCCAGCAATTTCTCTGCCTTTGGCCACTGTCGCGCTTCTATCGCCCGTTCCGCCTCTCGACGCAGTTGTCCTACCTGTTGCCGCCGCTCAGCATCTACGAGCAAAACGGCAGCGTCTTTATAGTTCGGTTTGATCGAGGTAATGCTTCGCAGAGTTTTTACAGCGCTGTCCAAATCCCCACTCGCTAACTCAGCCTTTGCCTGGGCATACAGTCGGTCGAGTTCAAGCTGGCGCTGAGCATGGCTGCGCTGGCGAGTAGCCTCGGGATCACCTGGCCTTCCCTCAAGTATCTGCTCGTAGACCTTGATAGCCTCTTCCCATTTCTCCTGTTGAATTAGCTCTTTTCCCTGTGCCCGTAGCTCTTCTAGGCGTTCCTCTTCCCGCAGGTGATTCAGTCTTTGGGCGACGTCATCATAGCGGGAATTCACAGCTAGAATCTGAACATAGAGAGCAATGGCTTGTTGTCTATGCCCTGCACCTTCAGCTGCTTGTGCATCGCGGTATAGGTCGTCAAGCCTCTGCTGCAACTCAGCATATTCGATCTTCTCTTTTACCTCTTCCGCGCGATACTTTGGGTCAAGCGTACTGATCTGCTTCAATTGCCTCAACGCGTCTTTCCACTTCTTCTCTTCCAGCCGCCTTTTCGCTTCACGCCACCCGGTTTCCCACTCCAGTCGCAACCGAGCGTCTTTCAATCGCCGTTCAACATCGCCCGTTTCCGGGTCCAGGTCGTATGCCTGCTCAAAGGCTTCAACGACCTCCGGCCATTTCTTATGCTCTATCAAACGAAGACCCTGCTTGTACATTGTGTCTGCTCGTGCGTGCTGTTCTGCGCAGAGCTCTCTCGCTTCCTGCAAAGCAGCGAGCATGGACATAGCGTCAGGGAATTGCTCAGAGGGCAACCTCGCCAGCGCGGTGAGAACCAACTGGTTCAACTTTGGAAAGACCGCCGGACGAAGCGTGTGGGGCGGGACTATGTTTTCATAAGCGTGACCGGCAACTACGGCTGTCTGATCGCCACTAAACGGTGACTTCCCTACCAGCATTTCGTATAGCACTTTTCCCAGGGAGTAAAGATCAACTTGCTTGTCCACCGTCTCTTCTGGCAGGCCAAAGTCGGCAATCTTTGCTACCACCTGGCCGTTGTCACGGAAAAGCAAGATATTGCTGAGCTTGATGTTTCCGTGGATGATATTTCTGCGATGGATGTGCTCTAACGCCGTGCATACCTGAATTCCGATATCCAACGCGCTCTCGAGCGTAAGGCGACCTTGGCTATTGATCAGGTCAGCCAGTGTACCGCCATTTGCATATTCCATGACCGCAAAACAGTCACCTGATTCGGGATTCCTTACTATGTCGTGCACAATCACCACATTCGGGTTGCGCAAACGGAAAGCCTCGCGCGCTCCTCGATACAACCTTCTGATGTGAGCCTGGTCATCCGGCGTGAGCGCTTGGCAGTGTTTCAAGACCACTTGCTGTTGCAATTCCTCATGTCGTGCCAAGTAGACCCGTGTGTTGCCTCTTCTACTCAACTCGCGCTCGATTAGATAATTGCCCAACCGCGTCTGACCATTCTCCGCTGCCATGTTCCCTCCCGATGCTAAGGCTTCGGCTCCACTCCCCGTTGTGCATCCGACATCTTCTCGTTGTAAGTGTTCAGGTAGTTCTTGTCCCGTAGTGGACGTGCTCAAGCCGCACAGATCACTGAAAGATACACCCAGTGCAGACAACGCAAACGCATTCAGTTGATCAATGATTTCCGCTCGTTCAGCCTTACGAGTGGCGGTATCACCATATCGGCGGGACTGAGTGATGTTCTCAATCAGTCGTTGCCGATAAACGAGGGCCTCAGGATAGTCAGGATGGCCTTGCCCTATTCGGTCTACCAATTGACGTAGTCCAATTTCGTAGAGGGCATAGATGTCAGGAGGGTGACCATCTATCTCCGGTGCTATCATATCCTCAAGAGATGCCTCTTTATGAGCTGAATAAGGTTCGGGCAGTCCGGATTTCTGATCAACAGGCTGGGTTACCTCCCCTCGACGCTCCATCCCCACCCGTATTGCGTTTACTAATCGTTCCCAACCATCTGCCTCAAACAGGTTCACCCACTGAAACTCACGTAGACTTACTGGTACCTCGCAATCTTCCAGACGTACAGGAATTAGATAAATATCCTCTTCCAACATTCCTTGCCAGATGTCCAAAGCGAACTTGATTTCTTTCTGCAAATAACCCCTCTTACTAACCGAGTTCTTCGACAGGCACGCCAGGAAGAAATGAGAACTCTGCACAGCCCTTTGGATACTAGACTTCCATACTTCCCCTGCCAGGATATCCTTGTCCATCCAAGGTCTGAACCTCGCATCAGCTAATTTCTGGTACAGATCCTCTACTATATTTCTATCCTGCCGTGCATAGCTTAGGAAAATGCGAGCCGACGCTGTCATTTGAAGTTCTCCATCTGTTTCCGCAAGTCCTTCCATTGCATGATTTCTGGAGCCTTTCTTTCGATGTCATCCATGGTAACCTTGAACATGGTGCATCCTTTCCGCGGCTCCTATTGCGGCTCTTGGGTGTTTGGTTGCCCCAAGGACACGCTACCTTCATTGTTTTGGCAATCCACAACTTTCGATTATGACTCTTTGGCAAAAGACAATCGCAGAGGTGATATGCTAATTGGGGACAGTCAGAGGAGCATAGTCGGCTTGCCCGACTGTGCCAGGTGTAACAAATTGCAGGATGTCCATTCTCCCTGCGCATGGTAGCCCCCGCCCATAATCTGCCCTCTCGGGTCGCCCAAGCCCGAAAGGTTGCACTACAGTGTTGAAAAAGGGATTGCCCCTTGGGGTAAATCATATTGTACTACATGATGACCGCAAAGTCAATAGCAGGGCAAGAAAATTCCTTGCACGTCACAAAGAGAAGATGTCCACGATTCCGCCTGAGTTATAAAGTATAGCACAGGGCTCTGAACGAACCTCTGAACAGCCGGTTAAACAGAGTCAACCGTTCACCGGCCCAGGCGGCGCTCACGTACACGGCTCGTCCACAGATTTGCACACCAAAAAGATAGGAGTATACTACCCCTGCGAGAACACTGGCCATTGTGCTTGCGGAGGAGGACCCATCCCGTATGTCCCCGAACAACCAAACCCTGGACATCACCACGCTCGAAACCTGGCTGTGGGAGGCGGCGTGCAAGATCCGCGGGCCGGTGGATGCACCCAAGTTCAAGGACTATATCCTGCCCCTGGTCTTCCTCAAGCGCCTGTCCGACGTCTTCGACGACGAGGTCGCCCGCCTGGGGGAGGAGTTCAGCAGCCGCGCGACCGCCGAGCGGCTGGTCGAGGATGACCACGACCCGGTGCGCTTCTACCTGCCGCCGGCCGCCCGCTGGAGCCACCTGGCCAAACTGACCACCGGCCTGGGGGAGGCGCTCACCGACGCGGTGCGCGCCGTCTCGCGCGAGAACCCCAAACTGGCGGGGGTGATTGACGCGGTGGATTTCAACGCCACGCAGGCAGGCCAGCGCATGGTGGGGGATGACCGGCTGCGGGAACTGGTGCAGTACGGATCGGCGCAGTAGGGGTGCTCTACGCTGCGCCTGGACTCGTGCGAGCCTCAGCCCACCACAGCGCTTGCGCTGAAGGGGGAGAGGAGTATAGCCCACCAGGTTGACGCGATCAGTCCTTGAAGGCTTGGAGATAGCGTAGAGAGTTGCGCATCTCGTCGGCTGAAACGCGCTGAAGTAATCGCTCAATACGCCGGAGTAACTCCCCGATGGGGATCTGGTCCGAGAGGATGATGCCCGCGTGCTCTTTACCGGTGAAGAACCAGTCGGCTGCCAACAGTTCGAAATCGGCTACGTTGAACGTGAGGACAGCACGCCCCTGGTCTGCTGCATAAGCCAGATGATCATCATCGTCCCAGGCGATGTGGCCCAGTGCACAGGCGTGTACGGCGTCATAGCCGCGTTGGACCAGGGCCTCGGACAATCCACGCCAGATATGCTCGTCCAGGTAAAGCCTGATAGAGACAGAATCAGTCACGGTTGTGCGACCTGGTCGGTCAGGCGGAGAAAGGCATCATCACCCAGGCGCTCGCGCACGCGCGCCTGGGAAGCAGCCTCGGTATTGCGGATTAACTCAGCCTCAATCTCATCCTGGTGTTCGTAATAGTAGCTGAGTGCATCGTGAATCTGCGCCAACGTGAGATGGGGCAAGACACTCTGCGCAATGGACTCGGGCGACTCACCCAGCCGGATATAGCCAACGATGGTGCTCACGGCAATGCGGGTGCCTTTGATCATGGCCTTCGAACCAGAACGTGTGGCAACCATCTCAATGTATGGATGAGCAGGGGATAGATGTGCGCGCAACACCTCGTCGGCCACTTCGTCGGGGTCGCGTTTCATCTCGTGCGAGCGCCTGCGCAGCAAAGCATACGTTTCCCTGGTGAGTTGAACACCATAGTTCATTCGACACCTCGTTAGGAATTATACTGGCATGGAATAGGAGTGTCAAGTGACCTGGAATGCGGAGAACAGGCGGGATGAGCCGGTCTGTTAACTCCAGGGATTTGCACAGAAACGGGAGAGGGGTATACTAACCCTGCGACAACCCTGGCCGTTTCGCCTTGAGAGGAGGACCCATCCCGTATGTCCCCGAACAACCATACACTGGACATCACCACCCTCGAAACGTGGCTGTGGGAGGCCGCTTGCAAGATCCGCGGGCCGGTGGATGCACCCAAGTTCAAGGACTATATCCTCCCCCTGGTCTTCCTCAAGCGCCTGTCCGACGTCTTCGATGACGAGGTCGCCCGCCTGGGCAACGAGTTCGGCAGCCGCGCGACCGCCGAGCGCCTGGTCGAGGACGACCACGACCTGGTGCGCTTTTACCTGCCGCTGGCCGCCCGCTGGAGCCACCTGGCCAAACTGACCACCGGGCTGGGCGAAGCGCTCACCGACGCGGTGCGCGCCGTCTCCCGCGAGAACCCCAAACTGGCCGGCGTGATTGACGTGGTGGATTTCAACGCCACGCAGGCGGGCCAGCGCATGGTAGGGGATGACCGGCTGCGGGAACTGGTGCAGGTGCTGGGCCAGCACCGGTTGGGCCTGCGCGACGTCGAGCCCGACATCCTGGGCCGCGCCTACGAGTACCTCCTGCGCAAGTTCGCCGAGGGGCAGGGGCAGAGCGCGGGTGAGTTCTACACCCCGCGCCAGGTGGGGGTGCTGATGGCCCACCTGCTCGACCCCCAGCCGGGCATGACCCTCTACGATCCGACCTGTGGGTCGGGCGGACTGCTCATCAAGCCCCACCTGCGGCTGCTGGAGACGCACGGCGTCCAGCAGAACGGGCGGCAAGTGCTTCCGCCAGAGGTCGCCCCGCTGCGGGTGTTTGGGCAGGAGATCAACCCCAGCACGTTCGCCATGGCACGCATGAACGCCTTCATCCACGACATGGAGGCCGAGATTGCCCTGGGCGACACGATGGCCCGCCCCGCCTTCATCAACGACGATGGCTCGCTGCGCCGCTTCGACCTGGTAGCCGCCAACCCGATGTGGAACCAGGACATCCCCACCGGCGTGTACGAGAACGACCCCTACGGGCGCTTCGAGCGGGGCACGCTGCCCGGCTCCAGCGCCGACTGGGGCTGGGTGCAGCACATGGTCGCCTCGCTGGAACCGCGCGGGCGCATGGCGGTGGTGCTCGACACCGGCGCGGTGAGCCGTGGCAGCGGCAACCAGGGCTCGAACCGCGAGCGCGACGTCCGCCGGGCCTTCGTCGAGGGAGACCTGGTGACGCAGGGGGACCTGATCGAGGCGGTGGTCCTGCTGCCGGAGAACCTGTTCTACAACACGACCGCGCCGGGCATCGTCATGGTGCTCAACAAGGCCAGGCGTCACCCCGGCGAAATCCTGCTGGTCAACGGTAGTTCCCTGTTCGTCAAGGGTCGCCCGAAGAACGAACTGACCGACGAGCACGTGGCGCACATCGCGGCGCTATATCACGAATGGAAGGCGGAGGAGGGGCTCTCGGCCATCATCACCACGGCCGAGGCCGCCCGCAACGACTACAACCTGAGCCCCAGCCGCTACGTGGCCACCGGCGGCGGGGAGGAGGTGCTGCCGCTGGAGGAGGCCATGACGCTCGTGCGCGAGGCGGAGGAGGAGCGCGCCGGGGCCGACGCTGCGATGCGCGAGGTGCTGGCCGCCCTCGGGTTGGCGCCGTGACAGATTCCTGGTCCTGGTTTACAAAATAGAAAATTTCTGATACAATGTAAACCAGAGGAGCATGAAAGCGAGAACGTGGCTCCTCATAGATAGGGGGAGCAAAATGAGTGTGGGAGAACGGATCAAAATGGCCCGCCGGATGGCGGGTCTGAGTATGGACGACCTGGCCACGGTGGCAGGCGTGAGCAAGATGGCGATCTCGAAATACGAACGCGGTATCAACGTGCCCAGTACTGGCGTGTTGATTCGCCTGGCTCAGGCGCTGGACGTCAAGGTAGCGTACTTTTTGTACCCGGTCAGCGTCTCGCTATCGCCGCCGGTCTACCGCCGCCGCAAATCGCTGCGCGTCAAAGACCAGAACGCAGTCCTGGGGCGAACTCAGGAGTGGCTGGAGCGATACCTGGACGTCGAGAGCCTGTTCGGATCGCCCGTGAGATTCACCCTGCCCGAGATCAACCGCCGCATCACCCGCCTGGACGAAGTCGAGCGGGCAGCGCTCGAACTACGCCAGGTGTGGCAACTCGGCCTCGATCCTATCGAAAACCTGGTCGAACTCCTCGAAACCAGGGGCATAAAAGTGGGGATGGTGGATGGGCCGGATGAATTCGACGCTCTGACCATATGGGCCAATGGCTCGCTGCCCGTCATCGTCGTCAAGCGCAACTCACCGGGCGACCGCCAGCGTCTCAACCTGGCCCACGAACTGGGCCACCTGGTGCTGGAACCGGTTGAGGACGTGGACGAGGAAAAGGCCGCCTATCGCTTCGCCGCCGCCTTCCTGGTGCCCGAACCCGTCGCCCGCGCCGAACTGGGCGACCATCGCAAAACGCTCGACTTGTACGAACTGCATCTGCTCAAGCACAAATATGGCCTCAGCATGCAGGCGTGGGTCTACCGGGCGAAAGACCTGGGCATCATCTCGTCGTCCGTCGCTGCCAGTCTGTTCCAGAAGTTTCGCCAGGAAAACTGGCACCACCAGGAGCCGGGCGACCCCATCCCACCGGAAGAGCCAGGGCGAATGAAGCGGTTCGTGCTGCGCGCGTTGGCCGAGGATGTCATCTCCCCATCCCGTGCGGCCGAACTGCTTGGCATGCCCCTGGCCCAATTCTGGCACGAGGAAGCCACCCACCATGACGGATTCCCCCTCCCTGTGTATTGCTGATACCAACGTTCTGATTGACCTGCATAACGGAGGAGTGCTGGCGGCCATGTTCTTGCTTCCTTACACGTTTGGCGCGCCGGATGTGATCGTGGCCGAACTACAAGTGCCCGATGGCCAGAGCCTGGTCAGCATGGGCCTGTGCAGCGAGGAACTCCCGGCAGAGCAAGTGCTGGAAGTCGCCACTCTGGCTGAGCAGCACCGTACTGTGTCTGTCAACGATCTGTTTGCGCTGGTGCTGGCACGGTACAAGAGTGCTACATTGTTGACTGGCGACCGGCGACTGCGCCAACTGGCGGATCAAGAGGGCATCCGGGTCCATGGGGTGCTGTGGGTGCTGGACGAGATGGTGCGGCTGGGGAAGATTTCTCCTGCCCAGGCTGTTACAGCCCTGGAAGCGATGTTAGCGTGCGGTGCGCGCCTTCCTCGGGCCGAGTGCGATGGCCGGCTCAGGCGATGGACAATGTGAGTGCCGGTACGCTCAAACTTTCGGTGACACCTGGCGCTCTGTGCGAGGTCACCGGCCACGCCCGCAACCGGGTCTACCGGGCCGACGAAATCCTGCAGGCCATCGAGGGACCGGTGGAGGTGTGAGGATGGGGGCGGAGTTGAACGCAAAGACGCAAGGACGCAAAGACGCGAGGGGTATAGGGGGCCTGGCGTCCTTGTGCCCTGGCGACCTTGCATTGTCCGAAGGCTTCCGCGACACGCCCCTGGGGCCGCTGCCGGAGACGTGGAAGGTGGTGCGGTTGGGGGATATACTCACCCAGAGGATCCGTAAAGTGAGGGTTGAGCCTAACCAAAGATATACCCGGCTTGGAGTTCATTGGTATGCTGAAGGCCCTTTCAGGAAAGATGAGGTCTTGGGAGAGACTATCAGGGGAACCACTCTATATACCGTCGAACCGGGAGAATTGATATACAATCGGCTATTCGCGTGGAAAGGATCATTCGGCGTGATTTCAAATGACATGGCCGGTTGCTATGTCTCAGGCGAGTTTCCGGTTTTTGAAGTAGATCGTAACAGGGCTGATCCTTGGTATTTGTGGCGTTGGCTTAGTCTGCCCTCTGTGTGGAAGACGGCTGAAGACAGAAGTATGGGCACTACACGTACTAGCCGGCTGCGGTTCAAGGTAGATGATTTGTTTTTGATGCATGTTCCCCTACCTCCCCTCCCCGAACAACGCGCTATCGCCCACGCGCTGCGGACGGTGCAGGAGGCGCGGGAGGCCACGGGGCGCGTCATCACCGCCGCACGCGAACTCAAGCGCTCGCTGATGCGCCACCTCTTCATCTATGGGCCTGTTCCTATATCCCAGATCGCCCGGGTGGAGTTACAGGAAACCGAGGTCGGGCCGATTCCGGCGCATTGGAGGATGGCACGACTAGGAGAGATAGCTGATATCACCTCTGGGGGAACACCTAGCAGAAGTAAACCTGAGTACTGGAGCGGTGAAATTCCTTGGGTCAAGACAGGTGAGATCAACTATAATCTCATCACCAATACCGAGGAAAGAATCACCAGAGAGGGACTTGAAAACTCGTCGGCAAAGATCATCCCCAGAGGAACGCTTTTGATGGCAATGTACGGGCAAGGGGTTACACGAGGACGCGTGGCAATACTAGGAATTGATGCAGCTCTCAACCAAGCCTGCGCTGCCATACTTGTTCCTGAAGGCACCATTGACAAGCGTTTTCTCTTCCAGTTCTTTGCTTTCCGCTATGAAAGCATCAGAAACTTGGGACATGGTACACATCAGACAAATCTAAGTGCGACCTTACTTAAAAAGGTGCCTATCCTCTTACCTGGATTGGAAGAGCAGCGTACAATTGCACGCATCCTCGCCACCGTGGACGCCAAGATCGCGGCGGAGGAGGGGCGGCGGGGGGCGCTGGAGGCGCTCTTCCATAGCCTGCTCTATCACCTGATGACGGGCAAGATTAGAACGCAAGGACGCAAAGACGCAAAGCAAAACATAAATAGCCCTTGCGTCTTTGCGTCTTGGCGCCTTTGCGTTAAACAAGAATAACTCCTTGCGTCCTGGCGCCTTTGCGCCTTTGCGTTGAAATAGGAGAACCATGGACGAGAACCAGATCAGCCGCGTGATCGTACAGTCCGCCATTGAGGTGCACCGCACCCTGGGTGGGCCAGGTTTGCTCGAAGGTGTCTACGAAGAAGCCCTGGCCTGGGAACTGACCTCTCGAGGCCTCACCGTCGAGCGGCAGAAAGTCGTGCCCATCGTGTACAAGGGCCATACCCTGGCCACACCTCTGCGCCTGGATCTGCTGGTCAACGGCCAGGTCATCGTCGAGTGCAAAGCCACCACCCAGTACAACGATATCTTTGAAGTACAAGTGCTTACCTACCTGCGGCTCACTGGACTCAAACTGGGGCTCGTCATTAACTTTGGAGAGCGATGGGTCAAGGATGGCATCCACCGGGTGGTGAATAATCTTTAACGCAAAGACGCCAGGACGCCAGGACGCAAAGGAAGATATAAGAGTTCCTTGCGCCCTTGCGCCTTTGCGCCTTTGCGTTGAAACTGCGGTTGCGCTGCCGGTACGGGCGCGTATAATTGAGGGTAGCCGTGGAGGTGGTTATGGAAAGCGAGACCGTGTTAGCGCGCATCCGGGAACACCGCGACACCCTGGAACGCCTGGGCGTCAAGTCCCTGGCCCTGTTTGGCTCCGCGGCGCGCGGCCAAGCCGGGCCAGAGAGCGATGTGGACCTGCTGGTTGAGTTCTCCGAGCCGGTGGGGCTGTTCGAGTTCGTGCGGGTCAAACGTGCCCTGGAAAAGATTCTGCAATGTGACGTAGACCTGGTCACTCCCGATGCCCTCAGAGAATCTATGAAAGCCGAAATCCTCGCGGAGGCCATCCGTGTCGCCCCGTGAGTGGAACCTGCGCGTCGAGGACATCCTGCAAGCGATCGGGCGAATCGCGCAGTACACCGCTTACCCCCACATCCCCTGGGACGAAATGCGCGGAATGCGCAATATCCTGATTCACGAGTACTTCCTGGTCAGCGTGCCCACCCTCTGGCAGACGGTGACCCAAAACCTGCCGCCCCTCGCCCTGCAGTTGCAGCGCATCCTGGACGAGAACAGATGACATTCGGCGGTGAACGCTCTGCAGTCCAAAACCCCTTCATCCGCTACGCGGTCGAGGCGGGCTGGACCTACCTCGCGCCGGAAGAGGCGCTGCGCCTGCGGGGTGGACCGGAGCACGTGCTGCTGCGCCCGGTCTTCGTGGAGATGGTACAGCGGCTCAACCCCCACGTGGACACGGCACGGGCCGAAGACCTGGCCCGCCGCGTCGAGCGGGTCGCGCCGCGCATCGAGGGCAACCTCGACGCCTGGGAGTACCTCAAGGGGCTCAAGACCGTCTTCGTACCGGAGGAAAAGCGCGAGCGCAACGTGCGGTTGGTGGATGCCGATCACTGGGACCAGAACCGGTTCCACGTCACCGACGAGCTGCCCTTCACCAACGGCACCCACCGCATCCGCCCCGACCTCGTGTTCTTCGTCAACGGCGTCCCCGTCCTGGTGGTCGAGACCAAGTCCGCCCACCAGCAGGAGGGCATCGCCAAGGCGCTCGACCACCTGCGCCGCTACCATTGGCAGGGACCGGAGTTGATGGCCGTCCTGCAGGTACACGCCCTCACCCACCTGGTCCAGTTCTATTACGGGCCCACCTGGAACCTCACTCGCAAGGGGTTGTTCAACTGGAAGGACCAGGCCGCCAGCGACTATGAGACGCTGGTCAAGACCTTTGTCCACCCGCAGCGCATGCTGCGCGTGCTGCTGGATTTCGTCCTCTTCACCCACAAGGACGACGTGCTGAGCAAGGTCATCCTGCACCCCCACCAGATGCGGGCCGTGGAGCGGGTCGTCCGCCGCGCCGCTGCCGGTGTGGCCGGCCCCGCCCACCGGCGCGGGCTGGTCTGGCACACGCAAGGCTCCGGTAAGACCTACACCATGATCGCCGTGGCCCAGCAACTGGTCGAGCACCCGCTGTTCGAGAATCCCACCGTGCTGATGCTGGTGGACCGCAACGAGTTGGAAAGCCAACTGTTCGGAAACCTCAAATCGGTGGGAGTGGAATACATTGAGGCGGAGTCGAAGCGCCACTTGCAGGACCTGCTGGCGGGCGACCGGCGCGGCGTGATCGTCAGCACGATCCACAAGTTCGATGGGATGCCCGCTGCGATTAACTCGCGCGCCAACGTGTTCGCCCTGGTGGACGAGGCGCACCGCACGACCGGCGGCACGCTGGGCACCTACCTGATGGCGGCGCTGCCCAATGGTACGCTGATCGGCTTCACCGGCACGCCGATTGACCGGGGGGCGCGCGGCCGCGGCACCTTCCAGGTCTTTGGGCGCGACGACCCGCAGGGCTACCTGGACAAGTACTCTATCGCCGAGTCCATCGCCGACGGCACCACCGTCCCCCTGCACTACGCGCTGGCCCCCAGTGAGTTGCGCGTGGAGCGCGAGACGCTCGAGCGCGAGTTCCTGGACCTCAAGGAGGCCGAGGGCATCAGCGACGTAGAGGAGCTGGACCGCATCCTGCAAC
>Ga0315291_10004432_pt1 | contig 17883 bp, 17 predicted proteins | sample YL17G12_20_MG_FD_203070 | JGI IMG/M metagenome (GOLD analysis project Ga0315291, IMG submission 203070) | Sediment microbial communities from Yellowstone Lake, YNP, Wyoming, USA - YL17G12_20 | ecosystem: Environmental > Aquatic > Freshwater > Lake > Sediment | place: USA: Wyoming | collected...
CGCCCTATGCGAACTCGACTAATCTGCCGTGCTTGTTTTCCCCGCTCCTGCGGGGACGGGCTTTTAGCCTGCTCCGCAGGCTTTAGGTTTCGGGCGAGCTCTGAAAGCTGCTAAATATGGTTGAATTTTAAGGAAGCAATAAGTGCTATGGACTGTAGACAAAGATAAAATGGTGCTCAAAACTCGTCCCAAGCATGCGTTATTACCCAGTCTGTTATAAAGTATAATCAATAGTGGATGATGGTTTGCCCTGATCATATAACTCAGGCTTTGATCCGGACTGACTTCTACTTTTAACAAGGCGCATAGGAAAAGCTTTTACTATCTCTATTTTGAGCCAGGCCACTTCCCCAAAACCTAGGCCATACAGTACAATGCATGGTAAATCTAATTGAATTTTAATATAATCCAAATTGCGATAATGTGAATCACAATTAGCTAATTTCCAATATGATTAAAAAAATATATCACTTCTCGCTATTCCTAATAAAATGGTTAATGTCGCGCATTAATATAACCAGCCTTGTTATGTTTATTTTATTAATTCTTATCCTGCTTTGCCCATATCAATTCTCTAATATATTTAAAACAAGTAGTGCATCATCTTCAACTACGATGCTATCTACAATGGCGCAAGTGCTAGCTGCGATACTTGGGATATTACTCGCTATTTTATTAGTAGTTTATGAATTGATGGGGGAAAAATATTCTTCTTATGCCTTTAAAGAGCTGCTGAATTTAAAGGAAGTCAGATTGTTAATACCCTTGTTCATCATAACAATCCTTTTCTGTATTTTATCCATAGCTATGATTGAAAGCACATTCTCTATCAAAGGATATAATTTTCTATATTTTTCTTCATTGCTATTTCTTGCTTGTATGGCGAGCTTGTACCCCTGTATCAAAAAGATTCTCGCGCATCCGCTTTCGAATAAACAAATAAAGGAATTAGCTAATCGGATTGATTACTATTCAGTTAATGAACTCAATGTATTTCATGGATCACCTTCGACCTACATAAAAGCTATTGAGAATAATCCTATATTTATTCTTAAAGAGGTTGCTTTAAGGGCAATTAGAGATAATGATCCTCTGGTCCCAAGAAGAGCTATTATAGAATCATCCGAAAGGTTAAAAAATATTATCCTAGAACACGAGCTCTATTCCAATTGTCGTACTGTTATCGGTGGATTCCTCGTTATTTTTAATGATATCGCTTACCAAGCAATAACACAGCGACAAACTGGCGTATTGCGAACTGTATTAGATGTGCTGAAGCAAATGCATATCTTCGCTGCTGAAAAACGAATAGCATATGACCAACTCATTGAGCTTGATCAAACTTTGGAGGAAATACTATTAAAAATAGTAAGTGCAAACTTCGTTGAGCTTTCTCACTATGGCTTTAGCATTCTTCAAGATATTATGGCAAGCCATCTACATATGAATATACCTTCAGCGAGTGATCTACAGCTTTTGGACGAGAACTCTGATCATGTTTGGACTTCCGCTGATTGTCATAAGATTCTTCAATGGAGACAGGTTGCTAGCGGATACAGACGGATAATGTTTAGAATGATACAGAAGGCAGTTAGTACAAAGAATACTCAAATTATCAGCTATTTACTATATTGCTATGCGCGCATACCTAGTGAATTAAATAGATTGCGATTGGCTCAGCTTCAAAGAGGCGAAATTATCAAAACGTGGTCTCGCGAAATGGAGAATTTAATTCTAAAATGCGCTAATAATGAAATTTTTAATAAGTCTGAAGTGATTTTCCCTTTCTGTTATCTTGAAATATTCGACATATTAAAGGAGAAAGCAGATTATTCACAGGAACCGCTGCGCCATTTTTGCGAAACAATTATCCAATTATTTCAAAAGAATATGCTTAGCACGTCCATTCTTAATGACTTGGGAACTATTGGCCGGCGTGCTGTTGATTTAATCGATGATAATTATTTCGCGGCAGCGGTAATATACATTTGTAGGATTTTTGATTCAATTAGAAAGTGTATTGAGTCTAGAAAACAGCCGGAGGATAAACATTATTATCTTGATGCACATAGGCAAATAATGTCATTGCAGAATTTTATGCGATCTAAGGGGAAAACTCATCCACTTGTAGAGAAAGAGATAAGCGCCATTTTGAATAATTTCACAGAGCTAGAGCGCTTTAGAAAAAGCCGTGATAAAAGTGCAATTGATGAAATTGAGTGGCCTGATTTAGGAGTTTAATCAAATGGTTGGCCTTTACTCTGTTGCTGGACAACTCGTTTCAGTCTCTGGGTTTTTCTGGCGGCGTTCTTCGCATGCAGATCATGTTCCCAAAATCTAACGACAATCCACCCCTTACGCTTTAGAACACGGCTTGTTTTTTTGTCCCTCGCCACGTTCCTCTCGACTTTCGCAATCCAATAGCGCCGGCGAGTGCTCGGCAAACGGCAATGTCGGGGGCAGCCGTGCCAGAAACACCCGTCAACAAAGACGGCAACTCGCTCACGTGGGAAAACGAAATCCGGTTTGCCGTAGAGAGCGAAATTGCGCTTCCATCCTGTAATGCGGGAATCCCGGAGTAGTCTAATCATACATAGTTCGGTGGAACGGTTGCCCTTAGACCTAACTTGCGACATAATGCGCGATCGGATTTCTGGCGTCACGGTATCCATAAGGACTCATAGAGAAATGCTTGCCCGTGGCTTTTTGCTCAGAAGCTTGCTCTCCAGCAAAGATTTAGGAGGAATAGTGGCGGCTTGCAAGAGTTTGTTGAAATCGGTGTCCCCATGAATCGAAGGTATCCGACCAGCATATAGATTGTCCACTTCCAAAGGGCGGATGCCAGAGCGGACTCGCCCGGCGTAACGCAAACTCAGAATGTTCACATCCTTCAGGGCTTTTGATATCAACTTCCGCAAGTTCAAGTCTGTGGTGTTGGAGATATAGGAGACTAGAGCGTCTTGAAGAATCCAGACAGTTTGCCCGCCCCATGCTTTTCCAATCTGCGACTTTACGATCAACTGACTGACCATTCGCGCCCATACTTGCCTGTAGTTAATGCCGGGGGCATTATGCGTTTTTCTCATGATAGCATTGCGAAATGCGTTTTGAATTGTCGTTCCTTTGGCCTTGTTACCGCCTGACGTGCTTGAAGTCATAACCTCGATTACCAAAGGATGCCCGGATGGGTATTCCTCTATGTACTTCTTGCCGCTACGGCTTGCGAGCGTATAGCCGTTATTTAATAAGGTAGACTCAAGTTTGTGCTCGGCTATCCCAAGTTGGGTTGCCACTTGTGTTAATGGTTTCGGGCGGGTTGGGCAAATGATATAGTCGAAGGTATAATCAAAAGTCCTGTCTTCGTCTTCCTCTTCGTCGGATTTCTCCGAGTACTTGATCTTCACTTCAGACCAAACGCCAACTTTGCATGGCAAGGCGGTTGGCATAAAGCGACGCAACAGCCCTTCGCAAAAGTCCTCATGTGGCGTGTGGCTGGCACCCTTTTCTAAAACAAACAGGCGGCGAGGGCAAACGATCCAAGTTAGATCGGACGTGAGAAGCGAGCATACACCCGCCGGAATATCCGCTGTCTTGCCTTCGAAAAACATTACCAGCTCACGGTCACGGGTTGCGTCAAGGTGCAAGAAGGATTGGTAGCGGTTGCCTCCTCCGTCGCATATTTGTCCCATGAATGGACAAAGACATTGTTTTCGATGTCGTGTGGCCTTTGCGCTATGGTCTTCTGTGAGAAATCCAAACAACTCATATATTTTAGAACTCATCCAAGCACCTTCACTATCTGTGCTGCAATCGCTTGCGCAAGTGGTGGGGGCACAGAGTTGGCGACAAGTCGGTGCTGGTCAAGGCTTCTAACCGTCCCCGATCTGCTACGGATGGGGCCGCAGAGAATGTGCTCGTCAGGGTATCCGTGAAGACGCAAATACTCGCGGGGGGTCAAGTATCTATCCTCGATGGGATGAAAGAATATTTCCCCGCAGCGAAGGGTCAACGAGGGTTCAAGCCGGTGCAGCCTACGGTACTTTGTCGTGTCCTTTTTTGTAAGGTTGCATTTCAAGTCCAACGGTGCATTTACGGTTCCAGCCAGGAATCCGCCTTCAGGCACGGGGTGAATTCGTTCCCGATCGCGGTTTGGGGTCACATCAACATGGTTTGGGTAAGTGGGGGGAGTTCCTTTTGCTGCTGGCTTCGGCAAACCGCACAGAACCATCCCTGCGCCGACATAGGGTTTTAGCGCAAAAAGTGGTGTGTCTTCTGGATCGTCAGCATGCGTAGGAGGAGGGAAATAGAAGCCATTATTGCCCCTGCACGCCACGATGAACACTCGCTCGCGTAACTGCGGTACGCCGTAGTCGGCAGCGCAGAGAACGGACCACTTAACGCAATATCCAAGCTTTTCAAGTTCGCGAGTGAAGCGCTTGAAAACTCCGCCTTTCTCGCCCTTTTCATCGGGAGCACTAAGCAACCCCTTGACTTGCTCAAGCAAGATCGTTCGAGGTTTGAGAGCTGCCGCGAAGCGGATCATTTCAAAAAGCAAGAGTCCACGCTCGTCTCCGAGTGATCCGCGCTTCCCGATAAGGGAGAAAGCCTGACACGGCGGACCGCCATGAAGAAGATCAATGCCGGGTTTTGCAAGGCTCAAAGGTTCAACATCTCGGATGTCCGCCTCGACAACTTTTAAGCCGGATCCCATGCGTCGTGCGTTGAATCTAAGCGTTTCGGCGGCATTATGGTCGAATTCAACACAGGCGAGGTGCTTGAATCCGGCTACCTCGACGCCGATGTCCATTCCTCCTCCGCCACTAAAAAGTGAAACGGCAGTCAAAACCCGGCGGGCATAAGGGGCGGTAGTCTCCTTTACTCTTGCCTGTTTTTTGATAGGTTCTTTCGCGCATTTTTTCATGTGCTGACAATATCTCTTTTGCTTCACTTTGGACATCGCTATTCCTTACATGATAACTTATTTTTCTTCTTGGTTTTGTTGCCAATTTTAACATCCTCTTTCCAATCTAGCAATTGGTAATGAGACATGGTAATGAGACAAAACCCCTTTAGCAGCTTTCAGAGCTCGCCCGAAACCTAAAGCCTGCGGAGCAGGCTAAAAGCCCGTCCCCGCAGGAGCGGGGAAAACAAGCACGGCAGATTAGTCGAGTTCGCATAGGGCGTGACAGCTTTGCTGGCGCGTCCCATGCTTCAGTTATGGGAAGAAGCGCGGCCTGTTGAGTCGGGAGTCGGACTGCGACCGGAGGGGACGGGATATCCTACCGCGACTGTATGACGTGCCGCTTGGGGGTTCGAGCAGGCGAGCAAAAAGGAAGGGGGTATGGGGGAAGGAATTTTTGCCCGCCTGCGAGCTGCGCAGGGTGCGCCACTGCATGGGCGCAGTTATAAGCCTGCGGAGCAGGCTAACGAGCCCCTCCACGAGGCATCGGCTAGAGAGTCCACGAGTCGGGAGTTCGCAAGGGGCATGACAGCCGCAGGCTGGCGGGCCACTTGCTGAGTCTGCGGATATAGCACAGTTCCCTGAGTCGGGAGTCAACCGAGTGGCCTCGGGGAGGGGCGAGAAGATGCCTGTAATTTTGCGATTCAATTATTACTTGGGGAATCTCCGCCGGATTTACTATACTTATTCTGCAGCGGCTACTGAACGCCGCTCAAAATAGGTTCGAGCAGCGTTCAGTAAATCCGACCACTACTACAGCAACTACGGTTTCGAGTCTTTCGTTACTGGTTTCTAGTTTCCAGCCAAGAGTAATAGCTTCTCGCCCGACCCCTCCGGTCGCAGTCCGACTCCCGACTCAACAGGCTGCGCTTCTTCCCAGACGTGAAGCATGGGACGCGCCATCCCGCAAGATCGGGATGTCACGCCCCATGCGAACTCGACTAGTGTGCCGTGATAGTTTTCCCAGCTCCTGCGGGGACGGACTTGGTAGCCGAGGCTTCAGCCTCGGCTCCGCAGGCTCTTGGTTTTGCGCGCGCCCTAAAAGCTGTTTGTGCTGGTCTGGTTATTTAGTAAATATTTGCGCCCACACATATCCTCCAACTGCTATGTGAGGCAATTCGTGGTGGCGCAAGTTCCCGAAATGGCGGATAACCGATTAAAATCTTCACCAACTGGGTGCGCGTAATTGAGAAATGGTGATTCTGTAGGGGCTTGATTTATCAAGCCCGTTACGCGGGTCGGATGAATCCCGACCCGATCCAATCCGCCATTTTGGGAAGTTCCGCGTTCTTGACGGCGCCAATTGTGCTTGCTATTCTTCGGATATGCCCAAAAAGAAATCGTTCTCCGACTCCCATGGTAAAACCAGCGGGATAAAATCTTGGCCTTTATCAGAAAGGCCTAGAGAAATCCTTATAGAAAAAGGTTCCGAAGCCCTTTCTGATGCTGAGCTTATAGCAATTCTCCTGCGCGGTGGAACAAAAGGCAAGAGCGCTATTGCGCTCGCAAGAAACTTGCTTCAGAAGTTCGGCTCCTTACGGCAATTGCTGCAAGCAAGCCCCAAAGATTTATACAATGTGAGCGGGATGGGACCCGCAAAGAGGGCACAAATTATAGCTGCTCGTGAAATTGGGGATCGGCGACTAAAGGAGGATGCGAAAGGTTCTGATATCGTAAAGAGTCCCGAGGCTGCTTTTAATTATGTTTGTTCTTCTATGCGGGATCAGAAGGAAGAAATATTTAATGGAATCTTCTTAAATAGGAGAAATGAAGTCATAGAGATTTCCCAGCTTGCCTTTGGAACGCCCGATAAAGTTGCCCTCTATTCACGTAAAATCGTTGAAAGATGCTTGGCACTTGGCGCTTCAAAGATGATTCTTGTTCATAATCATCCGAGCGGATCTCTTGAACCCGGTTATAAGGATATCCACTTGACGCAGAAATTAAAAGACGGTTTGAAATTCATTGATGTCGAACTTCTGGATCATATTATCATAGGCAGAAGTAATTATTACAGTATGAAAAAAAGCGGCGATATGGATTAGCTCTAGGAGCACATATAATGTCAAACGAAGCAGATACATGTAGAAAATACGTTTTACCGAAGCTGTATGCCGCTGGATGGATAGATGATCAGATATCTGAGCAGAAATATTTCACCGATGGGCGTATTCTGGTCTTGGGTAACAAGTATAGAAGAAAAAAGCAAAAACGGGCTGATTACCTGCTAAAGTACCGCCGGGATTTTCCCCTTGCCATTATTGAGGCAAAGGCATCATACAAAAATTTCGGCGACGGTATTCAGCAGGCAAAGGAGTATGCCGAAATCCCGGGCCTCAAATTCGCATATTCAACAAATGGGGACGGCATCCTCGAACATGACTACACAACAGGATTAGAGCAAGAGCTTACCTCCTTCCCTTCACCAGAAATACTTTGGAACAGATTTCGCAGATCCGAAAAAATAGTTACTGATGAAACCGCAGAGAAAATCCTCACTCCATATTATTATAATCCGGATAAAGAACCGAGATATTACCAGCAGATAGCCATTAATAGGGCGGTACAGGCCATTCTCCAGGGGCGGAACAGGATACTTGTTACCATGGCGACAGGGACGGGCAAGACTGATGTCGCTTTTCAAATATCATGGAAGTTATGGAATGCGAGATGGAACAGGACGGGAGCAGCGCGTCGTCCGCGTATCCTTTTCTTGTCAGACAGGATAATGCTTGTCGATGATCCCAAGGATAAGATTTTTATTCCCTTTGGAGACGCGAGGCGGTCAAGAGCAGAGAGATGTATTTCGCTTTATACCAGTCGATTGCAAAGGATGAGCGCCGCCCTGGATTATATCGGGAATATGCCAAAGACTTCTTTGATTTGATTATTGTGGATGAATGCCACAGAGGGAGCGCGGCTGACGAAAGCAACTGGAGAGAAATTCTGGAGTATTTTGAGCCTGCATATCAGCTTGGGATGACCGCAACGCCGTTGCGGGAGGACAATAAAGACACATATAAGTATTTCGGCAACCCAATCTATACCTATAGCCTTAAACAGGGCATTGATGATGGATTTCTGGCTCCATATAAAGTCCACCGCATCATCCCGGATGTCGATGCAACGGGCTGGCGTCCTGAGAAGGGGCAAATGGATCGTTATGGGCGCGAAATTCCCGATGGGGAATATGGGACTGCTGATTTTGGAAGGACGCTAGCGTATCGGCCTCGCACTGAAGCAGTGGCACGGCATCTTACCGATTTCATGAAAAAGACAGACCGCTTTGCCAAGACTATCGTGTTCTGCGAGGATCAGGAAGAAGCCGAGGAGATGAGGAGGATATTAAGCATTTTTAATCCTGATTTGGTGAAGCAGTATCCCGACTATATATGCCGCGTAGTTTCGGAAGAAGGAGAACTAGGCAGAGGACACCTTGGACGTTTCCAGGAACTGGAATTAACCACGCCGGTGATTCTTACCACGAGCAGGCTCCTTACTACCGGGATAGATATGCCGACATGCAAGAATATTGTGCTTTATAAAGTGATTAATTCAATGACCGATTTTAAGCAGATCATTGGACGGGGGACAAGAGTACGGAGCGACTATGGGAAGCTGTTTTTCACTATCCTTGATTACACTGGCGCCACGCGCCTTTTCGCTGACCCGGCGTTTGATGGTGAACCGGCTCTCTTGACTCAGGAAGAGATCGATGCCCTCGGAACAGTCAAAGAAGGAAGCGAGAGGGTGGTGGTGAATGAAGACAGCGAGGAATTCGAAGCTGCTGATGAATCTGGAGAGGAGTACACGGGCACTCTATTAGAAGAGGAGGAGCGGCCCAAAAGGAAGTATTATGTGGACACAGGCGACCGGGTTGAAATCCTCGTTGATTATGAGCAGGGTTTGGATGAGGATGGGAATAAACTTAAGGTCGTCAAGTATAACGACTATACGGCGGAAAAAGTAAGGTCTATGTTTACGAGCGCAGCCGATCTCTTTTCCAAATGGCAATCGGCTGATGAGAGAAGCGCAATTATTGATTCACTCCTGGATAAGGGCATCTCATTTGATGAACTTGCAAAAGTTACAGGACACGAGGACGCAGATCCTTTTGATCTTCTTTGCCATGTGGCGTATAACTCGCCATTGAGAACGCGACGAGAAAGGGCGGAACGTATTCTTAAGGGGAAAGTGGACTTCTTCGATTATTTCTCACCAGAAGCGCGAGAAGTTCTAAACGAGATTCTCGATAAATATATTGAGTTTGGCTATGCGCAATTCAAAGTGCCCGACATCTTAAAGGTTGAGCCTATCTCCCAGCATGGCAACGTCATGGAAATAGCTTCTTTATTTGATGGGCCTGATAAATTAAGAGAAGCATTGCAAGATTTGCAAAACTTACTGTATTCTGTCAAATAAAACTAAATGCATAGTTCTTACAACATTTGTAATATTAATGCTTGACTATTGGTGCTCATAGAGGCATGATACTTACAATAATTGTAAGGATTGTGCATATGTGGCAAGCAACAAGAAATGACAAAGGGCAATTCCTCCTTGAAATAGCGGAGGTGCAGGGGGGATATTTTACTGCAAAGCAGGCCCTTAAATCAGGCTACTCATACCGTCTACAGCATTATCACAAATCCAAAGGCCACTGGCATGAAGTGGATCGCGGTGTTTTCCGCCTCGCAAATTATCCAGACTCTCCTTACGAAGACCTGATCCGCTGGTCGCTATGGGGCCGGAATCGAGAGGATATTCCCCAGGCGGTTGTTTCACACGAATCCGCTCTTGTAGTTCACGAACTCAGCGATGTAATGCCGGGGAAAATATATCTGACGATACCGCCTCTTTTCAGGAAGAAAATGTCACCGGGTTGTGTAATATATCGCTCAATTATCAGACCTGAAGATATAGAAAAAAGAGCGGGGTTTCTTGTCACCAAGCCGCTTAAAACAATCATCGATGTTGCAGAGGGAAACCTTAGCCTTGAACAACTTGAGAAAGCAGTTCGTGATGCATTTAATAAGGGGCTGCTGAATATTAACGATATTGCACGTGCCCAGATGTCGAATGCTGCGCGGGGAAAGCTCAGAATTGTTATGGACAGCATTAAAAAGAATCCACTGTTTTAATCATGAGCCAGCTTTCTGAAAGATATAAGACGGCCGGTGCATTCAGGCATGTCCCGGAAAAGGTGAATATATGACCAAGAAGCGCAAAGAAGCAGCCCCCCAGACTACCGCAGCTCAATTGGGTTCGATTGTTAAATCCTGTCGCGACATAATGCGGAAGGACAAGGGATTGAACGGCGATGTTGATCGCCTGCCGATGCTGACTTGGATTATGTTTTTGAAGTTCCTCGATGATATGGAAATACTCAGAGAGGCCGAGGAGAAGGTCCGGGGAAATAAATACACTGCTATTATACGTCCTCCCTATCGTTGGCGGGATTGGGCGGCGAAGGAGGATGGGATTACAGGAGAAGACCTTATTTCATTTATCAATAATGAGGAATGTGTGAGGCCTGATGGCACCCGGGGGCCCGGTCTTTTCGCATATTTAAAGTCCCTTGAGGGTAGCGGAAAAAAGAAGGATCGCCGTGATGTTGTGGCGACGGTATTTCGCGGCACCGTCAACCGTATGCTCAATGGCTATCTTATGCGGGATGTGATTAATAAGATCAACAGGATTCACTTCACCTCATCTGAGGAAGTCTTTACCCTCGCTCACCTCTATGAGAGTCTCCTAAAAGAAATGCGCGATGCTGCGGGGGATGCCGGCGAATTTTACACGCCGCGGCCCGTCGTGAAATTCATGGTGGCCGTGACCGACCCTCGCCTTGGCGAGACAATGCTCGATCCTGCCTGCGGAACAGGTGGTTTTCTGGTGGAAGCATTCGAGCATATAAAGAAACAATGTAAAACAGTCGAGGATATGAGAGTTCTCCAGGAAGAAACTATTTTCGGAGGTGAGGCAAAGTCACTTCCCTATCTTCTATGCCAGATGAATCTCCTTCTGCACGGCCTCGATGCTCCAATGATTGATCCGGGTAATTCGCTCAGACATGCGCTAAAAGAGATAGGTGACAATGACCGCGTGGATATTATTCTTACCAATCCGCCATTCGGAGGAGAGGAGGAGAGAGGCATTCAGGGGAATTTTCCTTCCGACAAACAGACTTCCGAGACGGCTCTTTTATTCTTGCAGCTTATCATGCAAAAACTTCGCCGACCGGGCCATCTTGGGAAAAAGGGCGGACGATCGGGCGTTGTTGTGCCTAACGGGACGCTTTTCGGCGATGGGGTCTGTGCGCGCATCAAAGAGGAGCTGCTGAAGGAATTCAACCTTCATACTATTGTCCGGCTGCCCAATGGGGTATTCGCTCCGTATACCAGTATTCCGACCAACCTGCTCTTTTTCGGACGCCCCGGCCCCACAAAGGAGATATGGTATTACGAGCATCCGCTACCGGAAGGCAGGAAGAATTACACAAAGACCAAACCGATCCAGTTTGAGGAGTTCAAGCCCTGTCTTGATTGGTGGCCAAAGAGGGAAGAGAACGAACGGGCATGGAAAGTCCCCGCTGCCGACATCGTCGCTGCCGGCTATAACCTCGACCGCAAGAATCCGCGCGGGAAAGAAGATATTTCGCATCTTCCACCTGAGCAGCTCGTGGAAAGCATTATGCAAAAGGAACAGCGGATTGCTGAGATTATGGGCAACATCAAGCATCTTCTGGACAAGCGCACATGAAATATAGGAAATCGAAAAGAAACTCCTTGGGGAAGGTAAGAGAGGAACAAAGCCTGCCGTTTTCGCCCGGAGACAGTTCCCAGAGCATTGTCGTCTACAAATCCCCGGATGGCAAAGTTGCCCTGGATGTACAGCTTGAGGGCGAAACTCTATGGCTGACGCAGAAGGATATGGCAATCCTTTTTTCGACGGAGCGGAGTGTAATTACCAAGCACATTCGTAACATCTTCCGATCAGGAGAATTGCGGCAGGAAAGCAATGTGCAAAAAATGCACATACCTCATTCCGATAAACCGGTCGCTTTTTACAACCTCGACGCCATAATCTCTGTTGGTTATCGCGTGAATTCCCGGCGCGGCACGCAATTTCGTATCTGGGCTACTGGAGTCCTTCGCGATCACATCCTCAAGGGCTATACGATCAACGAGAAACGGCTGAAGGAGCAGAATGCCCGGCTACTTGAGCTGGAGCGGGCGGTGAAATTGCTGGGGCAGGTGATTGAAGGCCGGGAACTGGCGCACGACGAAGCGGATGGACTCCTGAGGGTCATTACCGACTACGCCCACGCCCTGAGCCTGCTTGATCAATACGACCATCACAAGTTAAAGATCGGGGCGACCACCCGCCGTGCGCCATTTGTGCTGACCTATGACGCCGCGCGGGCGGCGATTAATCGCATGGCCGAGCAGATGTATCGCGAAGGCCTCAGACTTGGCCTGTTCGGAAGGGAAAAGGATGATTCCTTCAAGAGCGCAGTCGGGACTATTTACCAGACCTTCGGCGGCCGGGATTTGTATCCCAGCGTCGAGGAGAAGGCCGCCCATCTGCTTTATTTCGTGGTAAAAAACCACGGATTTGTGGACGGCAACAAGCGCATCGGCGCGGCGCTGTTTGTCTGGTTCCTCCACGCCAATAGCCTGCTCTATCTGCCCGATGGCCGCCGGCGGCTGGCCGACAATGCCCTCGTCGCCCTCACGCTCCTCATCGCCGAGAGCAGACCGGCCGACAAAGACGTCCTAATCAAGGTCGTCGTCAACCTCATTAATCGCGAGAACAAGCCGTGAAACCATGGCCGAAAGTTAAATTGGGGGAGGTACTGACCGAAAGACGCGAGAAGCCTTCGGATGAGGACTTGTTGTCTGGACGCATAAAAATCGTGGGGAAAATCGGCTTCGACAGCGGCCAAATCCAGCTCCGCTCTGATAGTAACACTAAGACTGGCATGATTTTAATTCGTCCAGGTGATCTAGTTGTTTCTGGAATTAACGCGGCAAAGGGTTCGATAGCAATCTACGGTGAAGAGAACAAAGAGCCGATAGCAGCCACTATTCATTTTGGAGCATACATTCCCAAGAAAGACCGAGTGGAAATTAAGTTTCTTTGGTGGATGCTCCGCAGTCACTTCTTTCGCGAACTACTACTTGAATATGTGCCAGGCGGTATAAAGACAGAGCTCAAAGCCAAAAGACTTCTCCCAATCCCTGTACCACTCCCTCCGCTCCCGGAGCAGCAGCAAATCGTGGCGCGGATTGAGGATTTGGCCGCTCATGTCCACGAGGTCCGCACCCTCCGCCAACAGACGGTGGAAGAAGCGCAGGTGTTTATGTCTGCATTCCTTGGCGCAAAATTATCCCGAATAGCGCAACAACACCCCATCGAACTATTGGGGAATCTCTCTTCTCGCATTGTTGACGGTCCGCATAAAACACCAGAGTATCTGCCTGACGGTTTTGATGGCATTCCTTTTGTTACTGTAAAGAATATGGTTACAAGCCGCCTAGATTTTACAAATCTCAAATATATAACAGAACAAGACCACAAGCTTTTTACCAAACGATGCAAAGCTGAGCGTGGCGATGTTCTCTATTCCAAGGATGGAGCGACGCGCGGCAAACCCTGTTTTGTTGACACAGATCGAGAATTCAGTATTTTTGTAAGTGTTGCACTTATTAAACCCTTAAGGGACAAGCTCGATAGTCGTTACCTTGTGTATCTTCTAAGTTCTGCCTGGATCAAAAACCGCATGTTAGATAAATCACGCGGTGACATGATCCCACACATCGTCCTTGGTGAAATTAGTAGATTCCCTATCCCACTCCCGCCTCTCTCCGAACAACATCGGATCGTGGCGGAGTTGGATGCGCTACAAAAAGTGGTGGATGCATTGAAGCATTTGCAATCCGAAACTTCTGCCGAACTCGATGCTTTGCTCCCCTCGATCCTCGACCGTGCTTTCAAAGGGGAAACGATCTGATCGCGAATTAACTAAAGCTAATAAATTGGCTCTGCAGTTAGCATTGTTGCTAGGAGGATAAAATGAGTGGTATGGAAGAACAAAACATAAAAGGCCAGAATATAATAGACTCCGTATTCTCTTCAAGCGATAAGAGACTTTACGCACTTTTGGGTAGACGAGATGAAACTGGATGTTTGCCAAAGATGCTGTATGGCGTTGTTATGGCATTAAATAATTCTCAAAACCCTATGCGTTTTTAGCAGGCTGCCGCGACCATCAGATTAATAGCCGACTCGTTGATAAGAAACGATACTGGACGAGCGAAAAAGCCTAGGCTTTATTATTTATCTGAAGATGAATTTGGAAATCCTGACTATTCTTTCGAAGGAATTCTTATCCAAACCCTGACGAACGTAAAGAATGCTAAGAAAGAAGAGGAGATAACAAAGCGGGCAAACGATATATATAAGCAGTTAAATCTTTTCGCGCGCGCGCAAAACCAAGAGCCTGCGGAGCCGAGATTCCCGAGACTAAAGTCTCGGCTACGAGCCCGTCCCCTTGGGACGGGGAGATTCAGCCGCGTGAGCCAATGGAGATGTCGAAAAGGAAGGAATAACGCTATGGATGAGGAAATTCATGGGTTTTTCAATGATGATGGCACACCGATAAATCCCAATCTTGTGACGAAACCGAGTCTTTGCGTTTCATGCAGGAATGATGATGATCCTCAGCAAGAAAAGCTTTGCATGCTGAACCGTATAGATCAGCAAGGTGAGGCGGAATTCAGGTGTGGCGCTTACGAGAAGAAGTGATCCCAACAAGAAAGAGGAAAGAGATGGTAACTCTAGTGCCGGACATAGACCCGGTTCGAACAGCCGCCGGGAAACCGGATGTTGTTGAACAAGTTAAGACAATAGAGGTGTTCCAATGACAGAAGACAGACAGTCTAAAGGGAAATGCGCCTATTGCGGACAAGAAGAGACACAAAGAAAAATGCCGGGGCATCTGGCGAAGTGCCCGCAGCGTCGGGAATTGATTTCCAAGGTTGATCGCAAAGGAGGCCGAAGGGATTCAGTTTTTTATCTTCGAGTCCGGGATGCATGGCGGAAGGAGTTCTGGCTGGATCTGGAAATGCGCGGTTCAGCATCATTAAATGACCTGGACAATTATCTGAGGGCGATATGGCTGGAATGTTGCGGTCATTGCAGCAGGTTCTCGATAGGCGGATGGAAAGGCGAGGAAATACCGAAAACACAGAAAGTTAAAGCACTATTGGGGGCCGGGATAGAACTGACGCACATTTATGATTTCGGAACAGAGTCGGTGACGTTGATTAAAGCGAGGGGCGTGAGAGAAGGTGTGCCGACAACCCCGCATCCAATCGCCCTGATGGCGCGGAACTTGCTTCCTGAAATGCATTGCATGGAATGTAAAAAACCGGCGATATGGTTATGTATGGAATGCGTAATTGAGGATGAGCGATGGGGGGTATTGTGCAATGCGCATGTAAAAACTCATCCCCATGACAACTATGGTGAAGCAGTCCGGATTGTGAATTCGCCCCGCCTTGGGATGTGCGGCTATAACGGTCCGGCGGCCCCGCCGTATTGAGCGACTGAAATCATGCGGCTGGTTCGGCCCGAAAGGAAGAGATGCTCAAGGAATTCAAGAAGATAATCGGGGACCCTGTCTACAACGCCTATTTGTCCATGCTGAAGGTTACCGGCCCGGATGCCCGCTCCCATCGCATCAGCGTGGTTATTGCGGCGATGTTGAGATATGCGTTGCGCATGGTTCCTGCGCAGTGCGAGCAGGACTCGCTAGGAGCAGCCCTTATCGCCCTCGACGAGGGAGCGGACCAGTCGGATGGATACCGGAGGGTTGCCGATTTGATAGAGGAGCTTTGCCATGAGGCGGGCATGCGCAATCGCCGGCAATCAGCGCGGGGAGAGCAGTACAGCATTGCGGACAATGCGATTGCCGAGTATTGCGCATGGTACAATATGCCGTGGGAAGGATAATGAGCCGGGCAGCGCGCTGCACACGCAGGATCGGTCCGCTTATGAAAGGCGGAATGAATTATGGCAAGATTAGGAAGTGATAAAAGGCCTTTGATCCTGCGTGTTCAGACGCAAGGGCGCGCGCAGGAGGTGCTCGCCGTTTGCCAAGACCACGGCTGGAAGGCGATCGTAGGTATTGAACCTGGTAAATCGGAAAACATTTCTGATCTGGAGCGGCTGCTCGATCCGCTGCCGCCGGCGAGGGCTGAAGCGAAAATCGGGAATAATGATCCCTGTACCTGCGGCTCCGGCAAGAAGTACAAACGATGCTGTATGAATAATAAGTCCGGCGAGGCAGGGAAGGAGATGAATAGCAGCAAAGGGTATTTGCGCAAGGACAAACCTCCTATCAGCCGTCTGGCCTTATCGCGGTTTTGCGAGGAATTGAAAGAGCATCCTGCGCTTTTGAAAAAAACTAAAAAAAAGTTAGCGGCTAAGCTCCCTGAAGTTAATTTCGATGATTTTCCATCGGGAAGATGGGACAGCCGCAAGCTTCGAGAAATGAGTACGGAGGATATCATAGCGAAGCTTCGGTCTTTCGACGTGATGTTTGACGAAGATGTTTTTAAGAAACGGGCTCGGCAATATATATCGGCAATACGGCTGGCCGATGACCATTACTATCCGCGAGACGATACCGACCTTGGACGGGATGAGGATTTTATCTGGCTGGCAGTAGTGGAGTTATGGAAACGCATCATTCCCGATCGCATCAATGTGGAAATGCTCGATGATGCCATGCAGGAAGGCTACTCTCTGTTGCACAAAAAAGACTATCCGGGAGGGATGAGAGAGTGGCAAACTGCATGGGAGATGATAAAAACGCTTATCCCCGCCCACATCAAATCCGTTGACGGAGCGGATGAGTTTCTTCCTGAACCGCTGACGCAGAGCATACACGGCTGGTGCGGGGATTTTGCAATGGAGTTATACAACGCGCGTATGTATGAACAGAGGATTGCGTTATGTCACGAGTTCTGCCTAAGATTCTCCGACTCAGAAGCCGAGATTCAAGTAATGCTGAGGGCTGAAGCGGAGTCTTATGCCGAGCTCGGAAATTATGACACCGCAGAGAAAATATTTAAGGCGCTCACGGATAGATTCCCCCATGTTATTTGGGGATATGTCGGTTGGGGGGATATCTACTGGCTTTCCCGCCATTCAAAACGCACCTCGCCGGATTATGATAAGGCAAAATCCATATACGGGATGGGATTGGAAAGATGTACGGAAGAAGCCGATATAATTCATGAGCGGATCGATAATTTGATGCGGGAGAGCGGAGAGAGAAAAGCTTTTCAAGGAGTGCGAAATTTTATTCGGAAAATACTTTGTAAAAATTACGAATAATTTAGGTAACCCCTTCAGGGTTAGTTCGCGCGCGCGAAAAACCAAAAGCCTTCAGTGGGTTATATAAAACGTCTGCAAATGGACAAGCGTCCCACGATTGTTAACCTTTTCATTTCCTTCCTGAAACTCGGGGCTACCGCGTTTGGCGGCCCGGCAATGGTGGCGTATATCCGTGAGATGGCGGTCACGGAGAAGAAGTGGATGGATGAGGAGACATTCCGCGACGGCGTGGCGCTCGCCCAGACGATTCCCGGCGCGACGTCAATGCAGACGGCCGCATACGTTGGTTTGAGGACGCGCGGGATTCCCGGCGCGGCGGCGAGCTTTGTCGGGTTCGGCCTTCCCGCATTCATCTTCCTGATGATTCTCTCGGCGCTCTACGTGCGCACGTCACACCTCCCTGTGGCTGTCTCTCTGTTTAATGGCCTGCAGGCGATGGTCATCGCTATAGTCGCCAATGCCACCGTCTCATTCGGCCAAAGTTACCTGAAGGGATGGAGGGAATCCCTCATCGC
>Ga0315291_10004436_pt1 | contig 17876 bp, 15 predicted proteins | sample YL17G12_20_MG_FD_203070 | JGI IMG/M metagenome (GOLD analysis project Ga0315291, IMG submission 203070) | Sediment microbial communities from Yellowstone Lake, YNP, Wyoming, USA - YL17G12_20 | ecosystem: Environmental > Aquatic > Freshwater > Lake > Sediment | place: USA: Wyoming | collected...
GTACGGCAACCAGGCGCATTACAGCGGTGCGGCTTCCGGGAACCTCGGCGCCAAACGCCAGCTTGGCACCATCCAGCAGAACTACCAGCAACAGCAGAACAGGTATCTCGACGAGTCCGGGTTTTGATACCTTCCTGAAGGAATCAGCCAGCGTTTTTTCTCGCCATGAACGGAGCGGGTAGCCCGAGATTGCTTCGTCGCTATACGCTTCTCGCAATGACGACATTGAAGGCTTCAGTCCATACGGCCAGTGGCACGAGAGCATTGCTTTACCTCCGTCATTGCGAGCGACCGAAGGGAGCACGGCAATCTCTGTCTGTTAAACGACCGCGCGCAGCGAATCTTGAGACAACCTCATTCTTGTCTGCCACATTCTCATTCATGTCAAAGGAAGGCATCTATCTGACGCCGGGTGTACGCGCTCCGGTAGGTAATAGTGTTGAGTCGCGTCACTGTAGTGTGCGCAAGCACGGCTTGCGCCACGCAAGGCGGTAGCATGGCTACCGCACTCCATAGCTATCCGGCAGCAGGTTTGATAGTGACAGCGTCATGTCTGACGGTTGCGCAGCGCTAACCACAGAGCAATAAGGGCGGCGCTCAGGAGATTGATCGCGCACAGAAGCACACAGGTGTTCAGCGTCCCGAACACCGGCAGAAGCAGCACGCCGGTCACAAATGCTCCGATTGCAGCGCCGGCGTTGTCTATGCTTTCTGTTAATGCCGCTGATTTGCCCATACTTCCTCCGGCACGCATGAACACAGCATTAGCTACCGGGAACATAGCTCCTGTAACGGCACCTGCCCCAGCAACGATAACAAGGAAGAAGGATTTGCCCAAAGCGAACCGTTCGAGCGATGCTGCGCCGTGGAGCAGACCTGGGAGAGCTATTGCAAACAGAGCGATCGCGATCTCCAGCGCGAGAAACGCGATTTCGGATCTGGCCGAACGTTTCGCTAAGGCTCTCGTCGCCAATATGCTGCCAAGCGCGAGTCCTGTCATGAACAGCGCCACGACAAGTCCCATTTCCTGGTACAAATATCCATACATGCTCTGGTAGGCATAGAGCGCTGTCAGGTCGAACGCCATCGCTGCGATACCGGTAGTCCCTATAGCGATGAGCGCGACCGGTCGTCCCAGACTGCGTCTGTTACTGACGCGAATCAAAGGCAAACCGGCACAGAGCACGAAGATGACAACCACCGTTACGACGACCCAAAGAAACCGCGTCTTGCTCAACGCCATGAGAATCGGTCCAAACTTCCCTCCGGAGTATCTGCTCCACAGGATCAGGTTGAAGAAGTAAGTGATCGGCGTGTCATCGGTGTTGATACGGAGACCTGCGGCGCTCTCAAATGATTGCCATGTGAACCGGATGCGTTCAGGCTGGAAGATGCTCGCGAACAGATATTTTGAGAAGTACTGGGATGTCAAAGCCCGGCTCTCATATCGTTTCGCCAGAATGTCGGCGCTCTCAGTCACGGTATCCGGTGTATCGGTCGCGAAGAAGTAGTTTTGCTCGCCGGGCGCGATAGCCAGATATCTGAACGAATCGCGCAGCGTGACAAAGAGCGATCCGCTGAACCGCGCCATCTCTTCGCCGAAGTACGTGGACGTGGAACTTATCCCGGTGATTACAACCCCGCCCGGTTGCAGCACCTCCTTGACTTCCTCGAAAAACTCTTTCGTATAGAACCTGTTCAATGTTGCTGTGGACGGGTCAGGGAGATTAAGAATCACGAGATCATATCCGCGCTTGCCCCGGTTATGTTTCACGAAATGTCTGCCATCCTCGTAGAACACTTGCACACGTGAATCAGCGAGCGCGTCTTTCTCGGTCGGCGACAGATACGGTTCAACGATTCTGAGCACCTCCGGATCGATCTCGAGATAGTCCACCGAAATGACGGGATAGCGCAGTATCTCGTGCAACATCCCCGGTGTGCCACCGATAAGGAGCACGCGGTGCGGGCTCGGATGCTCGCACATGAACAGGTTAGCTTTCTGTGCGGGGATATACGGATCCGGAAACGAGAAGGTATACTGTCCGTTTGCGAAGAGGCTGTGCTGTCCTTCCTGGACGCCGAGCGCGAGATTCTGATACTTCGAATCGCGGGATGCCACAAGCTCAAGTTTCTGTCCCATGGACCGCCAGCGAGCGAGAACCGTTGCTTTGTCAAGCTTCCCGGAGAGACCGAGCGCAAGGGAGACTATCGAGACCAGCGTGATGATCCCGGTGCATGTCGTAAGAATGCGCCCGATTCGAGACTTAGACGACACTGACAGGGTCAGCAGGGACAAACATGCTGACACGACAATGATCGAGATAAACGCGATAGCTGGTGTACTGAGATGCTGGACGAGAACGAAACTGAACAGGACGCCGCCGACAAGGCTGCCGGACGATTCGAGCGCGTACACCCAGCCGATGCTTTCCGTTTCCCCTGACGGTTGCGATCTGCGCACCGCACGCATCACGCAACACGCGAACGGGAATGTGAACCCGATGATGAAGCTAATGGGTACCACCATGAGAGCGGTCGCGGCAACGAGTTTCACGAAGGGGATCAGTTCGCCCGGTCCGGCACCGAGCCATCCGCGGGATATTCTGATGGGTGGCAAGAAACAGAGCAGCATCACCGGGAAGAGCAATTCCGAAATCACGAGTACGGGTAGTGGGTCTTTGATCCTGTCCGTTTTGCGCGATGCTATGTACGCGCCAACTGCTATGCCCACAAACCACGATGAGAAGATGACGCCAAGACACAACTCGTTACCGAAGAAGATAACGAGGAACTCGCGAACGATGATCACTTGAGCTATCGTAGCCTGGTATCCGAGCAGGAAACATGCTATCGCTACGGCAGCTAGCATCAGGCGGGAAGACCGGCATATCTTGTGGGCGCTTCTGTTCTCCATAGAGACTGAACGTATCAAACCCCTGCGCGAACTGAGAGGCCGAAAAAAACGCCTTCTGTTACGGAACTACAAGTGTTCTGATGAGATTATACACAAAATGGCAGCAGGATGTTCCTCGTTCCACGCGGACGGACATCAATTCGGAATCTGTTCAGCCTGATTTGAAGGACGGCGGACAGGAATGCCCGCCCCACCATTACTCTCTGTAAGGAAATCGAAAGCCGGATCGGTTAGCTTTCCAGTTTGCCCGGTCCTTTGGCATTCATGAGGAACTTGCCGTCCTCGGTTTCATAGAATCGCTTGAGGAGCTCGTCCACCAGGATAGCAGGATCTGGGCTGAAGACGATTTTGCTGCCTGTTTCCTTCCGTATAGCACGCACGACATCGCGAATCTCTGTCGTAATCCCGCCGGTCCCTTCAAGCACGCCGATGACCTTCCCCTCGTCGTAGGCTATCGAGAACTCGCCGAGCGTGCCGGACCTGCCTCCGACGATGATGAGAATATCGCAACTGCGCACCGCGATAACCTCCCTGCCCATCAATCCGCTGCCGGTGAATATCAGAATATCGAGAAAGTCCACCGGCGAATGGTATCTCTCGACGTGCTCATGCAAGTCCAACCCCGGCGATATGCCGATGGTCATACCGCCAGCCTCTTTTGCGCCGCGTGTCGCCTCAAACGGCAGACCCGGACATCCTCCCGTGACAACCACGCACCCGCGTCGGGCAATCTGTTTACCTAATTGCCGGACTTTCTCGCGAACGTCGTCTCGAAGTTCGCCGCCAGCCGATCCCATGACACCCATCTTCACTTTCACCGTTCTTCAAACCTCCTCTCACGGTGCATCACGTGTTCACCGTTGAACCGCTCAAAACAACGTAACCTTCGGAGCAAGTCTATAAGCCGAGTTCTGTACGGACATCGCTGTCCGCGGTGGTCATTCATCTGGGACGTACGTTGCCGTACGCCTCAAGCGATCAACCCGAGAGAGAGGCGGGCCACCTCATATCTCTCCTATTCGATCTTGCTCCGGGTGGGGCTTGTCAAGCACGCCGGTCACCCGGCGTCTGGTGCGCTCTTACCGCACCATTTCACCCTTGCCGGCTCACCGGAGTGAGCGTAGGCGGTGTGTTTTCTGGTACACTGTCCGTAGGGTCACCCCTCCTCCGTGTTACGGAGCACCCCGCCCTGTGGAGCCCGGACTTTCCTCGAAGTCCTCGAAAGGACTCCGCGACCACCCGACCTACTCCGAAGGCTCATCTGTTTCGGGACCGCACCCCTTTCCGGTTTCCTTGGTTCCGACACGCTTCTCCTTGATAATCTTTTTCGCTAACGCATCCGCTTCTCTGTTCTCCGTTCTATCTACCCGTTTCAGCGAAAACGAGCTGAAACCGCGCGCCAGTTCCATCGCCTGAAGGGACAACGAACGAAGTCGCGCATTCTTTATCTTATACTTACCATTGAGCTGTTTCTCGACAAGCTGGCTGTCTGTCAAACAGACAACCTCGGTCGCTCCGAGGCGTTTCGCTTCGCGCAACCCGATGATAAGCGCGCAATACTCGGCGACATTGCTTGTTCCCTCGCCGAGAAAACTCTTTACTCGCCGCAAGACTTTGCCCTGTGCGTCGGCGATTATGACTCCGGCTCCTGCCGGTCCCGGATTCCCGGCACATGCGCCATCAAAATGTATCGAAAGTTTCATAACCTCTTGAGTTTCCGCCAGTTTTGCGTGGTCATTCTACCTGAAGAATGGGGCTACTGTCAACCGAGGAGAAGATACGGACGTGATGGAACGCGTCCCTCCGAACCGTCGGAGGGTCACGCTGCGGCGTGACCGAATGTGAACGGAAGGGGGAACGTGCAGAGTAGGGGCGGGTTTCGGTACGTGTTTAGCGTCTCACCGCAGAGACCCATAAGGCGGGGCACAGAATACAGAATACGGGATGCGGGGGAAACCTAACCCAAGTTCCGGCCGCGTGAATCTGCGTTCATGTGCAGTTATGGTTTATCGGTCCCTGCTGATAGGATGTTGGCGGTACGCGCAGCAACGTCCCGCAGAGCGCACGGAGATTCGCGGAGCGGGGCTGTGTGACAAATGTTACTTTGGTGTCATTCCCGCGTGACCCTCCGGTTAGACCGGAGGGGAATTCAGAAAAGAATGGTAAGTCTGCGCGGGCTGGAGACGTTGATGTCGAGTGCGGTAGCTCTGCTAGCGCCCCACCATAGCGCTTCAAGTTCTAGTAGGCGGCTGACGACCGACTTCACGCGTGGCCGGAGCGGCTACGCGACGATACCGTACAACCCTTGGTCGCCGGATGCCTACCTTGCCGCATTCTTCCGCAACGTCTTACGCCGTACTACAGCCGAACTCGCCTTCCCCAAAATCCCCCATACCGCCCCCAGAGCCTCCCATATAGCACCCAACGCCCCGGGCATTATAGTATTCATAGACCTCTACCACAACCACAGCGCGGACAACATCTTACGCACTCCCCTCTGTGAATTCCGATCCGAATTCACAGATACCGCTTTTCCATGCCAGTTCGCAAACCTGTCCAGAATTCCCTCCGGAATCGCTCTCGGGCAATCGACCGGCAACCCTAGTTCCGCCTTCAAACGCGCAACAAGTTTTGCCTGGCTCAGTTCATAGATCTGCATGTCGAAAATCATCGCAAAGCCCCCCTTGTCGATGATCATCTTGTTGTACGTCTTTGGTGAACTCCTCATTATGAACAGCGGCCTCAGCCGCAAATGTTCGCACATCTGGAGTTTGATCTCAAGCTCATCCTTCTTAATGTAGCCGAGCGTGTTCTTTATTTCGCAACCATACGCTACCCCGTCCTTCTCGAACACAAAATCTAGATCGTGTCCGGACTTGTCCCACTTCACTCCCCCGTACGACGTTACCTTCTTGCCCCTCGGTAGGAATCCTTTCAGCGCCAGCCCGCTGCAAAAGAGATCCTCCGCTCTGTGTCCACAACTCATGGTAATCGTATCGTCGCAGTACTCCTCAATTAGCTTCTGGATCTTCCCAATTCGCCTTGCAGAATATCTGTTAGAGTGGTGAATGAAGTACCTGGTGGATGTGCCTGTTTCGCTCTCTATCCTTACGTCTTTCAGATACCCGATGCTCACCAGGCCAACCATCGCGTTGTATGTTATCCAGTGAAAGTAGTCTTTCTCAAACCTAATCTGCATCTGCCTCGCGTAGTATACGCTTCGCGTGTCCGTCTCGTATATCTCCCGAATGCGCTGCTGCGCCTCAAGGAAGTAGCTGTCCGGCCTACGTCCCTCGTAATCCTCCGGTTCGTCCACAAAATCGCAACAATAATCCTCTGAGCCCACCATCTTTCGCCTAACTACTCCACGAACCGTCTAAGCTCACCGTCCCTCGCCCGCCAACGTTGCGCGGGCAAGCAGCGGTCATCGCATCTATTTCTCGGGGTTCGTTGCCACTCTTCCGCGCTTCTCCATCCGGAGCTCACCTCAGAGAACCGTTTCCAGCCTTATCAAGAACCCATCATCCCCCACCGGTCACCCGGTTCGCTCATGCGTCCGCAACGCCTCCGCGTGCTCCTGAGCGCCCTCATACGCGAGAAACGCCTCTCATTGTTCAACCCTGTGCAGCAAGCGCTGCTCCCTTCATCGCGCTGTGCACGTCGTGGGCAAACCTTACCATCTGCACGCCCACAGACCAACATGAACTTGGCGTGGTGTCCCTTAATTACGGCGTGTTGTTAGCCGTCACTTTGTTTCGACGTTCTGGGTGCCGGATGCCGTGACGTTGCACTTCAGACGTCCATCGCTCTTGTCCACATTGTTCTGCCACTGGAGAGGACGGAGATTGCTCACTGTGTCGGGTCCACCGGGCGAGATATGGTCAATCTCCCCCCCGTACTTGGAGTTCCGATTGCCGTACTGATTACGAGCAATCCACGCACCGCATTCGTCCTTGCGCCAATCTGCGGAGCTATAGTTCGGGACGATCTTGCCTTTTTCCCACACCTTCTGGATCGTGTCTTCACTCCAGTTCGCCATGTCACTCGTCCTGCCGGCCTGCTATGATTATACGGTCCCTATAAAAAGGGGAATCGCGGACCGCTTCTTTGTGCGTAACAAGCTCCCGTAACTTCCTGATATCGTACCCACCTTCGAGCACGTGCGTTGCGAACGAATGGCGAAACGTATGATGTTTCATGTGCCCGGGAATAGTTCGCTTGCGCGCAGCAACATGGATCTGGCCTTTGGTGAGTGTTTTGGCGAGGTGCACTGCGTTTGTGCTGACCTGTTGCACGCTGGTCCTCCCCAGTGCAACATCCCGCCCCCCGAAGTGCATTGTGCTTTCAGGACTGATTCAAATATACTATTTCAGAACCGTAAAGTCAAATGCTCGTTTAACCGCAGAGACGCAGAGGGCGCAGAGTACCTAGATGCGGCACACAGCATACCGTATACAGGATACGGGGAAACCGGGTCAGGACTTCATCTCTGTCCATCTCGTTCGTTTGCGGTTAAGGTTTATCGGACCCTGCTGATACGATGTTCGCGGTACGCGCGGCAACATCGGGCATGGGTGGCAGCGGTTGGCTTGGCACGGGTTCGTACCAGAACGCAGCGCCGCACCAGTCATCTTGCCGTTCGTACAGACCGACGTTCTCTTTTGCGCCTATCTGCTGGATGGTAACGCGGCAGTCCTTTTTCCAGTAGATCGCGTCGCAGAGGTGCCACCGGTACATCGAGACGTAGCCGTCTTTGTCGAGAGTGCATCCGTTGTAAAAGAAGGGTGTCTGTTGGACGCCCCAGGATAGACCAATGTAATCTTCGCTTCCTGTGCCGCAGATTGTCGGGAACTCCGTATCGCCGTCCAGATAGACTTTGAACTCGCCTTCACCCCACCACGGCGCTTCGAGCGACCGTATGCCGATGACACATCCGACAAACCGACCCGATCCGGTGCGTTTGGGCATGATCTCAAAATCTTTTTTGAGTGTGGTCGGGTTTTCGCGCCGGAACAGCACATGTAGCCTGCCGCAATCTGCGGGCAGCGTGTCGTTCAGCGTGTAGGTTATCTGGTAGTAGAGTCCCGCCGGTTTTTGCCCTTCGTCAGTTATGGTAAACCGTGCGCGTTTCGCAAACGGCATGGGCAGCCAGATGTTCATGCCAGCCCGTTCACCGACGGAATGGACTGCGGAACAGTACGGCATGACTTTGCCGTGAGCGAACCCCATGAAGTCGCCGAGAGGACATTCGATGCTCGGATGAGCTTGATTATCCCAGTACCCGCGCACGACCAGGCTGCGCAAACCAATCGGTTCAGGAGGCGTTGTCATCCAGATATGGCGGATGATCCCTCTGCCTTCGATATCGCACAGTGTCAGCGTCTCGCCCGGAGCTATCATTCGAGCGGGCGACCCTTTCCGGCCGACGCCGAGGTTGCTTGACGCTTGACCACCGGCACTTTTCGCGCCAGTCGGGTTCTCGAACGAGATAGATCGCGACTCGATTGACGCCGGTAACAGGAATGGCTGACCGTACGATTCGTGGATAGGTTGGGCATTTGCCACAGACCACGTTGCAGCAATGCCGCCTATCAAGATTCCAAGCACCACGATCTCTATGCAGTTCACTATCATGTTTACCTCCCTCCTCTGACTGATCCTGTATCCCCTATACCACCACATCCTTCTTGCACCCGTTGCCCGACACAGGTTCGCAAACCGCAGAGCCACAGAGGACACAGAGAAGACGCGGAGAGACCTTCATTGTTCCTCCGCAAATCTCGGCGTGCTCCGCGTCTCTGCGGTGAGACGCCAAACCCATACGAACCTCGTCCCTACAACAGCAACTCCGTGCTTCAGCCAGAATCTCGCTTCTTCTGCGCCTCTTTTAATGAGTCGAGCGCTTGACGTGCAGGACCGAAGTTCGGGTCGAGCTTGAGCACTTCCTCGAGATCCCGTTTTGCCTCTTCGAGCTTGTTTTGCGTCGCATAGATATTGGCGATGCTCATGTGAACCGGGATAGCGAGCCGTTTTTCCTGTTGCATCGCCTTCCGATACGCTGAGATAGCCTGCTCTAGATCTCCTTTGCTCTCGTACATTGCGCCAATATTATAGTGAACCTTCGCGAGCGCCGGGTTGAGTTCGAGGGCTTTCTTGAACGAGTCTCGCGCTTTATCGAACAACCCCATCTGAACGTACACGCTGCCAAGGTTGCCATACGCGTCCGCCTTTTTCTCAGGCTCGGTCCCAAGCTGAATTGCCTTTAGATATTCGCTTTCCGCTTGAGGAAGCCCTCCTGAGAATGCGAGCGCGTTCGCGAGATTGTAGTGAGCGCTTGCGCTGTCGGGTCTCAGCTTGAGGGCGTCCCGGTGGACCCGTATCGCGTCGGCGAACCTTCCTACCTTGCAGTACGCGACGCCGAGATTGTTGACCGACTCGAAGTCGTCCGGTTTGATGTCAATCGCCTGCTCGAGCTCTTTGACGGCGTCGGTGAACTGCCCCATCCTGTACAGGAGGAACCCGAGATTAGCGTGCGCCTCAGCGTGGTTCGGATCGAGCGTTAGACATTGTCTATATGCCCCGACGGCTTCATCGTACCTGCCCAACCGTTCGTAGACCATCCCGAGACTATTGTGTAACCCGATCATGCGCGGTTCTAACGAGAGCGCCTTCTTGTAACACCGTTCCGAGTCCTCGAACTTGTTCTGGTCGAAATAGACGTTACCAAGATTCGCGTACGCTTCCGAAAAGTCAGGCATGATCTGGAGCGCGCTCTCGAAGTACCGGACGGCTTTGTCATTATCGCCGAGGTCAGCGTATGCAAGCCCGAGATTGTTCAACGCGAAAACGCTTTGGGGGTAAGCCTCGAGATCCACGTTCCATATCGTTATCGAGTCCTTCCAGTCAGCGTTGCGTCTGATGGTAAGCACAGAGAACGCAACGAGCACGATGGAGAAACACGCCTGAGCGGTTCGTGCTCGCCATCTCGGAACGGTGCCGCGCGCGGCATATACGCCTATTCTTCGGAAGAAGAGCGCGATGAGCATACAGAAACCGACTGACGGCAGATAGAGGTACCTGTCTGCTTTCAGTGTCGAGAGCGGAATGATGTTTGACACGGGCAGGAGCGTAATCAGGAACCACAGTATCGAGAATGATACGCCGGGCGATTTCCTGATGCGGGCGATTCCCAAAACGACGAGAACGAGAATTGCAGCGACAGCACACCACGCTCCGGGATGCGTCACCGAGAGCACTGGCTGAACGAGGTATCGTGCGCGCAACCCGACAGGAACAAACAGCATCCGGACATAATCCACGAACACGGTCGCCATCGTGAGCATGGTGTAGAACGGTTTGCCACCAACGAACTCTTTGACGGTACCACGTTCCATAGCTGTTCGCATATTGATCCAGATCGCGATGAGCGTCAGCGCCCAGAACGGCACGTGAACGCGCCAGCGGTTGACCATCTTCTTGAACGTTATTCCCTTGAGAAAACAGACATCGTACAGGATCAGAAGCGCTGGCAGTGTCACCGAGGTCGCTTTTGACCAGAGGGCGCACAGGAACAATACAAGCGCACCAGCGTAATGAGCTGGTCTTCGTTGTTCAGTCTCGACGGCGCTCACGTACAGGGCAAACGCGCCGAGAAAAAACGCTCCGGCGAGTACCTCTTTTCGTCCGGCGACCCATGCAACGGCTTCGGCGTGGATAGGATGGACGGCGAACAGCAAGGATGCGGCTAGCGCGGTATATACATCCTTGAAAAGCGGAAGCAAGATGTAGAATACGAGCACCGAGTTCAGCGCAAACAGGATCACGTTTGCCAGATGGTACCCCAGCGGGTTGTGCCGCCAGAAATGGTAATCTATCGCGTACGAGAGGTCGCGCAGCGGCTGGTAGCTTCCTGTAGCGCCGGGCGTGAACATCGCTTTGACCCGATCGAGGGTGAGTCTCACAATGAACCTGTTGTCAAGCACCATACCGGTGTCGTCCCAGTTCGTGAACTGGCTGAACAATGTGTTGAAATAGACGAGCACAGATAAGACGAATACTGCAATCGCTATGGTTCGTCTCGTCGAATCGTCGCCTGCGATCATGGCAGTTGTCCTCCTTCAGGTTGGCTTGAGAATCGTCGCGAGGCGCCTATCAAGGCTGCGGAGATTACGCCGAAACAGAACGGGACAAGCGTCCAGATTGTTCTCTCGATCGCTGTCATTGCTGCGGAAACTTCCGGACGCATCCCCAGCCGTTCATACAGCAAGAATGTGGTCACGTCCCGCGTACCCAATCCGAACGGAACCATAGAAATAAATCCGACAAGAATTGCCGACGATTGCAGGAAGATCAGCCCTTTAAGCGGGAGGTACGTGCCAAGCTCTTTGAGGATGATGTACGAGGTGACAGCGAGTGTAACGCGTTTTCCTAAAGCCAGAGAGACCAGTCCCGCAAACGTCGCGACGGTCGTTTTCCGCATACCGTCCTGGACCTGAACGAGAAAATCGGCGATGCGTCTCCCTGCACCTTTCAGACGCGTCTCCCGCGGTCGGCGCAGGTGAAAGAATGCGGCGAGCGCGACCACGAGAAGGATGAGTATGACGAGCCAGGCTGTGTTTCGAGCGGTCGTCTCGGGGACAAAGTAACTGAACCCCACCAATGCAATTATGATGGTGATAGCGAGTTCCACGAAGTAGAGGACTGCCGACGCTGACGTGCCTATGGCGACAGGAACTCTGCTCATCTGCCGGAGAAGATATATTCGTACCGGCACGCCGACCTTTGCGAGCCCTGCAAGGTTCGATGCGTAACTCGCAAACAGTATTACGGTAAGCTGGGGTATACTGACCGGGTGTCCCATGGTTCGGAGCAATATCGAGTGCGCGGCTACTGCGGCAGCTTGATACAGAAGAAACAGCGGCACTATGTACATGAGGCTTCTTGCAGTCAGCCTGCGCAGAAACGAGAAGTCTGTGCCGCGGAAAATCAGGGTTCCGCCTGCCACAAGCGCAACGACGATTACCGTGGTCACGATAGTCCGGATGTGGCGTTTCGAGATCACGTGCCGCCTTCCCGCTTGCCCCTTGCGACGCGAGCGTCCGCCATGGACACGGCAAGATCGGCTATGCGCCGTCCAGCATTTCCATCGAGCGGACGCAGAGAGTCGGCAAGAAACCGGGTTCGACCCTCCTCAAGCTTTCTTGCGGTCTCATTGTCACCGAGTATGGTTCGAATCGCATGAGCGAGTTCAGCCGCGTTTCTCACCTCGACCGCTGCTCCACTTTCGGCATATGGCATCACGTCTCGTTCGCCGGTGACGTTTACGGTGATGACAGGTTTACCGAAAAGCATCGCTTCGAGACCGACCGTCGAATGAGCGGTGAGGAGCATCGTGCATCCGCGCAACAGGTCAAATAGGTTCACGTCTCGTACGATGAGAACATCTTCCAGAACGCTCTTCTCTTTTGCGACAACCCGGTACAACGACGGCTCTTCCGCCGGATGAAGTTTGACGATGAGTTTCGCCTGAGGGACTTCGCATACTGCCTCAAACACTGTGCCGAGAAGGTGTCTCGACTGATCGAGCGTGAACCCGCGATGCGTGTGGGTTGCAAGCACGACAATATGTCGGTCGGACGCGATGTTGAACTGCCGGCGGATTCGTTCTTCCGCGCCATTGTCTCGCGTGTTGTGAAGGGAGTCGTACAACGGTTGACCGGTGACAATCACGCTTCGTTCAGGATAGCCGCCTCGCGCGACGAGTATCCGTTTGAAAAGCTCTCCATAGACCGCCGTCGCGTCAGGTATCGGACAGAGAGTCGTCCCGACAAACCGTCCGTCAGCAGCAACGGTGCCCGCGGTGTGCGTGTATTGTCTATTATCCTGAGCTATGATGCCGTGCTGGACGCCAACAGTCGCGACACCGTGAGCTTGTGCGGCAGCAAGAAAACATCGCCCGTACACTCCCTGTTCGCCGACGAGAAGGAGCGCATGAGGTTGTTCATGGCGAATGAACGACGCCATCGCCTCCGTATAGTACACCCCGAGCGGCAACCAGAATCTGAAAAACAGCGCCATTTTCGGTCGGATGGCGTTCCAGAGTTCAACGCCGTCGTACGAGGCAGCTTTGGCGAGCGCGGGGAAATCTTTCAGCTCATCCCATCGTGCTCTGAACAGATGGGCGTGCATCCAGACATCTTTGAGCACCTGTTTGCCGACGTAGAGTTCGAGCGGTCTATACTCGATCTGTGCGAACCGGCTGACTTTTTCAGTGATAGCGCGCAACCCGAGTCCTGCAAAACCCAAGAAATCTGCCAGGAGCACCCGACTTGATAGGTCAGCGTCGAGCTCATCAAGCACTCCTGCGATTATCGCATCTGTCTTTCCCGCAGCCGCCTTGCCGGGTCTGGCAGCTAATCGCCAGTTCAAGTGATCCGAGATAGCAGCGATCGTCCTGCGCGGAACACGCTCTTGAGCGACCGGCTTGAACCATCTGCTCGTGAGGTATACGGCACGTCTGACTCTCGATCCAGCCCATAGCGCGAGCCGGATCAACGATGGCAGGGCAAGCTGGACAAAAACTTTAGTACTCGGACTGACAGGCTTCGTCCGAACGACGTTGATGCCATGCCGTTGTGCGACGGTGACAGCGACTTCCGGGTCGAGCAGGCACGTTTCGGAAACGAAGATGCGGCGCGATCCCTTCCCGACCATGTACACGTTGTCGGGTTTCTCGGTTTCCATGACTGTTCGGAGGAGCCGGACAGACTCAATTAGGTTCACGAGAAGGTCCCGCAATGCCGGTTCGATCATCCACCACAACGAGAACCATTTGTAGAAGAGATGTTGTCGCAAATTGACACCGGAGGCGATCTCGGCGTTCCCGATTGATGTGGCGACATCGAGGGCTTCGTCGCGAACGGACCGTTCCGAAACTGCTCGCTGAAGCCGATAGTTTGAGATAGATTTCAGGCTCACCTTGTAGGTATCAGCCAACCCGCGGGGCGCCGCCTGTTCGACCTCTGTTACGACGGTCCAGTGAGCACCCGGATCGAGTTTCAGGACTCGGTCAATCCTATCCCACCCGATTTTTCCGCACACGATCAGGACATTCGTCATACGCTACCACCGTAACGCTGCATCGGTCCGCGAAAGAAGGCATCCATATTCGCCCGACACCGCGTGAATTACGTCAGATATGAGCAATCCCAGTTGCTGTAAACAATAGCAACCTTGACTTTATCCGAATCATTGGCACATTTGCAACAGAGTTACGATTTTGGGGAGGAGATATAGAGTGCAGCAGCGATGCTGCCGCTTTGTCAAGCGCAAGCCGTGCTTGCGCTCCACAGAGAAGTGCAATACGAAGGAACCGACGCACGGGCGTTTGATCGCCTCGCATGATGCTGGTAGAATGGTTTCTGCCTTGAAGGGATATGACAATGAAACCGCGTTTAGCAATCACGATGGGCGATGTGAACGGGATAGGTCCTGAGATCGTTGTTAAGATCTTGATGAACCCGGAACTGCTCGCGTTGTGCCAGCCTGTCATTGTCGGTTCTGCTGATGCGCTCGAAAAATATGCGCTAGGTCAGGATGTTCTGGCTCGCGTTGTCCGAGCAAGCGAATCAGACCTCCCCGCAGTGGCGGCTGACAAGGTGCTCCTCGTTGAACCTGCGGGTGCGCAAGCTCCAGTTATCGTGCCGGGCAAAGTTGCTGCGGATGCCGGCAGGTTCGCGTTTGAATGCGTAAAGGTAGCCGTCCGGTTCGCCCTCGCCGGTAAGGTGGATGGTATCGTCACTTGTCCTGTGAGCAAGACAGCGGTCAATCTGGGCGGATACCATTATGCAGGGCACACGGAGTTTCTCGCCGAGCTTTCCGGATGCCGTGACTATCGGATGATGCTCGTCGCAGGACAGCTTTGTGCCGTCCACGTGACAACGCATCTCGCTCTGAGTGCCGCCATCAAGCTCGTGACGAGCGACCGGGTTGCGGGAACGATCAAGCTCGCGTACCGCGCTATGAGACAGCTCGGGATCGAGCGTCCACGGGTTGCGGTGGCTGGACTCAACCCGCATGCAGGCGAGGAGACGCTTTTTGGTACTGAAGAGAGAGACGCGATCATCCCGGGGATCGAGCTGGCGCGAGCAGACGGAATAGGTGCGACCGGTCCGTTACCGCCTGATACGGTGTTCATGAAAATGGCGCGGGGAGAGTTCGACGTCGTGGTCGCGATGTACCATGACCAGGGACACATCCCGCTGAAGCTTGCCGCGTTCAACCGGACAGTTAACGTCACAATAGGTCTGCCGTTTGTGAGGACGAGCGTCGGTCACGGTACGGCGTTTGACATTGCAGGGAAGGGGATAGCCGATCCGACGAGCCTCGCTGAGGCGATCAAGGTCGCTGCGGTTATGACGGCACACCGCAATCGCGTTTAACCTACCATTCCGCAAGCAGAATCATTGCTAACTCTCCCAGCGATCTGACGAGTATGTCCGGCGTTTCGAGTTCGCAGGCGGGTCCGGCATCGTCGGAGTAGTGCAACCCGACTCTGACCCATGCAGTGTACATACCCATCTTTCGGGCTGGCACAATATCGTTATCCAGCCGGTCGCCAACCATCATGACCTCATCGCTTCGGCACCCTGCCTCATCGAGAACGTATTGAAAGAACCGCGGGTCCGGTTTGGAGTATCCGACAGCTTCGGAAATGCCGATGATCGAGAAATATCGGTCAATTCTGTAATCGCGCAGCACCTCCCGCATCGAGGACGCGTTATTAGAAAGAGTCGCTAGATTGTACCGCTGTGAAAGCAGCTCGAGCGATTCTTTCGCTCCATGGCGAAGCGGGTTTAACGCTTTGTACTGGTCGTAAGGCATTCGAGAGAGTTCTCTGGCGAGTTCCGATTTAACCTCCGCGTCGTGTTCCGTTGAGCCAGTCAGACATTGGAGCATGGATGAAGTTATCGAAGTGACACCTGCTCTGAGCACGGCGACCTGCGCGGAAGCAAAATCTGTTTCGGTAAACGTCTCGCCCCTGGCGATCAGGATTTCCTTCAGTCTGTCAAAGACGTAGAGGACAGCTCGGTCGTCATTGATGATTGGACCACCAATGTCTACGAACAGCCATTTGACTGAACTGAGATCGAGAGGATCGCTCTCCATCGCTTCGCGGACTCGATTCGTTCGCTCGTGATGAGCGGCTATGATAGCTGCTACTTATCCGCAGCCGTCCCGGGACATCCCGGGTAACTGTAGGTCGATAGCATGTCCGAGACGGTACCGCCGATCTGTGCAAACCTTTCCGTGTACGGGAACGAGCTCTTGTACCCGAGCCACGAGACATGTCCATCGAGATAGAGCACGTTACCTCCTGCAGGGACATGGCTGAAATCTGACGCTTTGGTGGCAATGTGGTCAAACATAATCGGCACTTCGGACGAAGCCAGTGCGCTGGATGCCGGGTTGTTGATATCGGTAATGAGAAACCGCTCGATACCCTGCCGCACCCGGTAAATCATGCTGCTCCCCGCGTTTCCTCTGCCCGGTTCAACCTGCAGGTCGGAATCATAGAGATTGATCTGGTGCGCTTGCGTTATCGCGACGTACCGGCTGAACGCGGCATCGAGTTCCCTATCGTTCGTCACCACCCACCCAAGATATGCGTAACTGACGCTGTTCATACAGTCCGGTTCAGGTTTCCCCGGTGAAGGCAGATTCGAGCTGTCCCGGAAATCAAACGGCGTGAACCCCGGATCGGAAGGGCATCCGAGCACGTCCACTTCCGTGAGATATTCCGGATACATCCCGTCAGCCTCGAACATGAGGTCGTATGGTATCGGTCCGGTATCTTCGTGCGGGTACCTTCCATTCCACTCATTGCTGTACATCATGAGGGCGAGCCCGATCTGTTTCAGGTTGTTGGCGCACCATGCGCGTCTGGCAGCCTCGCGAGCTCGAGCGAGCGCGGGCAACAGTATAGCCGCCAATATCCCTATTATCGCGATCACGACCAGCAGTTCTATCAGTGTGAACCCATACTGCGCCTTCGGTTGTTTCTGGTTCATAACTAGTTCCCTTCCCCCCCTTGTAGTAGCCACTCGTTTTCCACCGTCTGTTCACCCTGTCTTCCTGCTACGGTTAAGATACCCTTCTACCATGTTCGTCAGCTCGTTGAGCTTGTTTTCTAGTTCCTGCCGAGCCGATTCAACTTCGGTTCGTCCTGCGTTCTTATCAACAACGATAGGTTCGCCAAAGAAAAACACGATCTCGTTGAATGGCAACGGGATGATAGTCTGGTCCCAGCTCCTGTTCAGCAACCGCCGTCGTGCTCCGGCTCGCACTGGAAATACAGGAGCGCCGGCATGTTTTGCAAGCACGATAAGTCCTTTCTTTGCTTTCCGCGCCGGTCCGCGCGGACCGTCCGCAGCCATCGCGCACAGGCTTCCCGTCCGGTTTTTGACGTAGTTCATCAGCTCCCTCATTCCAGCTGCTCCCCGTCTCGAACTCGATCCTCGGATGGGTACGAATCCGACCTTCCGAAACACGTGCGATATTATCTCTCCGTCTCGACTCAGGCTTGCCATTGTGACGATGTTCCTGTTTCGGAAGGCGAACGGATAAAGCATAACATCCTGATGCCAGACGGCGACAAGGGCGGTTTCACCGCGTTCGATCATATCCCAGACCTTCTTGCCCCCGTGGTACGTTACCTTGCTGGTGAAGAATGTAAACTTCATGTACACGATGTAAGCTGTCGGAGCAAGCCATCCGACGAGTCGTTGCGGGAAACCTCGTGTCCACATTGTTCCTCAACCTGAATCACTGTCCGAAACGATGCCGTTCATTGTGGGACGTCCTTGATCCCGGTGACACATATGATACGTTGTCCTACGCGATCTGACAAGCAAAAACGTTCGATTCTAACCACGAGCCGCACGGCATGCGTGATTTCCGT
>Ga0315291_10004439_pt1 | contig 17866 bp, 27 predicted proteins | sample YL17G12_20_MG_FD_203070 | JGI IMG/M metagenome (GOLD analysis project Ga0315291, IMG submission 203070) | Sediment microbial communities from Yellowstone Lake, YNP, Wyoming, USA - YL17G12_20 | ecosystem: Environmental > Aquatic > Freshwater > Lake > Sediment | place: USA: Wyoming | collected...
TTACACATTCTTCTTGCTATACACCCGATAATAAATATAACTACTATGGGTATAAGACACCTTACACATAAGAAACAGAACTCTACTACGGCAACCTGATAATCTTGCATGATGGCTACCTCCTACTGTGGACCTGAGAGGGGTCGAACCTCCGTCAGATGCTTGCAAAGCAACTGTAATCGCCGTTATACTACAAGCCCGTTTGTGGATGGAATTTCCATCCACACATACATTATACTACTTTTTTTCTAGCTTGTCAAGAGCCAATCTTTACCAAATTGTATCTATCGAAAAGCGTGTATTTTCCAAAATCAACTGGTTCTGTACAGAGTGCTGTGTACCCGTAATTGTAGTCAGGTTCATAAAACATCTTGAACTTTATCTCCTGCTGTTCTAGGAGTTCTGAAACTTTTATCAAACCTGCTTCATTCTTTACGGACAGTGCCACTAAGAACGTCTGCTCTTCTGGTGCATCTGTTACAAAACCCATCTCCATACAAGCATGACTAGCCTGTACAAGTTTTACTGTGTTTGGTAAATCATCACGAACAAAAACGTAGGAATATTTATTAGTCTACATTGTTCAAGTCCTTGTAGGCATCCTCAGACATATCGAGGTTGGTTACTTTTCCTGCGTTATCATACATCTCTGGCGTTACTACACCCTCGAAGGCAGATAGAATTTTGTTCTTTGTAAAAGTACCGTTCCATCTTTCTGCCACATCAATAATGTGGGGCTTGTAACCATTCGCTAACTTATTTTTACTTGTAGGAAGGGTTACTGCTTTCTTCCAATTCTTACCTATCAAGATAAGATAGAGGATGTGGTGTGCCATTGTTAATTCATCTTTGGTGTCTGAGTTTACCATCTTAGACCACTGCTTACGAAGTTTTGTATAGTTCTCAGGGTCTTCACCAAAAAATGTTCCTAACGTAAATTCTTTACTTAGTGTATTCATTTTGTTTCTCCTTTTTATATTTTATATATGATAGTCGGATAAAATATAATCAGGATGGTGGAGATTTATCTGTCTACATGGTGTACCTCCTTTCAAAAAGATGTGCGCTTTGAAGGGGAATTGAACCCCTATAAAGTGTTTTAGAGACACTCGCTCTGCCTTTGAGCTACCAAAGCATAAGTATTCCGTTATTTAGCAGACGGCTAGGGAGATTGTTGTCCTCATTGTCTTATGTTTCTATGCTTTTCAGGAATACTAGGTGTCTCTAGGGGGATTCGAACTCCCAAAGTCTCGTTCGTGGCGAGATAGTTTGTCCGTTAGCTTACAGAGACATAAAATAAGAATGACGGACAAAAGTCTTTTTGGCTCTAGTGTAAGTATTGACCGTCCACCGGAATGATTACTCCACCGTTTAGTGTATGCCTTCCCGTCAGCCTAGGTGCTTATCCCATACCGGATTGTCCTATGAATCCTCTGGCTCACATTCTTATTTGAGCGGATAGCGGGAGTCGAACCCACTTCACCTGCTTGGAAGGCAGAGGCACAGCCGATATACCATACCCGCTTAATGTGTGGTTGCTAGACCATTAGACCAACAGTTCGGAGCCTAGCCATTACCGTTGATTTGACCACACCAATTACTTATAACTTACCATCCGCAGAGTCAAGCTCTGCAAGAGCGTTCTTGATGGTAGTTGAATCCTCAAAGAGGGCTTTTGCTTCCACAGCCAATTTCTGAGCCTTGGTCTGTTTGTCGGTAGCATCAGCTTCCTTGATTACTGCGTTACTCTTTGCAACTTCTTTCAACGCAGTAAGGCTTGTCCCTGATTCCTGTAGGATTGTCCTAACAGCATGTGGAGATACCACTTTGAGGGACTTTCTAACACTTCTTCCTAACCATTTACCTAATTTTGTAGCCATACTTACTCCTTTCATAATAGGCAGGAGAGAGTGGTGTCTTTTAAGGAAGGAGACACCACTCTTTATCTCCCTGTTGGATTAGATTACTACTCTCTCGTACCTTGGGTCTAGCAAGGTACGAAGCATTACTGCGTCAGGTCTCATCTCACCACTCAATAGATTCTTCATAACGCTAGGTGAGAATCCGCTTACGATTGCAGTACCCTGCTCGTCTAGCTTTACAGGAATTCCCTGTGAGGTTCTTACGTTCCAGAACACCACGTTTGGAATCTTGTAACCAGCGGTCTCGTACTGCCTTCTAATCATATCCATAGCCGTGTTGCTTGGCTTCTCGATACACTGGTCGAACTGCATATCGGAAATGATTAGGATGGTCTCAGGCATATCCTCTGCAGGAACTGAACCTGACGTAGCCTTTGACAATATCAACTTGAATACTGCCTCTAGGTCGGTGTTCATATCCCAGTGTGAAGCCTCCAACTGCTCAATCTTACCTCTTAGGGTATTTCCGGTAAGAATCTGTAGCTGTGGACGACCTGAGAAAGTTAGGAACGCATCCTTGAATGGTCCCTTGTTCCTCTCTGATAGGTATACACCTAGACTTACACTTACCTCCATAGGCTCTCCATTCATTGACCCTGAAACATCACATACAGGAATGAATGAGTGTCCATCTGGAACATAGTTAGGTAGAGCCTTCCACTGAGCCTCTAGGGTCTTGTCCAGTCCCTTGATACCCCCATAATGGTTACTTAGGTATCCGTGAACAATGGTGTGTGGGAAGATAGCGTCAGCATGAATCTTATTTCCTGACTCAGGCTTGCTTAGACTCTCCAACCATCCTGAATACCTCTCGAAGTCGTGCTTTCCGAAGGCGTGTCTGTACTTGTTGGAAGCTACAGAAGGAACGTGGTTGTAGTCAATCTTTCCCCAGTCCCCTGAGCACATAAAATTCTCGATAACCTGAGTGTTTCCAGCCAATAGCTTACGATACTGCTTTGGGGTTAGCTCTAGGTGGGTACGAAGAATCTTTGCCCAAGCTGAGTTGTGCTTACCCTCACGAGGCATCCACTTAGCACATAGCTTGTCTCCTGCCTTTAGAGCAGTAGCTATAAAGTCCAAAGCTGGCTTCTCTGCAGGAGTTCCTAGTGCATTGAACAAGTCGTCCCATCTTCCGTAGAAGGGTACGTTAGGGATGTTCTTGATTGCTACCTCTGGATGATCATAGCATAGATACTCAAACATAATTCTGAATGAGCGTCTCTCTCCCTGTCCACCACGCACGTCCCTGTTATAGAACAATGCCTTGGTAGCTAGAAGTCTGTTCTCAATAAAAGCCTGTGAGAACATACCTGCGATTCTGGCCTCATTCAACTGACGAGACCCACCCATACCATAGAACAAATCTAGAACCCTGCTACCTGAGGTAGAATGAGTTACCATATCATTCTCAGTAAGAGCATCTCTAGTCTGTAGTGCGTTTAGAAAACTGTTAGTCCTCATAGTGTACCATCCTTTCTAGTTTCCGATTGGATTTTTTTTGTTGGCGGAAACTAACTAAATTGGTTTTTCTAACTACTATATAAATTGTCAGCTTGCGTTAAAATTTTCTTATGTCAGAAGTTTTTTATGTGTTGCTGTATGCAAGCTAGGTGTTGATGGCTAGATTCGGACTAGCGACTTCTTCCTTATCAGAGAAGCGTTCTAACCGCTGAACTACACCAACAAAAACAGGCTTCGATTTTTACAATTAACAGTTGTATTTTATGAGTTGCTGTGTGAAGCCTAGAGCCAAAGAGAGGATTCGAACCTCTATATATGTTAAGATTGCTGTTAATAATCATTACTGATTACTTGCTCATCCATGAGCAATCTCTTTGGCAAATAAGCAGTTTATTCTCTCACCCACTCCGTTAGGGGTGGGGAGTTGAGGGGAAACTTGCTGATAAAACCTTAGGTTGCGGGAGTGAGATTCGAACTCACGATACAGGGTTTATGAGACCCTCCAGTTAGACCGGACTACTGTATCCCGCAATATGTAAAAGTACAATACTGACTTCTAGTATTTTCTCTCTTTGAGAGGGAGGACTTCTCCTCTTGAAACGATGGAGCCCTGGGGCTCAACTGTAAGTTGCATTGCTGCATTTTTTGTTGCTGTAAGAAGTCAAATGATTCATCAGGCTACATAAATTTTGGGGTTTGAACCCATAAGCGTTTAGCTTTACCAATTGTATGTGTTGCAGTGTGTAGCCTTACTATAATATCACAGATTGCCGTTAACATTTTCAATCCAATTTGAAGGTTTTATATGTGTTGCTGTGGGCAATCTAGTCTAGGATACAGGATTTGGACCTGTGGCCCCTCGCTCCCAAAGCGAGTGCTCTGCCGGACTGAGCTAATCCCAGATAGTGGGGAGTGGTAGAGGCGTGATCAACGTAACTTATGCTTGCCACTCTCCTGTCTTACTGTCCGGCTGGTGGAATTCTCTTAACCAATACCACCGGACTTTATCAAGATAAGGTGTTTGTCAAATCGAAAGGAGGTTCTAAACGGCACACATGGTATTACCTTATCTTGTACTAATTATACACCCGTTCTTTTCATTTGTCAAGGGGCAATTTCTACTTCTTTTTGCCTCTTTTTCATTCATTCTTACCTCTATTATAGCATAAAGTTTGATTTTATGCAAGAAGCAATTATTTTGCGGCTAACTCCGCCCTGTATACATTGAAAGGTCTAATAGCCTCGTTGTAAGTAACGAATGAAATTACAGTACCAATAAGTACCTGAATAATATTCTGTACCCAACCAGTCCAATCAGTTGGCATAGCAAATCCTGTGAAGCCTACAATAGCTAGTAAAGGAACCACCAGAATATTTAGAACTGGTACTGATAGTGCATAGAACCATGCAGGAAATTCATACAGCATATTCTTGGCTACAAACTTTCTCCATAGCCACTTGATTCCCTGTACGATAGCGGCAGTGGTTCCACCTGCGGTTACGATAGTTTCAAAGTTCATTTTATTTTACTCCTTTATTATATTTGGATATGATATACAGAGAAGTTGCTACTGCACTTCTTTGAAGTGCATATAGATCTCCTGTGTTATAGATTACACTGTCATAGTAACTGGTATCCAATCTATGATCTGGTAGGGATATTTCCGATATATGTTTACTATCTTCGGAACAATCTCTTACCATCCTTACTGTAAGTAAATTATATAGTGGGTTTTTCTCAATGTAGTCCCTCTCGTTAGGAAATCTCCAATCATCTATAAATATGATGTCAAAGGGATACCGATCTTGACCTGGAATGTGTTTGTCTATCAGATACTTTACCCACATATCTTGGTCATAATTTCTTCCGGTATCAGTCCCAAGTTTCTGAAGCAGTTCTCTTCCTCGTTCATCCTTGACACCATCCCAGCCCATCATACGGGCAATTTCTTTAACCCTGTTGGCATAACTGAATTTTTCACCAGCCCAGCCACGATTATACATCTCGGTATGCAACATACTACAAAATGTAGTCTTACCAGAACCTATAGGTCCTGATACAAGTACGCCCACTGTTTTATAAAGCAAAGTCATTTTTTCTCCTCATATCGTTACCTCCACCGGAATGATACTCCTCTAAAATTCCTTCCAATACCTCGTGGTCTATATACCCATTATCAGTAAGAAACTTAATGATAAAGGATAGGGTATCAACACTAACAACGATAGAAGTCGGAGAGGCTATAAAGAAAGCCCTCTCTGAGTCCTGTCGAATTACGATAGTGTTAAGCTTTGGTATTCGAGACATCTTCAATGATGCCATGATGCTCCTCTATCTTTACTTTATTTAAGTCCTTAGTTTCCATGACGTACTGGTGTCCATCCCACTCACCCTTACTAAAGAAATCCTCTGAATATTCTTCTAGTAAATGGCCTATAGCTGTGTGGGTAGTTCTGCTTGCCTTAGTAAAGTTTTTGTCTATGGATTTGACTGCCTTCTCTCTGATGTACCACGTTTGATTATCAAAGGTTACTATTTGTTTAACGGTTCTGATTACTTCCCAGAACCCATCATCCCCTAATTTAGCCTCATCCAATGCCACATTATATCTGGCTGTGGGTAAACTACCATCCTCACCAGGATATTCTACCACAGTTATTACTTTTTCCTCTGTATCCTTAACCATTATATCTCCTTTTCTATTTAGCGACACTAACTAAAAGGTTCTTCCTCTTTTCTTTAGAGAGAGAAGTAGCCCTTACTCTTATATACGCACCACATTCACATCTATATAGTTCATACTTACCTGTGAAGGTGTAGTAGAATTTGTCTGTCTTAATTATACCACTACTTCCACAATTTGAACAGATGGGTTCGGTATTTTCCGTATAAAGTCCCAAGTTGGGGTGGTTGTGAATCCAAGGTCTAATCTTCATGTAGACTTCCTCTAATGTTTCCACATCACGCTTGTTATATTTCTGCATCCTTAGAAGAGAATCTTCGTCTCCGTCTACGCACCTCTTCCAGAGTTCGAAGTTGGTCTCTAGCTTTACCTTGAAACCAAACACCTTAGCCAGAGCGTTTAGATTATTGTGGGAGAAACCGAACTGTTTCTTTGCTATACTGCAGGTATCTATGGTTTGATATGGGGCAGTGGGGGGTAGTCCATTGACAATGAACCTAGTGTTCATATTAGGAACGTCAAACTTATCCCCGTTATGGGCAATAACAATATCAGCTTCATTCAGTAGATTCCACATACTTCGTACAATTCTACTGTCGTCCTCTCCTCTAGCTTCCTTACCAGTAATTCTATCCGAGATTATCTTATCATCAAATAGCCATTTTGCTGACCAGCACAGAGCAAACCACTGAGATAGAACTTGCTCTTCGTTTACATTTGTATTCCAGAGTCTGGTTGCAAAGATGTAAGCCTTTAGAGGAGAGGTCTCTATATCAAATACCAGTACTTTTGGACGTTTTCTTGTGGTACTGGTGTCACCGGATAAGTACCTCAGGTAACACTGAGGGTGAGTAATTCCCGAATGTCTGTGAATACACTTAAAATTAAATGGGTTCACCTTTTTTACATCTTGTGTCATTCTATATCCTCCGTATTAGTTTCATGCGTTGGTTTCCTTAGAACTTTATGTTTTAGATTACTTTCCATGAACCTTGCTAACTTTGCCTGTTCTTCAGGAGAGAGGTGGTTTTTCTTGGATACTTCCCGTATAAAACCGTCATTAGTAAATTCTCCTCCTAGAGAGAAGGCGATTCGTTCACAAATACCTTTATATATTTTTGATACCGTATCCCTTCCTAGTCCTATTTGAGACTCTATGTCTCCAAATAGATATCCCTCTCGTATGAGAGTAAGAATATGTACCTCCTGCATAGAAAACATCTGCTTTTCCATCATTCCGGTTATCTTCTTCTCAATGATAAGTAGATTATTATAATCGTCTGATTCAAAGTTGTGAGTCTCTTTGATTGTAGGAGTTTCCATTAGTAAACGCTGAACTATCCATGACATATTAGTAACCTAAATCCTTCCAGCAAGCTATTTTTGCGGGGCATCTAGCGCACTTTCCCACAAACAGTCCGGTAGGAGACAAAGTTCCTTTTCGTATAGACTCTATTGCGCTGGGGATTACAGAGTTAATTATACTATACTCCATGATTTTGTCTCTTGAATAGGTATCTATAGAACCATCTATTAAGTTGGCTCTCATAACACTTGAGGGAGCCTTCTCAAATATTTGCTCATATACATACTGATATAAGATGAACTGTGGGTCTCTGTTAACATTACTTGTGTGATTGGACGAAGTTTTCCAGTCCATCACATAACCAAAAGCTCCAACCCTATCTATCTTTCCTACAAGAAAAGCATCCCCAAAGGGAATCTTGAACCTGTACTCTATCTTATCCTCGGCGGTAACTAACCCTTGAAAGAAATCAAAGAAATTACTTACACATAGGAGTGCCTTATCTGTGTGCATTAAGGTCAGGTGGTTCAACATAGATTGAGCCTTAACATACTCAACAGCGACAACCCTACCATCCCAAAACTTTTCTAGGGTGGTGTGTACAATGTTACCTACTACCATCTCAGGAGTCTGTATTGTTAGCTCAGGAAAATTAAGACGGTAGTGTACCTTCCTAGGACAATCCAAGTAGTCTTTTAGAAGTGAGGCGGATATATAAATATTATCAGGCATTTACAGCCCTTTCCGATGCGTTCAAACTTCTCCACATGCTGAGGAATTCTTTATATAAGTCTAATCTTGACTTGAGTCTTTCCAGTTCGGCAGTAACTGAAATCAATTCTTCCCTTGCTGGAAGAACCTCCCCATCAAATCCTGTATAGAGGTAGGCTTTTTCTATGAAAGCTACTGAGGGAATTTTGTTATCAATAAAGCGAGCGGGATTTGTCATGGATTCTTTTATAATCTTTGACTCCCAAACCTTTACCTCTTTTTCCAGAGTGAGCTTCCTGATAATAACTCTTGCTATATCATCTGTGATACCAACAAGGTCACTGAAGTCGGGTAATTTTTTAAGTATTTCTGCTGAGGTAATTTCCATAATCTTCCTTTCTATACTTTGATAAGTATTTGTAACGTAAGGTACTGAATATTGATATGACTTGGTAAATCTGCTTATAATCTTCACCTAAGAATGAGGCATCTCCAGTCATTCGTTGCATCTCATCAGAGAACTCCTCGTCCGAAGGTACTTTCCCTAGCGTTTTTACCATTGTTCTAAATACAAAGTAAGGGTTTATATCGCTAGATTCATCAAATCCATCCCAATTATTACAATAGATTCCAATGTTATCTAACAATGTCTTTCTTACATCTATCTCGGTTACATCAAGGCTTATACTAATATCCTTTATGGAAGAACCCGATACACCTGCCAACATTATATCATAGTTTGATAGAAAGTCAAGTACGTCTTGGCTTATGTTCAGGAGTTTAGAGAGGTTCTTTCTGATAGTGTTCCACCTTCTCGGTTTCTTCATCCAATCTCCTCTGCAAATCTGTTATCTGATTCACAAGTGTAGCAAATACATGTACATCCAACGCTACAAATACTCTGCTACCATCTCTAGCCCCTGAAAATTTACCTATAAGGAAGGGTACTGAGTAGGTATTCTTGGCTTCCATTAGTATCTTATCCAGCCATTCCTTCTTTAGGGTAAATTGTTTAGCACCTCCGTAACCTGCCTTCGCTTCTCCTCTCATTCTTTTAGGAAAATCCTTTATCTCCCCAATCAAGTCAGAGAATAGAAGGGGTATCTCCATGCGTGTTCCAATAGCACCACTGGTAGGAACTCTCTTCCACTTACTTCCAGGTATTAGTTCTGTGAGCATGTTTACTGCTTCCCGTTCAAAAATATTCCCCTTAATTTTACTGTATACTGGCATTAGTCCTCCTTCAAATATATTATTGCTCTTTGCAATATAGTCAGGATTATCCCTATTTCTTACATGGTAATCATGTTGATACTTTCTCTGATATTCTTTTGCTTTACCAGTATCTTTATATGGCATAGCTAATCTTCTCGAACTGTTGTGGTATTTCCATCAAATCCAAGTTTCAACATTCCCGTAGGTCCGTTGCGTTGCTTTAGTATGATGAACTCCAGTTTACCTTTGTCTTTAGTGTCGCTATTATATATTTCATCCCTGTATAGTCCTATAATAAAATCAGCGTCCTCTTCAAGATTACCACACTGTCTTAGGTCTGCACTTACGGGTCTCTTATTATCTCTATGCTCAACATCCCTATTTAGCTGTGAAAGTACAACATTGGTGATGTCTAATTGATTTGCTAATAGCTTTAGCTTCCTAGAAATCCTACCTAACTCCTGTGTTTGGTCGGCATCTCTTTCCGACATAAGCTGAATATAATCTATATAAATTACTCTTGTATCATATAAGGAATGATACTTTCTTATGGTGGATTCTATCTGCTCTACTGAACTGGTGAAGTTCAAGTCTATGTAGAGTGGGTAGTCTGCCATCTTCTTTGAAGCATCCCTTAGAACATCCATTTGTGCTTGGTCTAGTAAACCCTCTCTTATCTGGAATAGGGGTATGCCAGTTTCTACTGACATAAACCTCTCCATCAAGGGTTGTCGAGTCATTTCTTTGGAGAAGATTAGTGCTGGTGTCCCTCCCTTTGCTCCTCTTAGAGCAGAACAACTTATGAAAGCACTCTTTCCCATTCCAGGTCTAGCACCTATGTACCACAAATCTCCACCATCGAAACCACCTGTAAAGGAATCTACTTTCTTTATCCCTGTAGATGAACCTCTGAGACCTGGATTTTTAACTCTGTCCACTATCTCATTGAATGAATCTCTCAGTAAGGTTCCAATGGCATAGGTTCCTTCACCCCCAGAGTCTGTAAGTAGTTTCTCAATGTTACTCTGATATTGAGATATAGTATCATCTATGGTATCAATCTTAAGATTATCTATGGATAGACCACTGGTTAGACCCAAGAAGGTTGTTAATTTATAAGAGTTCTTTATAGTCTTTACATATTCAGATAGATTATCTCTGAGATATACCTGAGTTTGCAGGTGAGATATGTACTGCTCACCACCACAAGCATCCATTTTATTCAATGACCTTGCATAATTTATTACCATAGCCATGTCAGGAAGCTTATGGATCTCTCTGATAGCATCTACGATAGAAAAGATATTCTTGTGGGTATCAGTAACGAACATGTAGGTTTTCAATCCCTCAAGATTATAAACCACATCTGGATTGTTTAGTATGATAGATAAAACAGCTATCTCTGGTTCGATTGAAAGTTTTTTCTCCACCATTTATAGCTTCCTTATCTTAATGGGATTTTCTTTCTGTTTCTCAATCTGCTCAAGAATCTTATTAATATTCCCATCAAGGGGTTTATAGGCATCATTCAGTACAACAACTGCCATCTTCTGTTCCATCCTTCGTTTACAATAAAATGATAGGAGTCCGTATGGACTTGTAACTTCTCCATCAAATGAATACAGGTCTAGGATGGCGAAAAACGGGATGTACTTTCCATATACCTTCACTAGCTTATTGAACAATACAATATTCTGAATAGAACCTGGCTTATCACAAATTCCTTCATAGAATTTTGCAAGAAGTTTACCAGGACTTTCTGCTTTCTCTAATTTTTCGTAGTATAGGTCTGCGATATTTTCCATGTAACCTCAAAGAGATGGGCGGGTATGCCTGTACTACACCAATACCTCCCACCCATCTCTACTAACTTACTTTAGAAGGTCAGCAATTTCCTTCTTGACTGCTTCAGAAGCCTCAACTGGCTCTTCTACTCCGTCAGCAGGAACAGCACTCTTACGAGCGGCGAATATATCCCTCAGACTAATACCCCGCTGTAGGTCAGATATTTCCTCGGAGGTTAGCTCAATCGCAATCTTCTTTAGATCGAACTTATCTTCCGGCTTGTACTCTACTGGCTCTGTCTTATCAATCAGTGGGATAGGGGAAATGGTCTGTTGCTTTCCAGTTCCTGTTACATAGAGAACAATGTCGAAGTTATTGATGCCGACTTTGTTTCCCTCTTTATCCAAGATACTTGCGTCAATTCCATTCAGCAAATCAGCAACAGTAACGCCCTTTGCCAATACCTTAATCTTGTTTAGGGGAGCCTCTGGCTCTGCTATAACTGGTTGGTTACACTTAGGACAAACGGGTAGGAAACTAGCACCGTTCTTCTTTATCTCTGCCTTGCAGTTCTTGCATATCTTTACTGGGGTCTTATCAAAGACATTTACAGCAAAGCGTTCTGCCTTAGGACTCCAACCAGGAACATCTCTGTACTTGTCTGGATTCTCTGCAAAGATTTTCATGTTGCTCTTGCAAACTGGACAATCCTCCCCAAGACATTTGATGTATACACCTTTAATGTAGTGGGTATGAAATTTGTACGCCTCTTCGGGGGTGTCAATTATACGGATAGTTGTTTGGCCTGGTGATAGGTCTATGTGTTCCGTCTTGCGGAAATTGCTTGACTTTTCAGGTCTTGTTGTATCAAAAAATGACATGGTTATTCTCCTTTTTATGCAGTTAATTTCTTATTTGGATTTAGAATGGCCTCTATACCCTTGATAGTAACTTCTCGTTCCGTTTCAAGAAATTCCATAGACTTGGCCAGTTCTTCTATATCGAGTGTCTTGGACTTTTCGTAAAGTTTCAGATAGATTCTGTAAGACAGTTCTACATCTACCATTTGGAGATACCTTATCTTATTCATAAGGTCCTCATTCATGCAAATTGCTTCTGGTAGGTCGTTCACTTCATCTACAAACTTCACGTTTACATACTGCCCCATTGGGAACAGACGTTCATACCTTATGCTTCTATTCATCTTCTTTCTCCTCTTCTTCTACTGTAGGTAAATTCTCTGAAGCAACCCAATTATAACATATCTGTCTAATCTTGTCAAGTAGGTCTGGGTTATTGCTCAACATTTCCGCTGTCTTGGATACTCCCTGACCAATGGTTTCCTTCTCAAATACATAGTAAGAACCTTTCTTCTTTAGGACTCCTAGCATCTCCGAGAACAGGATGGTATCTCTTATGCTATCTATTCCTTTACCAAAGTAAAGTGGGATTAGAAAGCTTCTGAATGGAGGGGCTAACTTGTTTTTCTTTACTGTGAATTTGACGTTTATTCCTACAGATTCTGTACCTTGCTTTATTTCCTCGCCCTTAGATAAGGATATTCTTACAGAGGCAAAGTGCTTAAGGGCGTGCCCACCTGGAGTAGAAAAAGCGTGTACATAAGAGCCTATCTGGTCTCTGACCTGATTGATTATTAGGAAAGCAACATTAGACCTTCCAATTAGAACTGCGTTCCTTCTAAGCCATAGGGTTAGTAGTTTTGGAACGATACCTACAGTTAGGTCTGTAAGTTCCTTCTTCTTCTCTACCTCTGGAGACAGAGCACCAACAGAGTCTAGTACAATAAGTCCGAACTCCCCCGATTTGATTCCTATCTCACATGAAGTAAGATTTTCCTCTGCTGTTTCGGGCTGAAGAATAACTAAGTTCTCCTTATTCAAATCCTCTCCAAGTAGGTCAGCTACTGTTTCATAGTTTATCATATTCTCTGCATCTACATAGAGAACTTTTAGTCCCTGTTTGATAGCACTCCTAGCTATTGAAAGAGCTAGAGATGACTTACCACTACCCTCCGCACCAAATATCTCTGTGATTCTCCCTCTAGGTATTCCACCTATTCCAATAGATGAATCCAACGATAGACTTCCTGTAGATATAACATCTACCTTTACATTCTCTTTTACTATTAATTCTTCACCTAACTGGTCTATTAAAGTTTCTATAAAATCTGGCATTTAGTCTCCTATCAGGCAGTTTCCCAACGCTTCAAAGCATCCATAGCCGTTAGTTCAGGTACAATGGTGTGCCCATATTCTCCCTGAGTGGCGTGAGCAATCAAACGAACGGTTGCCCACATAATAAGTTTCTTTGGTAATTTCCATATAAACCACATCCAAATTTTGTCTCTCATCTTATCTCCTTATTTTGTCCAGCAGGTGTCTATGTGTGATTCTACTGCGGCTGGTATAACCCCTAAAAAGGGTTGGAATACATCTATCATACATTTCTTTCCAAATATATCCGCGTCTTTTTCTATCTCCTTATCTATCTCTACTACAAGTTCATCGTGAACCTGCATGATTAGTTTGAAAGAATCTCCAAATGGATTTTCTCTGAACATCTTTATCATAGCTAACTTGGTAACGTCAGCACCTGTTCCCTGGATGATGTGGTTGAACCCTTCCCTACGCACACGGGCTTCCCACTTATCAGCTTCCTTATAATCAACAAAGAAGGCCTTATTTTCCCAATATCTTTTTCTGCCCATTACGGTAGATGAATATTTCTTTTCCCATATCGCATCTTCTATTGCACTCTTGAAGATAGTTAGTGTGGGGTATCCTTTATAGAATTTTTCTAAGAACTCCTCGGCTACTGCTGATTTAATTTTTAGGTTGAAACCCAACCCATAGGCAGTAGAACCGTATAGTACTGCGAAGTTGATTGTCTTTCCTAGACCACGCTCTTCTTTTGTAACAGAATCTAAAGGCACACCAAAGATAATTGAAGCTGTAGCAGTGTGCATATCCTTTCCTAAGACATATGACTCTATGATTACAGGATCCTTTGATATGGCACCAGCCAGTCTATACTCCTGTTGTGAGTAGTCTAAGGATAGAAGTAACTTTCCTTCTGGTGCTTTGAATGGCTTCCTATATTCCTTATCTGCTGGAATATTCTGCAGGTTAGGATTGGTAGAACTGAATCTTCCAGATGTAGTACCATTCTGTAAAAACTCAGAATGTATTCTACCAGTAACTGGATGAATGTGCTTTAGAAAATCATCCCCGTAGGTTGTAATCTTTTTATTGTAGCCCCTATATCCGAGAATGTGGGGTATAATAGTATCATCCTTTACGTCTTTTAATAACTTCTCGTCAGTAGAATCTACTTTAATCTTGAATGTTTTATTGAGGATTGCTAGTAACTGTTTGGGAGAGTTTATGTTTATGCTCTCTCTTAGCCAACCTTTTAGTACGGAAGAATCTACTAACGATTCAAGAGCAAGCCTAGCCTTCTTACTCTTTACAGGTACAAAGAATGTATCCGCTAGGACAGCACCGTTGGCATAGGAAGCAAAGTCTATCTTATCCAAAATAACATCTAGGATTTTACTGTAACTTATATCCCTATCTATAATTGCTATATCTTTCAAGGAAGTCCATTCATCTCTGTCCAAGTAGACACCAGTAAGTTCCATTACAACAAGAACAGGAACCAACTCCATTTCAAGATGATAGATATTATTCAGACCTTTCTGAGCGAGAAGTTCTAACTGCTTGTTGTGTATGTTCTCAAGATAGAGAACATCCGTTGCGGAGTAAGCCAGTTGTTCTGTTGATAACTCTCCCTTGAAATCTATGAATGACATTCTAACATCTTTATTTAGAATTTCATGCTCATATAGTTCTACAAGTTCCGCAAGGGAATAAAATACTTTCCCTATACCCCTGTATAGGAGGGACTCCACCAGCATAGTGTCGTGAATATTATTAAGTAGAATTCCAGTACCTCGGTAGATTATTTTTAGATCATATTTAGCATTGTGAGCTATAATAGTTTTTCCTGACCCACTGAATAAAGCTACCAAGTAGGATAGGAACTTTCTATCCAGAGTCCGAGCATCAAATAAATAGATTTCGGACCCCACCTTGACCTGAAGTAGTATCCACTCTGCAGTTATGGGGTCAATTCCAGAAGCCTCGGTATCTATTGATATTGTTAGACTGCTACTCAGGGCTCTGAACAACGTGGGTAGGTCTAGTTCTTCTTTGTTCTTTATATACTGGTACATTAGGTCCTCTTTCTGGTTTAGAACTGGATAAGATCTTAAGACCCCCCTCCCCCTGTGCTGGTAAGTAATTATACCATAATTATACACCCAAAGTCAAGGGCTGTCAAGGGTCAGTTTATGAGAATCTCATTAGAATTTAGTGTGGCTCCTCCATCCAATCAGCCATATTCCAGTCATATCTATTTGGATCATATCTATCACTGCCATTGATGTGATTAGCTCCACCGAAGAATCTTCTGGCCCTTCTCTCTGCACATCTAGTCTGTTCTTCATCTTCAACTAAGGCCTTTTCATATATTCTATCTTCCTCAAATTTTCTGAGGTGGAGTGTGTTTGTATTTTGTAATAGCCAACGTAGGTACTGAGCATCCACTTCCCATATCTTCTGGATGGTATAGCCTTTGTACATACCGAACCAGAGAACTGTTTTCTTCCAGTTCATTTTCTTTTTTACTTCACTTGATACATCGAAGAAAGGACTATTCTTTTTCATAGATAGTTACCTGATCTGAAAGTCCTTCTATGATTGGAAGTACATCTTCTCTACTGAGACCCCCATAACCTATTCCTGGGAAGTTCATTGAGACTGTGTGAAGAAATGAGTACTTGTAAAAATCTCTGACAAGTTCTCTTGTGGACATTTTTATTAGAAGTAAATCTGCCTTGTCTTTGAAGTGGTACTTTACTTGAAATATTCCTAGCTTCTGTTCACTAGGGACATATTCTGCTGGGCCTGCGTTTGGATCTAAGATGAAAACTCCGTAGTATCCAAGATGTTTACTATAGTAGTTTATCATCTTACCGAATCTATAATCTATCTTAGGGAATTTTGTTTTCATTTCAAGAGCCGCACCCCTTCCCATTACCAATGCACCATCCTTCTTTATATATGAATTACAGGTTACAAGGATAAGGTCGTCTCTTGAATCCCACAAGTTTCCTTTTACAAGTTTCATATGTTACCTTTCTTTACTTGAAGTTTTAGGGTTATTATTTTTCCACCAGAATCTACCTGTGATTTTATTACTCCATCTGATGAACCTTGAACCAAGATTTTTTGTATGGTAGCTTCTATAATATCATAGTTATCTAAATAATATTCTAACATATGCAGAAGCTCACCTTTAGTTAATTGTGACATTGACATATTTTATCTTCCTTTTTACCCCTTGACATGGGGGTAGTTTGTGGTATAATACGGCTATTGATGGAAACGGATTTCTTCTTGTTTCCTTTTACCCCTACATTATATCATGGAGTAGGGAATTAGTCAAGGAGGCTAAGATGGCAGAACAACTTTCTGATTGTCCTAAATGTGGTGGAGCAATTGTAGCTGGAGACACCGAGTTTGAGGGTTCATTGTGTTGGCGTAGTATGGAGTGTGAAAATTGTAGTTGGGAATACCGAGAGGTGTACGAATTTAGTCTGAATGAAACCTTAGACGATTGTATTGAACTAGACGATGAAGGAGACCCTATTACTCTTGATAGTCTCCTAGATGGAGAACAAGAACTATGACAGAAGAACTAAATTTAGACTATAAAGTAAGAACCAAAGGTTATACCACAGCCCCCAAGAATCCATCTGTTCCTCAGGGTAGAGATACCTTTGAGACCCCTAACTATGCTGTGGACTTGCTTATTCCTTTCATACCCCCCAACATCCATTCCATCTGGGAGTGTGCTTGTGGTGGTGGGAAGATAGTAAAGCAACTTCTTAAGCGTGGATACAGAGTTCTTGGCTCTGATATTAGGTACATAAAGGGAGTTACGGATATAGAAATGAACTTCCTAGAGGACATACCAGCCCAATGGATAATAGGACCTTGGTTCGGTGAGTGTCCTGAGTATGAATCCGATGGAGCAATCATTACCAACCCACCCTACTCAATAAAAGAAATGTTTATTGAGAGGGCGTTTTCACTTAACATTCCCTTTGCATTTCTAATCAATGCCGACTATTCAGGTATGCAAATAGACTGGATACGGCGTGGTTGTGAGAAGATTATTCCTAATAGAAGGATAGACTTCATTACTCCCACAGGTAGGCAGGGAAAGACAAGTGCAAGTCAGTTCCATTCCATGTGGCTTACACACGGATTCAATCTAGGGAGAACGGAGACCTTTGTTGAGTTATCCCTACAAGAGAAGAAGGAGAATATATAATGACAAAAACAGTTGAAGAATTAAAAGCAGAGTTACTTAAGGGACTTAAGGAGGACCTCAATTCCGTTACCGGAAGCGAGATTTCAAAGATAGTCAATGAGTACATAGAGACTGCCTTTGAACATGGTTTTGAGAGTGGTTACGAAAGAGGTTTTGACGACTGTTCAAATGGAATAGAAGAGGATAGAACAGTAGAGGAACATTTAATGTGACCACTAACTTTATTGGTATGGAGTGCCTATGTGTTGTGACTCTCATAGTTATCTATGTAGTCCTGGGTCGTATTCAACAGTATATAAGGAGATTATAATATGTGGCCAGATGATGATGAAGCTGAGGAAGAAGAGTTGCAGGACGAACTT